>Ga0116164_10002740_pt1 | contig 12420 bp, 13 predicted proteins | sample AD_UKC109_MetaG_FD_89888 | JGI IMG/M metagenome (GOLD analysis project Ga0116164, IMG submission 89888) | Active sludge microbial communities of municipal wastewater-treating anaerobic digesters from Hong Kong - AD_UKC109_MetaG | ecosystem: Engineered > Bioreactor > Anaerobic > Digestate... | reverse complement strand
TAAAGGCGAAGCAATGACAGGTACCTACCAAGTCGACTATCTTGAGAATGACCAAATTAATTTAACGATTACGTATGATGGTGGCGAGACACATACAAGTGACTATACGTTGCGTGATGGTACCTTAACTGAAGCTGGTTTTGAATGGGCAGCCCAAATTCGTAATACAGTTCCTCTTGCACCATAAAAAAGTGGCAATCATTTGCGATTGCCACTTTTTTCTTGATAATGTGTATACCGTTCGATCCATTCTTCAACCGTCATTTTTTCCATCAATTCACCAATTAAAGTATAAGGAATATTTTTGGGATTGGTCAAACGAATACAGCTTTTCCCCATATTTAATTTAGTGGGTACCTGTTTCGCATATTCTTCTTGAAACCAAGTTAATAATGGCGGATTGCCTATAATACCCATATGATAAATCGCCAAGTGATTCTTTTGTGCACCTAAGGAAACAAATGGTAAGGGCTCGTCTTCTCGTTGTAAATATCCTTCTGGAAAAACCGCTAGAGGAACAACAAAAGTAGGCATGCCATATTGCATAACCAGCTCAAATCCTGTTGGTAAATGCGTAATGATAGTTTCTTTTAGTTGAAAATAACTCTCTCGCCACTTTTCAGGTAAGGCTTGTTCATATGCTTCGATTGACATTGAAACCCCTTCTTCCTAACAAAAAAATTTCTTCTTATTCTTGTTACTGTTATAATAATATAAAATAAACAATTTTAGCGAGGAGCAAGATTATGACCATTCAAGCAGCACTCTCACTAAGTAAGGAAAAATTAACGCTACAACTAGCAGACAATCAAGGACAAATCACTATTTTCTATTCTAACGATAAAAAATTGATTGCTCCAGAAGCTAGCGTTTATCTATTGTTTAAAGAACAAAAATTGCGAGCAATCGGTGCAACAGAAGGTCCATTCAGCTCACGAACAGCTTATGATACCTGTGTACAAATTACGCCTCCTTGGGAAATGGAGCACGGGTATCTCATTCAACGTCTAGTAGAAACTGCCGAAGAAAGCAAGTTAAAAGTGACGAGTAAAGGAGCAAAAAAAATCCCAGCAAATTACTATTCAACCGTTACCACTTATCAAGAAGTTGTGTTAACTTTATTAGAAAAGTTTGGACTTGTTTTTCGTAAAATAGAAGAAAAATCGCAAAAACCAAAACCAGCCAAAGCTCAGCATCGTTGGCGTAAAGAAGTGAGTACCATTGAATTTTTCGTGGATGAATACGACAGTCAAGCAACTGTCATCTGGCAAAAACGAAATGAAATGCGCATTAAAAAAGGCGCTCACTTACGCCAAGAAATTCCTTTAACTAAAGATGGTTCTATTGGTTTAGCCGGACGTTTTACGAAACAGCTTCGTGAAGAACATGCCGATAAAATCAATGATTTTGTAACAACAGAAGATGTCGTCTTAAAAAGCGTTAACGAAGTCGGACACTTCTTATATTATGCCGGTACTAATAGCTGGTTAGTTTTAAAAGATAAAGACGGCAAAACCATTGATGAATGGACCGTTGTTTAAACTAAAAACGAGGAGAATTTGGAACACCCAAAATTCTCCTCGTTTTATTTTTCCTCCACATAGTTTTGCTTGCTACATCCAATAGTTCAAATATAGATATGAGAAGATGTATAGCAAATAGATATGTCCTGGATAAAAAGCATAGAAGAAATATTTATCTCCCCGACCTTTTTGTCCGTTGTAAAATACTAAAGGTATGATGGCAAAAAACATCATCCATTGGTAGTTCACAAGTAACTGACTAAAGTCAAATCCGGTTGCGATTAGTGAAACGATCACTAAGGACAAAAATTGCAAGCTCCGTTTTTCTCTAAAGAGATAAGAGCATCGCACCTAATAAAACTGCCGCATAGCCCCCTTCAACCGTGATATACGCAGGAAAAATTTGTAACAGATAAATGAACATTGCACTGTCATTTCCTGTACTGATCCAAATAAGAAAAGGCAAAGCGATTACAAAGGGTAAAATTAATAACCCCGTTGCTTTTAGCCAATGCTTTTGTTTGTATTCTTCAATACAATACATCACTAGCGTAGCTAAAAAAAGTGTCCCAAATACATTATTGAATAACAACACTTCATCCATTTTAAATAGCTTAGGAATTAGTTGATTTCCTAAGTTCATTCCCCAAAAACCGATTAATAAACGCAACATATACTTCAGACGATTGCGTGTATAATAGAAACCTTCCGCACTTAAAAATAGAAAAATCGGTAATACAATTCGACCAAACATATTTAAAATGGTTGGCGGCTGTGCATAAATAAACATTTCATAGATATGATCCCCAACCATTAAAATAATTCCTAAAATTTTTAATTGATATCCTGTTAAACTAACTTGTTTTGTCATTACTAATCCCCATCTACTCAGTAAATCCAGTCTAGCATGCCAAATACTAAAATGAACTTTCATTACTATTAGACGAGCTATAAGTTTTGTTAGATAAAAAAATAGTCACCAAAAATTGGTGACTATTGAACGATTAAAATGTTTTTTCGTCTGGGACAGGCGCTTCTCCAGCAACTCCTTGCAATTGGTCAATTGCTTCCATGTCTGCTTGGCTTAATTCAAAATCAAAAATCTGACCATTTTCAATAATCCGTTCTTCATGAACAGACTTAGGCAATGGCAAGAAACCATGTTGTAAACTCCAACGTAAGACGATTTGCGCAATTGTTTTTTCATAAGTTTCAGCAATTGTTTTTAATTCTGGTACACTAAAAATTTTCCCTGTACCTAATGGACTATAAGCTTCACTCAAAATGCCATGTTTTTGATTATACGCAACGACTTCTTCTTGGCGATCGCTTGGACTTAGATAAATTTGGTTAACGACTGGTTTAATCTTAGCTGTTTCAAGTAACGCATCTAAATGGTGCGGCATAAAATTAGATACCCCAATCGCACGAATCTTGCCAGCTTCTACTGCTTCTTCCATCGCCCGCCAGGCTTGAGCATTCGCTTCTTGCCAATTATCACGAAAGGCTACTGGGTTTGGCCAGTGAATCAAATATAAATCTAAATAATCTACACCTAATTTTTTCATCGATTCATCAATTGCTTGTTTTGCTAAATCATACGAATGAGCGTCATTCCATAATTTTGTCGTAATAAATAATTCTTCTCTAGGAATGCCACTTTTGGCAATGCCACGTCCTACAGATACTTCATTTTTGTAAACCGCCGCCGTATCAATATGGCGATAGCCTGCTTTGATAGCTGCTAAAACCGATGATTCAGCAACATCGCCATCCGGTGTTTGCCATGTTCCAAAGCCTACAACTGGAATTTCAATCCCATTTGCTAATGTGTATGTGTCTTTTAAACTCAATGTTAGTCCCTCCTTTATATGTGTATCATACCATTCTCTTGAAGGATTTGTTAATTAATTGATTTTCATCAAAAAACAATCGTATTATATACACGAATATTGAAAATATATACAAATAAATTACACTTCATAGATTTTTTTGCATAAAAATCCAAAAAATGTTGCAAACATCCCGATTATGTATTATTATACATTTCATACCTAATGGAATTATTTTTATTCATTAAATATTATTAAAAGTGAGGAATTACTATGGATGTAATGTTAGGAATAGTCATAGATTTTGGAAAAACAGTCAAGTGGATTCCCACTTTTATAGACGGAACGATTGTAACGATTGTTTTATCTTTAATAACAGTTGTATTGGGTTCATTACTCGGTTTATTTGCGACATTAATGAAACAATCGCGATTAAAGATTTTAAATATTATTGCGGCAATTTATACACAAGTCATTCGCGGGACGCCATTATTAGTCCAATTGTACATTTGGTTATACGGGTTGCCTTTAATTGGTATTTCATTACCTGCTATTTCATTTTTAGGAAACACATACGGTTCCAGAGAATTTTTAACCGCCGTTGTGGCTTTATCAATCAACTCTGGCGCTTATATCTGTGAATTGTTACGTGGCGGGTTAGCTTCGATTGACAAAGGACAAATGGAAGCCGGACGCTCATTAGGATTGAGTCGCGGACAAACCATGAAATCCGTTATTATCCCCCAAGCAATTCGTGTGGTACTTCCAGGACTAGGTAATGAATTTATTATGATGATTAAGGAGTCCTCTATCGTTTCAGTTGTAGGAATTTTTGATGTCATGTATACCAGTAATATTGTAAAAGCAGCTACGTATTCTATTTTTGAACCATTAATTATCGTTGCTCTGATTTATTTCTTCCTAACATTTACATTAACTGCATTAATCAAGAAATTAGAAACGAGGTTAAATGTCTATGATTAAAACCAATCAATTAACGAAAAAATTTGGTGATTTAGCCGTTTTAAATGGTATCACAACGCATATTGAAAAAGGGGAAACAGTTGCTGTCATTGGTCCTTCTGGTTCTGGGAAATCAACTTTTCTTCGTTGTCTAAACTTGATGGAAATTCCGACAAGTGGTGATGTCTATTTCAAAGATATTTTATTAACAAACCCGCAATTAAAAGAAACCGAAATCAATCAAATTCGCGAAAATATTGGTATGGTATTTCAACATTTCAATCTATTTCCTAATATGACGGTTTTAGAAAACATCATTTTAGCGCCAATGAAGTTAAAAAATCTAACAAAACAACAAGCTTCACAAAAAGCAGAAGCCTTACTGAAAAAAGTTGGATTGTTAGATAAAAGAGATGTTTATCCCAATAAATTATCTGGTGGACAAAAACAACGGGTAGCTATTGCGCGTGCTTTGGCAATGGAACCTGAAGTCATGTTGTTTGACGAACCTACCTCTGCACTTGATCCAGAAATGGTAAAAGAAGTGTTATTAGTCATTCAAGATTTAGCCAAAAGTAATTTAACGACCGTCATCGTAACTCACGAAATGAATTTTGCGAAACAAGTTGCTTCGCGGGTTCTTTTTATTGACAAAGGCGTAATCGTTGAAGAAGGCACACCGAATGAACTGTTCAATTCTCCAAAAGAACAGCGAACAAAAGAATTTTTAGATCAAATTACATTTTAATTCAAAGGAGTTCTCATTATGAAAAAATTAACATTATTGGTATTAAGTTGTGTGGCAATAGTTACCTTGGCTGCATGTGGTTCAGGAGATTCAAAAAAATCAGCTGATTCTGGAACAAAAGATAAATTGGCACAAATTAAAGACAAAGGAAAATTAGTAATTGGTACCTCCCCTGACTTTCCTCCCTATGAGTTTTATATTTTAAATGATAAAAACGAAAAGGAAATTGTCGGTAGTGACATTGCGTTAGCCAAAGCAGTTGCTGATGAAATTGGTGTTGAATTAGAAATTAAGGCAACCGATTTTAATGGCGTATTAGCCAATATTCAAACCAGTAGTGTCGATTTTGGCATTTCTGGCTTTGTAGCAACTGAACAACGTGAAGGTATCATGGATTTCTCTGAAGGTTACCAACAAGAAGTCAACAATGGTTTTCAAGGAATTTTAGTTCCTAAAGAAATCGCCGAAAAATATCAAACTTTGAACGATTTAAAAGCTGCTAATTTAACAATTGGTGCTCAAGGTGGCTCCATTCAATTTGAAACAGCTAGTACCTTAACTGATGCAAAAAACATTAAACAATTCGGCACAATGGACGCAGCAGTTTTAGCGCTAAACTCAGGCGACATTCAAGCAGTAACTGTTTCAACCTCTTCTGTGGAACCTCTATTAACAACATTCCCAGATTTAGTAATTTTACCAAAAGAAACGTTTAATTTAGACCCTGAAAATAAATATGGCACCAATGTTATTGGTTTTCCAAAAGGTGACGACACAGAATCACTGATTACGGTCGTCAATGAAGTAATCAAAGAAAACAAAGACAATGGCAATTTAGCAAAATGGCGTGAAGAATCAGAAGAACAAGCAGTCAACGCCTTAAATGAATAGGAGAATAGCACTATGACAGTCAAAGAAACATTATTAACATCCATCGAAAATAATATTGATGCGTATATGGAATTAGTAAACACAATGTATGAAAATCCTGAAATCGGGAATGAAGAATTTGAAACGATGAAACTACTAGTTAATTATTTGGATGGTGCCGGATTTAAAACAACATCTGGTTATGTCGTCCCTACAGGTTTTTTAGGGGAATATGATACAGGCAAACCTGGACCGACCATTGCCGTCATGTGTGAATATGATGCTTTACCTGAAGTTGGTCATGGTTGTGGCCACAACTTAATTGCAGGTATTGGCGTCGCGACAGGTGAAGCAGTGAAAGGCATTATCGATCAATTTGGTGGTAAATTATTGGTTGTAGGAACTCCTGCAGAAGAAAATTTTGGTGGAAAAGTCAGTATGTCAGAAGCTGGCGTTTTTGATAATGTTGATGTTGCCTTAATGGTTCATCCAGGTAGTCAAAATGGTGTTGGCGGACGTTCAAACGCTCTTAATCCAATTAAATTTGAATTTTTTGGTAAAAATGCGCATGCATGTGATCCCGCATCAGGTGCTTCAGCTTTAGATGCAGCCGTTATGAGTTACCTACAAATTAATTTACTTCGTCAATTTGCTGCGCCTCACACGTATATCCATGGAGTAATTAAAGATGGTGGTGAAGCAGCGAACGTTATTCCAGCTTATGCGTCAATGGAATATTACTTCCGTGCACCAACGATTGGTTATGCTAAAGAATTAACAGAAAAAGCCGTACAAGCAGTAGATGGGATTTGTAAAGCGAGCGGCGTCACTTTTAAAACCTCTACTTATGAGTGCCCTTATGAAGATACGGTTATCAACTACAAATTAGCAGATATTTTAGCAGAAAAATATGCTGAACTAGGAGTGGAAGATGTAAAGCCCGTGGATGAAATCGCCACAGGTTCAACAGATGTTGGAGCTGTCAGTTACCGTTGTCCAACTATCCAAGGGAATATCAAAATTTGTGGGCCAGAAGTGGGTGGACACACAAAAGAAATGGCCGCAGCCACTATTTCTCCAGATGGACAAAACGGCTTAATCAAAGCAGCTCAAGGATTGTCTCTAACTATTTTAGAATTGTTAGAACATCCTGAAACATTAGCTGTAGTCAAAGCTGAATTTGATGAGACAATCGCAGCCTTAGCTTAAGATAATTTAAATGTAGCGTACAACTATATATACGCTGCATTTTTTTATTTAATGAGTGCTTTCATTGCACTTCGTTGTGAAAAAAGATACACTACGTTTGCTTGTAAAAAAGAACAGTTTGTCTTGTTATTTGCCAAACTGTTCTTTTTTAATTATTTAGAAAAATAATTTTTAAACACTTCTGTGTATTGTTCGTGATTTTCTAAAGATAAGGCAATTGTTTCAACAGATGCAGGCGTTGTTTGACGTCCGTAGATTAAATAATACAGTCCCATAATTGGTTCATTATAATCCGACAAATAACAATCTACTCCCAAAATATCGGCAGTCATTTCCCGTAATATTTCTGACTTGAAGAAACCACCGCTTAGGGATAGGTTGTCTGTGACATTTACAGTTTCCGTCAACGTACGAATATTAAATAAAATCCCTTCAACAACACTGCGAATCATATCCGCTTTTGTATGCTGAATACGAATATTTTTTAATGTTCCTGTGACATCTGCTTGCCATAAAGGTGCCCGTTCTCCATTAATAAATGGTTCAAAACATAAACCATTGGCACCAATTGGAGACTGTTTCAAGGCATTAGGTAGATTTTCGAAAAACTCAGTTGGCGTATCTGCATATAGCTGACTTGCCCATTCTAAGACACAGCCCCCATTATTTGAAGGTGCACCCGTCACGTAATAGTTTTCATTCAGATAATAGCAGAAATTTTGGTTGGTATTATCAAACGTTGGTTGTGTGGTTACTTTGCGAACAGATGCACTCGTTCCAATCGTTAAACTGTTTGAAATATCTGTGGCTATATAGCTAGCATAGGCTGCAAGACAGCCATCGCTTGCGCCAATCACAACTGTAATGGTTGCGGGAATTTTCAATTCAGTAGCAGCTGACGATTCTAAAGAAAAAGTCGCTGTTGTATCAACCAATGGAGCAAGTTGCTGTTTAGAAATACCAATAAAAGCTAAAATTTCATCGTCCCATGTGCGCTCAAGTAAATTAAACAAGCCTGTTGCCGAAGCTGTCGCATAATCAATAACAAATTCGCCTGTAAAGTAATGCATAACGAGCTCTTTAATGCCATAATAATGAGTTTGTTCTGGAAAACGTGCTTGTTGTTGGAAATACAACAATTTAGCAAAAGGTGACATCGGATGGATTGGTGTGCCCGTTCTTTGATAAAAAACCGATGCTACTGCTTGGTGTTTAAAGGCTGCAATTGTTTGCTCTGCTTGTGTATCTGACCAAATATAAATGGCATCATCCAAACCTTCTCCCCACGGTAAAATGCTATGCATCGCCACGCTAAAACTAATGATTTCTAATGCTTCGCGCATATCTTTGGGAATCGATTGAATCCCTACTTTTAAGACCTCTAATAATTCAGTCGCTCGTTGATAATTCATGTGCTGTTTTCGATAAGTTGTTACCGGACTAGTTTGTTGAAATTTAATTTTTCCATCTGCAATTACTGCAAATTTAATCGCTGTCGTTCCAATATCAATACCTAAAAACATGGCCATCCCTCCATTCATTTCTCGTTTATTGTAGCACAAAAAAAAGTTAGAAACTGAGTTGTTCGTTTCTAACTTTTTGTGATTATTTTTTTGTTTTATCAGGGAATTTTGCCTCAACGCGGTAAATACGTTGACCACGCGAAGAAAATTTTTCCTCGTATTCCGTCATAATATTGCCTTCAAAATTGCTCGTATGTAAATCTAACCATACTTTTTGAATCACTAAGCCATATTGTGAAAAGCTTGCTAATGAATATTCAAACAATCCTTGATTATCCGTTTTAAAATGAATTTCACCTTCTGGACGTAAGATTTGTTCATCGACGGCTAAAAAGGTCTTGTATGTTAAGCGACGTTTTTCGTGACGACTTTTGGGCCACGGATCAGAAAAATTCAAATAGATTTGATCAACTTCACTATCGGCAAAATATTCCGTCAAGGCTGAGCCATCAACATGTAATAATTGCAAGTTCGGAATTGCTTCAGCAATCAATTTATCTAAAGCAAAAGAGACGACACTCACTTGCATATCAATTCCGATATAATTAATTTCTGGATGTGCCTTAGCCATATTTGCAATAAATTGTCCTTTGCCCATTCCAATTTCAATATGAATCGGTTGGTCATTGCCAAAGCGTTCTGCCCAGCGCCCTTTCCATTCTTGTGGTTGATCCACAACAAATTGCGGATGAGAAGCGATTAAATCCTCTGCTCCTGTACGTTTTCTTACTCTCATAGTTGTTCCTTTCCGTCATTACCAGACTTTATCCGGTATAAATTCGTTTTAGCTGTAAAATTTCTTGATTCATTTCTTTGAGCGCATTTCGTTTATGGTATTTTTTTACTTCTTGCAACATACTCAATAACGCATACCAGTAAATTTTTTCCATATTTTCACTATTCCCATGGATACCATAGCTCATCAGCCAATGATTCCAACTAGAAATTGGTAGATAGTGTCCTAAAATTATTCCGATGTCAACTGCTGGATCAGCAAACATCACAGAATCCCAATCAACTAAATAAAGGTAATTTTTACAAACTAACCAATTACGATAATTGACATCCCCATGCACGACAGCTTTTTCAGATGGTTTAAATGGTGGAATATTTTTTTCTAAATACCTATGAACTAAAGACAAAAATTGGTTCTCAACCAATTCTGTTGCTAATTCTGTTTCATAGTCTTGCAACATCTTTTGTGGTGACCTTACAATACCACCCATTTTTTCAAGCATCTCTTTTAAAGAATCTGAATGGTGCAAATGGTATAACACGTCTATCACATCGTTACGTTGACCAATTTCTTCAGGATCTAAAATGCGTCCTTCTAACCATTCTTGTGCGGTTAATGTATCGCCATTTCCTGTTCGTTTCGTCCAAACTAGTTTGGGAGTAATGCCTTCTTTTGACAAAGCAGCAAGCATCGGAGTGGTATTACGTTTGATGAATACTTTGTCTTCTGCTTTCAAACCGACATATGCTTTGCCAGTATCACCTTTAATTGGATGCAGATCCCAATCATTATCAAAACGAATAGCCATCCTGTGTGCCTCCTTCTTTTTTTTCACAGTAATACTTATTCTAGCGTCCTAACTACAGGTCGTCAAGCACATCTATTTAGCTTTTTTCTTTCCCATCTGATTTTTAGATAATCTTTAGCGTATTTTTAGTTATTGGTTCTTTTTAAACGATACGGGACGTAAAGTTCAACAAAAAGCACGGCGATTACAAAAAAGCTAAGGACAATGATTCCACGGTCCATCCAACTTGCAACAACCAAACTACTAATTAAAGAAAAAATTAACGCGACAACCAGTAATGCCATTCGTAATAATGTCTGAAGCGCACTTAATTTTTGTTGTTCGGCTATAGGATAGAGCTGGGCACTCGTCATATATTGAAATTGATGATATAGCGGTAATAATTGAAAACCAATCAAATAGATGAATAATACACCCACTCCCAAAGCAAACCATCTTTCAGTAATAAAGACTAATAAAACACTGCCTAATCCTAGCAAGCGCAAATATAATCCACTAAATTCTGTGCCGCGAATAAAGCGACGTGCATACAAATACAGATAGGTATTTTTTTGATTAAATGTAATTTTTGATAAGATTCCATCCAAATATTTTCGGCGTTTAATTTGAGCAGTAATTTCAGGAACATCTGTAAATAAATTAATAAAACGATATAAACGGTACAAACGATGCTGTTCTGTCGCAATCATCTTATCCCAATCAAGAGGTGCTTGCATTTTTTGCCAACATAAATTGTGGAATAAATAGGCTTGTAAAAAAGCTACCAAAACCCCAATTAAAGGATAGATGAACCAACCCACGCTTAGTGTTGCTAAACTAATAATCCACCATAAAACAAAAGCATTTTTGACAGCTTTCTCCATATCTTGAAATAAAGCCATTCGCTGGATTTGTAATTGACTAAATTTCAAACACCATAAGATGACGAGAAAAAAAGCAAACGAAGAAAAATCCTTCCCTGTCGATAAAACGACTACCGGCATTGTCGCGCCGCCAATTAAAAGCAACACTCCGAATGGTAAATAGCAACTATACTTAAACGCTTGGGTTAAGTAATCACGCATTTGTTTCTCTTTGGGTAATAAAAAAACAGCATCGGCTGGTTTCGCTAAACTAACAAATTGCCCAATTTGAAGTGCAACTAACCAAATGACTAAAACAATCGGCGTCCCCCAAATAAACCCCTTTGGCAACGTCTTTAAGATATTGGAATAATATAATCCCAACCCACCTACTAGAAAGGTCATCGTCAATGCAAAATGGTCATTAAATACATATTTCAAATAGCGCTGCATGTTTTTCTGGTGCAGATTTAGTCGTTGTCGAAAAAATTCTTTCATTTCCTACGCCTCCTCTGTCAGCGCAAGATAGATTTCATCTAAAGATGCGTTTGCTAAACCGAATTGTTGTTGTAATTCTGCCATCGAACCTTGCGCACGAATCTCTCCATTGTGCAACATAATGAAACGATCACAATATTTTTCAGCCGTTGCTAATACATGGGTCGACATCAAAATCGAAGCGCCGGATGCTTTCATCGCTTTCATTAATTCGAGTAACGCATGAATCGCTAATGGATCCAAACCTAAGAAAGGTTCATCAATGATATATAAGCTTGGTTCAATTAAAAAAGCGCATAAAATCATGACTTTTTGTTTCATCCCTTTAGAAAAATTAGCTGGAAACCACTCCAGACGATTCTCTAAACGAAAGGTTTTTAATAGCTGTTCCGCACGTTGTAAAGCAATGTCTTGAGGAATATCATAAGCCATTGCCGTGACTTCTAAATGTTCACGTAGCGTTAGTTCTTCATACAACGCTGGACTTTCAGGAATATAACCGATTTTTTTGCGATATTCTTCAGGATTTTCTTTTAGTGTTAAACCATCAATTTCAATACTACCCTTTTGTGGTTGTAACAAGCCAATGATTTCTTTAATGGTTGTACTTTTACCCGCACCATTTAAACCAATCAATCCGACAAGTTCACCATCATTGATTTCAAAATTAATATCTTTTAAAACAGGTAATTGACTATAACCCCCTGTTAAATTTTTAATTGTTAATGTCATGTGTTTTCCTCCAAAATTTGCTAGGTTCATTATACCACGAAGCGTCTAGAGAAAAAAATTCAGGTGTTAAACTAGTATGTGTCAAGTTTTTTGAGGTTGTATAAAAAAGTAGCTGACTTCACTTAAATTTTGTTGG
>Ga0116164_10002739_pt1 | contig 12420 bp, 13 predicted proteins | sample AD_UKC109_MetaG_FD_89888 | JGI IMG/M metagenome (GOLD analysis project Ga0116164, IMG submission 89888) | Active sludge microbial communities of municipal wastewater-treating anaerobic digesters from Hong Kong - AD_UKC109_MetaG | ecosystem: Engineered > Bioreactor > Anaerobic > Digestate... | reverse complement strand
CCACACCTGTACGGGCGACGGGTCAGAGGTGGCGATCGGTCCTCTCCGGAGTGTGAAAATGATCAAGTAGATTCCCATCAGCGCAGACGTCCCCGCCCAGAGGCGGCGATACGTACTCAGGGCGCGACGAAAACCTAGTGGCGATTTGACTCCGAGTGGGTAGGCGGCAGCGAGGCTGATGATCAGGAGCGGCAGCAGGACTGCCTTTGAGGACGACAAAAGACACAGAGCGAAGACCGTCAAGGGCAGGTGCAGGGAAGTCCGGCCTAGGAAGTATCGGGTTGAGGTCCAGATCAAGATGGCCGTGAAGGCCAGCAGGGGTGCCGCGTAGAGAGCCACAGACCACCAAGTGGCGAGCTCCAATCCCATCAGCGACAGACCAGTAAACCCGGCTACGAAGAGGCCGATCAAGCGTGGACCGAAGACGGTGCGAGCCCACAACCCCACGAATGCCTGTGCCACCGCGACCAGGGCGGCGCTGATCGTCATGAGGGGCACGTACATCCCTGGGAACACGCGCTGAGTCAGCCACTGCAGTAAGAGTCCCACGGGATTGAGATGGCCGTTGTGCCCAGTGAACAGGATATCCCAGGACAGCGGGCCCGATGTCATGGACCGGAATTCAAAATCGTCGCCTGTGAAAGAACCGCGTGCACCCAGCCAGGTCCTGAAGATGAAGGTAATGGCCACGATCACGATCAGCCATCGGGCGTAAACCCTCGCAGGAATGAAGAGCGGTCCTAGACCCGACTCCGTCTGCGTCTCCGTCGCAAGCGGAGCGGATGCGGTCACAGGCGAAACTTTAGACCAGCGAACCTCCCGCTCATCGGTGCCTTGGGTGTGTTCCTCGACTCAGGGAACGGACTCAGGGAACGTACGGGTCAGTTTGCGCCTGTACCTGTTCGAAGAGGTCTTCGACGGCCGCGTCGCTGTACCTCGTCCAGGGCAAGCGAACCGTCGACCGCGCTCTGCGGTCCAGCCAGAACCGTCCCGAGTCGACCTGGCTGGCCGCCAGCCACACCATCGTGTCCGCGCCCTGCTCTGCGGTGCGCAGGATTGGGGCGGTCAAGCGACGGAATCCGGGCAGCGAATCCTGAACTCCCGGGGTGTCGGCCCAGCCTGGATGCATGGCCGCGAACATCGGTCCGCGCGGATAGTGCCGCGCCCACGCCTCGTTCAGCACGACCTGTGCGCGCTTGGCCTTGGCGTAACTGTTGACCCCGTCGTAGTCGGCCGCGTTCATCTCCACAGCCGCTGGGTCGAGTTTCTGCGTGTACATGCCCCCGGACGACACAGTGATGACCTTGCCGGATGTGCCGACCACGGGGATCGAGAGTCGGGTGAGCAGGAACGGCGCCAGGACGTGCACGGCGTATGTCTGCTCGAATCCCTGCGGCGTGCGCGTATAGGTGTGGGTGAGGGCGCCGGCGTTGTTCACGAGGACGTCCAAGCCGCCAAGGCTGTCGGTGGCTCGCTGGAACATGCCCGCGACGGCCTCGAGATCTGCGGAGTCCGCTGCCAGCGTGATCGGTCGGGGTCCGGCCGCGGCGATCTTGGTGGCAGCCGAACGCAGGCGGGATTCGTCGCGGCCAGTGATCACCACCTTGGCGCCGGCGGCGGTCATCTCACGGGCAGCCGCGAGGCCGATTCCGCTGGTTCCGCCGGTGAGCAGAATCCTCTGACCGGTCAGGTCGAGGTCGTGGTCCCAATCGTTCAGCCGCGATCGAACGGCGTAGCCGATGCTGCTGAACCCGCCGACGACGGTCGCCTCGAGTGCGGCATCAATAACTCGTTCAGGCCTCATGTCACCCTTCGCAACTGCACCGCGGACTGCAGCCCGGAGCTCGCCCTGTCCCCGATGACCTTGAACGCGAGGCGCAGGAACGGGTCGAAGGGGCGCCGGAAACCGCGCAGAGCGAGGTCGGCGTCGTAGGTCACCGTCGATCCCTTTGGGCGAGGGGCGACGGTGATGATGTCGTAGGAACGGAAGTCCGAGGAGATCGCCTCGAGCACCACGCGGCCCGCGAACTCCTCGGTGGGTTCGATGGACTCGAGGATCACATACTCCAGCGGCAAGGTACGGCCCAGGAAGCCTGCCTTGACCAGGTAGCGCGCGCCTGTGCGGCCCGGTTCGCCGCCGAGAAGATGGGCCGATTTGACGCCCGGATCCCATTCGGCGACCGTCGCAAAATCGGCGAGGTACGCGAAGATGTCCGCGGCGGGGGCAGGGGACTGGACGGTGGTGCTGTAGTGGGCCATGGTTGCCTTCCTGTTCTAAGTCCACCGTCGGGTATGTCCGGATTGCGCGCAACCGGAGGGCTCTTGCTCGGGTCGGCGCGTGGGTGGTGGTTCGGATGTTGAGGGCGGTGTTGTTGGGGGGTTCGGCCTGGGATATCGCCCAACAACGTCGCCCTCAATGGTGGGGGTGCCCAATAACGTCGCCCTTGGCCGCGGTCAGCGACGTCCATGACCGGCTGATCGACCGGATATCGACCCCCTCCTTTGCACTTGCGCCGAATTACGCAACAATGGAGTTGTGAAAAGCGAGTCGACCGGTGGACGCGAGGGCGTGGCGCGCAGCCTGCTCGTCGACGGTCCGGCGACCGCGGCTGAATTGGCACAACGATTGAACATCACTGCTGCGGGTGTACGCAAACACCTCGACGCACTCGAGGAGACAGGCGACGTGCTGGCAGGGGATCGCCCCGCGTTCGGGCCGGCACGGGGTCCGCGCCGGGGACGACCGGCCAGGATCTACTCCCTGACCGAACGCGGGCGTGCCCGCTTCGAGCAGTCGTACGACGATTTGGCAGTCAGTGCCATGCGCTTCCTGCGGCAGGTGCAGCCCAGCGCCCTCGAGGAGTTCGCCCAGCGGCGTGCCACTGAGCTCGAGCAGCGCTACGAGCCTCACTTAACCGGTCTCGCCGATCCGCAGCAGCGGGCCCACCGACTTGCCGAACTGCTCAGCGCCGACGGATACGCCGCTTCGGTCGAAGAGGGCCCGACCTCAGTGATGCAGGTATGCCAGCACAACTGTCCGGTCTCCCAGGCCGCTCACGAATTTCCCCAGTTGTGCGACGCCGAAGCCGCGGCGTTCGCACGCTTACTGGGCACGAACGTCACCCGATTGGCCACGATCGCCCACGGCGACGGGGTCTGTACATGTCTGGTATCGCCGTCTGCCCCGCAGTCGGTCCATACCCCCACCGAAAGGATCTCCTCATGAGCGATGTCGACCAGTTGGCCGATCTCGGCAGTTATGAATACGGCTGGCACGACACGGACGCCGCCGGTGCGATCGCGAAGCGGGGCCTCAGCGAGGACGTCGTGCGCGAGATCTCCGCGCTGAAGAACGAGCCGGAGTGGATGCTGGAGATGCGGCTCAAGGGCCTGCGTCTGTTCGAGAAGAAGCCGATGCCCACCTGGGGTGCGGATCTGTCGACCATCAATTTCGACTCGATCAAGTACTTCGTGCGCTCCACCGAGAAGCAGGCGACGTCCTGGGAGGAACTGCCCGCCGACATCAAGAACACCTACGACCGCCTCGGGATCCCGGAGGCCGAGAAGCAGCGTCTCATCGCCGGGGTCGCAGCCCAGTACGAAAGTGAGGTCGTCTACCACAAGATCCGCGAGGACCTCGAGGAGCAGGGTGTTCTGTTCCTGGACACCGACACCGCGCTCAAGGAGCACGAGGACCTGTTCCGCGAGTACTTCGCCACCGTGATCCCCACCGGGGACAACAAGTTCTCGGCGTTGAACACTGCCGTGTGGTCCGGCGGGTCCTTCATCTACGTGCCCAAGGGCGTGCACGTCGAGATCCCGCTGCAGGCCTACTTCCGCATCAACACCGAGAACATGGGTCAGTTCGAGCGGACACTGATCATCGTCGACGAGGGCGCATACGTGCACTACGTAGAGGGCTGCACCGCTCCGATCTACTCGACGGACTCGCTGCACTCCGCGGTCGTCGAGATCATCGTGAAGAAGGACGCGCGCTGCCGTTACACGACGATTCAGAACTGGTCGACCAACGTGTACAACCTCGTGACCAAGCGGGCGATCGCCCAGCAGGGCGCGACGATGGAGTGGATCGACGGCAACCTCGGCTCGAAGGTCACGATGAAGTACCCCGCCGTGTGGCTGATGGGCGAGCACGCGAAGGGTGAGACCTTGTCGGTCGCCTTCGCCGGTGAGGACCAGCACCAGGACGCCGGCGCCAAGATGGTGCATGCGGCGCCGAACACCTCCTCGAGCATCGTGTCGAAGTCGGTGGCCCGGGGCGGCGGGCGCACTTCGTACCGCGGGCTCATCCAGGTCAACCCGGGAGCAACGGGGTCGAAGTCGACCGTCCGCTGCGACGCCTTGCTGGTCGACGACATCAGTCGCTCGGACACCTACCCGTACAACGACATCCGCGAGGACGACGTATCGATGGGTCACGAGGCCACGGTCTCCAAGATCGGTGAGGACCAGCTGTTCTACCTGATGTCGCGCGGCATGACCGAAGAGGAAGCCATGGCCATGATCGTCCGGGGCTTCATCGAGCCGATCGCGCGCGAACTGCCGATGGAGTACGCACTGGAACTCAACCGGCTGATCGAACTGCAGATGGAAGGAGCCGTCGGCTGATGGGTCAGGTTTCGATGTCGAACGCGCGTAGTTATGACCTCGCGGAGTTTCCCCCACCCAGCGGCCGTGAAGAGGTGTGGCGGTTCGCCCCGCGGGCCGCGCTGAAGCCACTGCTGGAGGACGCCCCGTCAGACGGGCGCCTGCGGTGGGAGACGACGCTGTCCGAGGATGTGACATTGACGCAGATCACCTCGGAACAGGCTCGCGCACGAGCGGCCAGTGCGCCGGTCGACCGCATCTCGGCCCTGGCTGCCAAACACGCCGACGGTGCGATGCTGCTGGATATCCCAGCGGACTCCTCACACCCCGAGCCGATCGTGCTGGATCTTGTTGGAGTCGGACGCGAACCCGTCACCTGGGGTCAAGTGCTCATCGACGTGGGTGCCGGAGCGAAGGCGACCGTGGTGCTGCGGTTCTCCGGTGCTGCTCAGTACGCAGGCAACCTCTCGGTGGTCGTGGGTGACAACGCCAGTCTGGAACTGGTCAGTGTGCAGAACTGGAGCGACGACTCCGTGCATGCCGGGCATTTCGCCACCCGGATCGGCCGCGATGCCCGCTTGCGCAGCGTCCTGGTGACCCTTGGTGGCGAGGCGGTTCGCCTGGTCCAGACGGTCGACTATGACGGACCAGGCGGTGATGCCGATATACGTGGGCTCTTCTTCGCCGACGCCGGGCAGCGTTTCGAACACCGTTCGTTCGTCGACCACTCGCAGCCCCACTGCCGCAGCAACGTGGTGTTCAAGGGCGCCTTGCAGGGCGAGCGGGCACGCAGTGTCTGGGTGGGCGATGTGCTTATCCGTGCCAACGCTGTGGGTACCCAGACTTACGAGATCAACCGGAACCTGCTGCTGGACGACGGTCCCCGCGCTGATTCGGTGCCGAACCTCGAGATTCTCACCGGTGATGTGGCCGGTGCCGGGCACGCCAGTGCGACCGGCCGGTTCGACGAGGAGCAGGTGTTCTATCTGAGGTCGCGCGGCATCAGTGAGGAGGAGGCCCGCCGACTGGTCGTGCTGGGTTTCTTCGCCGACGTGCTCGACGGCATCGACGTACCCATGATCCGCGCCGAGGTGATGCGCGCCGTGGAGGCGGAACTCGGCTACCGGCGCGAGGTTCAGTGATGGCCGACGTTTCTGTGCGCCTGGCTGATCTGCGCGACCGCCAGCCCCGCAGAGTGGTGATTGACGGAGTCCAGGTCGCTCTGGTGCGCGTCGGTGACGAGGTGTTCGCCGTCAACGACGTGTGTTCCCACGCTGAAGTGTCCCTGTCCGAGGGCGAAGTGTCCGATTGCACCATTGAGTGCTGGCTGCACGGATCCCGTTTTGACCTGCGAACTGGCGACCCGTCCGGGCCACCAGCATTCGAACCTATAGCAACCTATCCCGTTCAGATTGAAGGCCAAGGTGACGACGCCGTAGTGCTCGTCGCTGTTCCCGAGGAGGCACGATGACCGAATTGAAGATCCACGAGCTACATGTCGAGGTCGAGTCCGATGGCGGACCCAAGGAGATCCTGCGGGGGGTGAACCTCACCGTGGTCAGCGGCCAGACGCACGCCATCATGGGTCCCAACGGCTCCGGAAAGTCGACTTTGGCCTACGCCTTGGCAGGGCATCCCGCCTATCGGATCACCGGCGGCTCGGTCACCATGGACGGCGAAGACGTGCTGAACATGAGTGTCGACGAGCGTGCCCGGGCCGGCCTCTTCCTGGCGATGCAGTACCCGGTGGAGGTACCGGGTGTGTCGGTGTCGAACTTCTTGCGCACCTCGGTGACCGCGGTCCGGGGCGAAGCCCCGCCGCTGCGCTCCTGGCTCAAGGAGATGCGCTCTGCGATGGCGGATCTGAACGTGGACTCCTCGTTCGCCGAGCGCAGCGTGAATGAGGGCTTCTCCGGCGGTGAACGCAAGCGCCACGAGATCCTTCAGATGGGGTTGCTGAACCCGAAGTTCGCAGTCCTCGACGAGACCGACTCCGGACTCGACGTCGACGCCCTGAAAGTGGTTTCCGAGGGTGTGAACCGGGTACGTGCCGGCGGCGAGGTTGGAGTCGTGCTCATCACCCACACCACGCGCCTGCTGCGCCAGATCCCGGTGGAATTCGTCCACGTGATGTGGCAAGGACGGATCGTGGCCGAAGGTGGGCCCGAACTGGCCGATGAGATCGAGGCGAATGGCTACGAGCAGTTCATCGGAGCGGGTGTCGCCGGATGACTCTGCTGGACGTCGACACATTGCGCAAGGATTTCCCGATCCTTGAACGCAGCGTGCGCGGCGACCGGCGCCTGGTGTATTTGGACTCGGGGGCGACATCGCAGAAGCCGTACGCCGTCCTCAACGCTGAGCGGGATTTCTACGAACTGCACAACGCTGCAGTTCACCGGGGCAACCATCAACTGGCCGAGGAAGCTACGGATGCCTACGAGCAGGCGCGCGCCACGGTGGCGGGCTTCATCGGTGCGGCGGCCGACGAGGTCGTCTTCACGCGTAACGCGACTGAGGCGCTGAACATGGTCGCGTACGCGTTCAGCAACGCCACGCTCGACGGCGGGCCGGATCGCTTCACCCTGCGACCCGGCGACGAGATCCTGATCACGGAGATGGAACACCACGCAAATCTCGTGCCGTGGCAGCAGGTCGCCAAGCGCACCGGCGCCACCCTGCGATGGTTCGGTGTCACCGACGACGGACGCCTCGATCTGGATCCGGACCTGATCACCGAGCGGACCCGGATCGTTGCCGTCACACATCAGTCGAACGTGCTCGGCACGATCAACCCCATCGCGCGCATCGCGCAGATGGCACACGCGGTCGGTGCGATCGTGGTGGTGGATGCGTGCCAGTCCGTACCGCACATGGCCGTGGACGTGGGCGACCTCGGCGCGGATTTCGTGGCCTTCAGCGGGCACAAGATGCTCGGACCCACCGGAATCGGGTGTCTGTGGGGCCGCGCCGACCTGCTCGCCGAGATGCCGCCGATGCTCACCGGCGGTTCGATGATCGAGCAGGTCTTCATGGACCACTCGACCTTTGCCCCACCTCCTCAGCGCTTCGAGGCCGGCGTGCCCAACATCGCCCAGGCGGTGGGACTCGACGCGGCCTGCCGGTACCTGGACGCCGTCGGTCTGCAGGCCATCCACGACCACGAGGTGCACTTGACGGGTCTGGCGATCGAAGGACTCAACGACATCGCCGGGATCCGGATCATCGGACCGGCGGACCTCGTGGATCGCGGGGCAGCGGTGTCGTTCGTGGCCGACGGGGTACACCCTCACGATCTGGGACAGGTGCTGGACGACTCCGGTGTGGCCGTGCGGGTGGGTCACCACTGCGCGTGGCCGTTGCACCGGCGGTTCAGCATCCCCGCGACGACGCGTGCGTCGTTCTACCTGTACAACGACGAGGATGACGTGGCTGACCTGCTGGCGGGAACCCGTCGAGCTCTGGAGTTCTTCGCATGAATATGGAAACCCTGTACCAGGAGATCATCCTGGATCACTACCGACATCCCCGTGGCAAGGGACTTCGCGAGCCGTTCGAGGCCGAGGTCCACCACGTCAATCCGAGCTGCGGCGACGAGATCACCTTGCGCGTGCAGGTGGACGAAGGTGTCATCCAGGACATCTCGTACGACGCCACCGGGTGTTCCATCTCGCAGGCCGCGACCTCGGTGATGTACGAACAGCTCGTCGGGCAGCCGCTGGATCAGGTCTGGCCGGTGGTCGAGGAGTTCGTCAGGTTGATCGAGGGTCGCGGCAAGGTCGAGCCGAACGAGGACGTACTCGGCGACGGCATCGCATTTGCCGGAGTGGCTTCCTTTCCGGCGCGCGTCAAGTGCGCGCTGCTGGGCTGGATGGCTTTTAAGGACGCAACGTTGCAAGCACTGGGAAAGGACTTCACATGAGTGTGACCGAAGAGGAACTGACTGAGCGGATGCGCGACGTCGTCGATCCGGAACTCGGGATCAACGTGGTCGACCTGGGTCTCGTGTACGGAGTACACGTGGATTCCGACGAGATCGCGACCATCGACATGACGTTGACGTCGGCTGCTTGTCCGCTGACCGACGAGATCGAGGACCAGACCCGCGTCGCGCTGTCCGAAGTGGTGAAGGATTTCCGGATCAACTGGGTCTGGATGCCGCCGTGGGGCCCGGACAAGATCACCGACGAGGGTCGGGAGATGCTGCGGGCGTTGGGGTTCAACGTCTGAGCTGAGGGCGCGCTGCTGGTCCATATTGCACCGCGTGCGAAGGACTCGACGTTTACGTTGGCACCCTCGGCTCGGCATCGACTTCGGTCGGATCTGGTCACCTGTTGGCGTTGTGAGTCCAAAGTCGCGGCAACCGTGCGATGACAACCTGCGGCTCAGCCACCTAGCTGGCGAACGTGTCGCATTTATTGATGTCACCGGTATTGAAGCCGCGCGCGAACCACTCCTGACGCTGGGCGGACGAGCCATGCGTGAACGCCTCGGGGTTCACACGGCCCTGCGTCTTCTGCATGATCCGGTCGTCGCCGACGGCGGCTGCGGCCCGAAGCGCTTGGTCGTACTCCCGCTTGGTGATGACCACGTTGCCCCGGTCGTTGGCCAACCGTCCCCAGACCCCGGCGATGCAGTCGGCCTGCAACTCCATCCGGACGCTGAGCGCATTGGCCTGCCGCGGATTCGCCTGCTGCTGACGACGGACCTTCTCCTCGATTCCTGTGATGGTCTGGATGTGATGGCCCACCTCGTGCGCGGTGATGTAGGCCTGTGCGTACTGGCCCCGCGCTCCGAATTGGGACTGCAGCTGTCGCAGGAAATCAAGGTCGAAGTACACCCGCTGGTCAGGAGGACAGTAGAACGGGCCGGTCTGCGCAGTGGCCGGGCCGCAGCCGGTCTGTGTAGACCCGGAGAAGAAGACCAGTCGAGGCGCCTCGTAGGCGCTCCCGCGCTCCCGGAATTCCCTGGTCCACACCTCGTCGGTCTCGTTGAAGATCTTGAGCACGAAACAGTCGTCGTACTGGTCCAGTGCCCCGGGCTGCGCGCACTTGATGGCAAGATCCTGGGCCTGGCTGGTCGTGGTCGTGCTCTGTCCGTCGTCGAAGGAAAGGCCGCCTCCGAACAGCAGGACGAAGAGCAAGCCCAACAAGCCCAAACCTCCCGCGCCCGCACCGATCGTGGTGCCGCGCATGCCACGTCGGTCATCCAGGCTCGAGGTGTCCACGTTCTGGTCGTCGAACCTCATCCGTCTCCGTTCCGTCGGGGAGTAGCGTAGCCGCGCACGGTTGGTTCTTGCCTGAGAAGGCCGCTGGGGGCGCTGAGTTCCAGGTTTGCCACAGTGGAGGGTGTGATCCAAGCCTCCGACATCGAGTTGCGCGCTGGCGCCCGGCTGCTGCTGGACGGCGCGAACCTCAGAGTCGGACCTGGTGATCGAGTTGGCCTGGTGGGTCGCAATGGTGCGGGCAAGACCACGCTCATGAAGGTGCTGGCCGGGCTGGCGCAGCCCGCTGCAGGCCGCGTTACCCGTGCTGAAGTTGAGTACCTGCCGCAAGACCCGGCAGCCGCCGATGCCCAGCAGACCGCCATGGTGCGCATCATGAGCGCCCGCGGACTCGACGAGGCGGTCTCTCGGATGCAGCGGCATGCCCGCGGTATGGAGGATCCGGGCAAGCGAGACCAGGCCATGCGGCGCTATGCGAACGCCGAAGCCGAATTCCTCGCCCAGGGTGGCTATGCCGCCGAGGCCGAAGCCCTGGCCGTGGCCGACGGATTGGGCCTGACGCACGAGCAACTTTCACGCCCGCTCGGAACCCTTTCGGGAGGGCAACGACGCCGAGTGGAATTGGCGCGCATCTTGTTCTCCAGCGGTGGGGTTCTCCTGCTGGACGAGCCGACGAACCACCTCGATGCGGACTCCATCGCCTGGCTGCGTGGTTTCCTGCGCACGTACGGCGACGGCCTGGTGGTGATCTCCCACGACGTGGACCTGGTGCGCGACGTGGTGACGAAGGTCGCCCATCTCGACGCCGTCCGCTGCACTCTCGACGTCTACAACATGGGTTGGGACGCGTATCAGCAGCAGGTGGAGGTGGATGCTCGGCGACGCCGGCGCGAGCAGACCAATGCGACCAAACAAGCCGACGCCCTGCGTGGTCAGGCTGAGCGCATGCGCGCGAAGGCTACGAAGGCGCGGCAGGCCCAGTCGATGCTGCGTCGCGCGGATGCTCTGGTGGCTGGCCTGGAGCCGCAGCGACGCCAGGAGCGAACGGCGGCCTTGCGCTTTCCGCAACCGCTGCCGTGTGGGCGTGTGCCGCTGGCCGCTGAGGGCTTGTCGAAGTCCTACGGGTCCCAGGAGATCTTCATGGATGTCGATCTGGCCATCGACCGCGGCGCACGGGTCGTTGTGCTCGGACTCAATGGTGCGGGCAAGACGACATTGCTGCGCATGCTGGCCGGTGAACTCGAGTCCGACACCGGCCACGTCGTCCGAGGCCATGGCCTGGTCACCGGTTACTACGCCCAGGAGCACGAGACCCTGGACAGGCAACTCAGCGTCTTGGAGAACCTGGCGAAACAAGCCCCTGGTCTGACCGATACCGAGGCCCGATCGGTGCTCGGCAGGTTCCTGTTCAGCGGCGACACGGTCTTCCAACCGGCCGGAACGCTCAGCGGTGGTGAGAAGACCCGGCTGGCCCTGGCGTGCCTGGTGGTTTCCGGGGCCAATGTGCTGCTCCTGGACGAGCCGACGAACAACCTCGATCCCGCATCCCGCGAGGAGATCCTCGGCGCACTGCAGGAATACGAGGGCGCGGTGGTGCTGGTGACCCACGATCCTGGTGCCGTCACCGCTCTGGAGCCGCAGCGTGTATTACTTCTGCCGGACGGGGCAGAGGACATGTGGGACGAGCAGTACCTGGACCTGGTGTCGCTCGCCTGAGAATGCGAGACGTAGCGTACGTTAAAGAGACGATCTTGAGAGGAGTTGCCCTATGGCAACGTTGCAGAAGGAGAAGGGGCGCAGAATCACCGGTGGGGAGCGCGAGGAGCTCACCTCCGAGTTGAAGAAGCGGTACGGCCAGGGCGCCAGTATCCGTGAACTCGCTGCGGAGACCGGTCGGTCCTACGGCTTCATCCACCGCGTTCTTGTGGAATCGGACGTCACGCTGCGCGGACGTGGTGGCCCGGGTCGGGCCAAGAAGGACTGACTGTCGGTTCGGCGGTCCGGAGTCGGTTGGGCCGGGCGTGACCTTCTGTGCCCCGGGAATCTTTCGCCCCTGTGACGGGTTGGGCGAGGTGGGTGGTTGACGTGACCGCCCAGGTTTGGGGCAGGTATGTCGATGATGCGCACGCATCTTGCGATGCGTTCGTTTTCCCGTGACGAGTCGGTCAAGCAACACAAACTCGCGCCCGGCACCGTCCGACGCATCCTCGGATACGCGCGTAATTACCGGTCTCTGATCATCGGGTTCCTTGTGCTGCTGGTGGTGGATTCGCTGCTGGTGGTTGCGCAGCCGCTGCTGTTTCGGCGGATCATCGACGACGGCATCACGCCGGGCAATTCCGCCGTCGTGACGATGTCGGCGCTCATGGTCGCCGGCTTGGCCGTGATCAACGCCCTGGTGGGGCTGGTCAGTCGATGGCAGTCCGCGCGGATCGGAGAGGGCCTGATCTACGATCTGCGCTCAGAGGTTTACGCGCACGTCCAACGGCAGCCGATCGCCTTCTTCACCCGCACCCAGACCGGGGCACTGGTGTCCCGGCTGAACAACGACGTGATCGGTGCTCAGCAGGCGTTCACCTCAACGCTGT
>Ga0116164_10002737_pt1 | contig 12423 bp, 11 predicted proteins | sample AD_UKC109_MetaG_FD_89888 | JGI IMG/M metagenome (GOLD analysis project Ga0116164, IMG submission 89888) | Active sludge microbial communities of municipal wastewater-treating anaerobic digesters from Hong Kong - AD_UKC109_MetaG | ecosystem: Engineered > Bioreactor > Anaerobic > Digestate... | reverse complement strand
GCCTTTCCTGTCCTACAAAAAGCGCGGCGCGCAGGCGGGGGATAACCTGCACGCGCCGGATACCGGGATGTTCCGCCGGCTTCACGAGGCTTCCGGCAACAGGGTCAAGCTGATCGGCATCGCGCCGGAGCTCCCCGGCGCGATGGAGTTTATCAAAGAAGTTTCCAAAATATGCGCCGTTTCCCTGGCGCATACCGCCGCGGACTATCAAACGGCGGCGGAGGCCTTTTCCTGCGGCGCAACGCAGGCGACGCATCTGTTCAACGGCATGAATCCCCTGCATCACAGAGAACCCGCGGTCATCGGCGCGGCATTTGACAGCGGCGCGTATGCGGAATTGATTTGCGACGGCATTCACGTACACCCCTCGGTGATTCGTATAGCGTTCCGGCTGTTTGGCGACCGCTTGATTCTGATCAGCGATTCCCTGCGCTGCGCGGGTATGCCTAACGGCAGCTATATCCTGGGCGGTCAGGCCTTTACCGTGCATGACGGCAAAGCGACATTGCAGGACGGCACGCTTGCAGGCTCTTCCATCCATCTTCTGCAGGCTGTGCAAAACGCCATATCGTTCGGCATTCCCCCACAGGACGCCATTGCCGCCGCCACCATCACGCCGGCCAGGGCAATTGGCATAGAGCCCGAACTCGGTTCAATATCGGCAGGCAAATACGCGGATATGCTTATTTTGGATTCCCGGTTCCAACTCCTCACGACCATCATTGACGGAAGGATCATCAACCATGGAAATACTGGAATTTGAATCATATGAACAAATGTGCCGTAAGGCCGCCAACCTGATTTCTGCCCAGATTATCCTCAAGGCGGACAGCGTGCTTGGGCTTGCGACCGGATCTACTCCGTTGGGGATTTACAAAATCCTGGTGGATTGGTACAACAAATCGGACCTGGATTTTGCCAAAGTCAGAACGGTGAATTTGGATGAATACTGCGGCATTGCGTTTGACCATCCCCAGAGTTATCACTGGTTTATGCAAACCCATCTGTTCTCCAAAGTGAATATCCGCCCGGAGAATACCCATCTTCCCAATGGATTGGCCGGGGATATGCAGCAGGAATGCCGGCGCTATGATACGCTGATCAACAGCCTGGGCGGTATTGATTTACAGCTTCTGGGCATCGGCCACAACGGCCATATCGGCTTTAACGAACCCGCCGACGTGTTTTCGAAATTTACCAGTTGTATCGCGCTTACGGAGGACACGATCCAATCCAACTCCAGGTTTTTCAAATCCGTTTCCGATGTTCCGCGCAGTGCGATTACCATGGGCATGCGTTCCATTATGTGCTCGAAGAAAATCATCCTGGTCGCCAACGGCAAGGGTAAAGAAAGCATTGTCCGCCAGGCGATGGAAGGCCCGATTACGCCGGAAATCCCGGCTTCGATCCTGCAGCTCCATCCGGATACCACCGTTATGTTTTCTCCGGTATAAGCATTTTAAAACCGGAAAGGCGACCGTGATGGCCGCCTTTTTGTCTATCCAATTTTGTAAGTTTCATCTGTCGGGTATTCCCCCGCTTTTTCCATTCGGATGAGCAACAAGATCAACCACAGGGATATACAATGCGTGTTATTCTTCCAAAGATATTATCGCGCAAAACAGCCGTTCGCCGTCCAGGGGAACGGTCGCCTTCCCGCCCTGGCTCCTGATTTCCGCGTCCTCCCACCGGGTGTTCCGGCATTGCGCGGATACGACCTTCCCGGGAAAGGCAAGCGTTACGCCGGCATGGTCCAAAAGCGCGTGGTTGCCCGCAAGCACCATTACGCGCCCGTCGTCAAGCTGCCAGCAGCTTGCGTCGCAGCCGTCGCTTACCTTGAGGATATACGCGTCGTCCAGATACCGCGCCTGTTTGATAAAGGGATGGATTTTCCCGCGGAAGGCAAGGGCCTGCCTGGCGTAGGCGTGGTACGGCGTGTCCGGTTTCAGGCGCGAGGTAATGCCCAGCCACAGCACGCTGCCCAATAGGATCGCGCGCTGCATGTCCTTGTAAAACCAAGCGATCTTCTCCGGCGAATCCTTGAGCCATCCCCGCGGGTTGACCATGTTTACCTGGGTAAACTCGGGGAAGGTATACTTAAAGACGTTGTAGTGCTCGTCGTAATCCCCGCCGTTCCATGTCAGGCTGCCCCAGGCCAGGGCGCTGTAGATATCGCCACAGTTTTCCGTCATCAGATAGGGCCTGTCCGTCCATGTTTCCATGCGGCACAAAATCCGCTTCATGATATCCAGATATCCCCTGTTGAAATCCCCGATATCGGCATGGCTGTGCGCTTCGCTGTAGCAGGGGAACGGCTCGGCCGAGGCAAGCTGATCAAGATAGATGCCGTCGCAGCCATAGGCGCGCATGGCGAATTCGGCCGTGTCGATCAGGGTGTTCTTCCATAGGTCGTCGGACGGGCAGTTTACCGTAAAATGGACCGGCCCGTAGGTTTCGTTGATGGTTGTACCGTCGAGATTGCGTATGGCCATCTTCTCGCCCAGCGTTTGACGGAAACAAGAGCTTTTTTCAAAAATCCGCGCGTTGATGTAGAGCGTCGAAAACCCGCCGTTTTCGCGCACATATTCAAGCCCGCGGGCAAACTCCATGCCCGTGCCAAGCTCCATATCCGGGTAGTATTCGGGGTAATTGGAATCAAAGCCCGTGCGGTTCCAGCTTGCGATGAACATATGCCGCACGCCCCACTCCATGCCCGCATGGAACATGTCGGGGATGTCCTTGAACGTATGCTCGATTCCCCCGTTCCGCTTGAAGTTATAGCACTGGTTAAGGGCATATTCATCCTTCAGGAAGTCCGGAACCGGGAACCGGGCGATGTACTTGTTGATGTATTCCCGGTAAATCTCAGAGCCGTAATGCCAATCGCTGCAGCTGACGGCAAGCACATAGCCGCCGCTTTGCCAGGTATTTCCCGGCGTCAGGCGCGTATGCTTGCGGAAGGCGAAGCCCGCCCAGGGCAACGTTTCATCCCCGCTGACCTCGGCAATAACGCCCGTCAGGGGAAAAGAACCGTCATGGCTTCCCACGTACAAACCGTTTTCGGCGTCATACAGGTACATCCAGGTCATGGAAGCCAGGCCGCAGTAGTTGATCTCGCGCCGAAACCAGCCGTCCATCTTCTTGGAGGCGGCGCGCGAAAAACTGCTCCAATCCTTGTCGCCATGATCGCCGTAAGATTTGACGGGATTCACCGTACGCTCGCCCGCGTGGTGGGGGTAGATGATGGTATCGTCCGTATGGGTTGATCCCAGCACAATGCCGGATATGCGCGGCAGCAGGAATTCCACCAGGTCGTTTTCGCTGTTGTTTTCAATTTGGGCCGAGATCACAATGCGGTCGTCCCGGGCGGACAGGGCGATAACCGCTTGTATAGCCCTGCCGCCAAAGCCGTCGATGCGCACGGTCAGGCCGCCGTCCCCGCCTTCGTTCACGCACACTTGATCCGGTTCCAGCTCCGTTTTTGTCTGTCCGTCCCGCATCAAAATGCTGACCAGCGGGAACTGCGGGCGTTGCTTGATATACTCGTCCCCGCTGACAAGGTTTTTGATGCTTGTGAAGTTACAGGTCTTTGCGTCAAAAACCGCAGCAAGTTTCTCCGTCTCCAGCTTCAAGCGATGATTCCTCCCTGCGCGCTCTATGGATTCTATCCGCCGCGTCAATACCCGATTTTCTCGTACTGCGTTAATCCTTTTCCGTTGACCTCCGCCGCGCCGGGCATATGGTTGGAAATGTATACGCCGGGCTTCAGCCCCATTTTCAGCATTTCCTCCACCACCGTGCTTTGCAGAGCCCACAGGATGTAGCTGGCGCAGATTCCGCTGGCGGGGCACACGGATAGCCCAAGCTGCGGAACCGGCACAAGCGCGTCGCCAAAATCGGCGCAGTTGTCCAGACAAAAATCGCAGACCTCAAACAGCCTTTTGCCGCTCGGGTGCTTGCTTGTAAGCTTTGAGGAATACTCCACGGATGTGATGGCAACGGTCAGGCAGCCCTGCTCCCGGAGTTTCAGCGCAAAATCCACCGGGAAATAATTATACCCGGACACGGAACCAAGCAGCACAATATCCCCCGTCATAATATTGGAGCGCCCCATCACATAATCCGCAAAGCCGGGAATACCGTCGTACCCCACCGCTCCGCGGTTGGGGGACGGGCGATAGCGAACGGGATTTTCAATCTCGGAGGTGATTTTGATCGGGCGCAGAGCCATCATACCGCCGGTACGCCCGACGCCCTCGTACATCAGCATGTGCCCGGTGTCAAAAACGTGCCAGGCCGCGCCCTGCCCAAGCCTTTTGGCGATATCGCAGGCCGCGTCCGCAATCATCTGCCGCTGGGTTTTTTCAATCTTTGCCAGCACATCTTTCATTGCGGCGAAATAGTCGTCCATCAACATTGCGAATCCCTCCAATTTACATTATCCAATGGCGCGCAGCCTTGCGATTCCCTGCGCCAGCTTGTCCGCCAGCGCCTTATCCTCGATATCTTTGCCCAGTTTGTTTGAAAAGTACCAAAGCGCCGCCCCCGTCAGCGGATCGTAGCGGGGCGGACGGTATATGAGGCCGGGCGCAAGCTTCCTAAGACTTGCCAAAAACGGCGCGGTGTAAAGCGCCCCCATTTTGACAACGCCGCCTGTCAGGGAAACCGTAAGATCGTCTTCTTCAAGCCGATTGTACACAAGCGTCACAGTATCCGCAAGCGAAGACGCGGCGCGGGCAATGAGCGCTTGGGCGGCTTCATCACCGGCAAGGGCCGCTTTTTCAGTTAGCAGGGACAAGGCCGCTATTTTCTCCCGTGTAAATTCTTGCGCATAGGCCGCGGCCCGAAGCTGCGGCACTTCTTCAATGCCCATTTCCTCAAGGAGCATCGTTTCAAGCAATGAGCCGCCTTTTCCTTCGTCATACAGGCGGGCGACCGTTTCCAGACACAGCCTGCCAATATGGTAACCGCTGCCCTCGTCCCCGAACAGGGGCCCCCATCCGCCCGCGATGTAGTGCTGCCCGCGCCTGCCGACACCTACCGCAAACGAGCCCGTTCCCACCAGGGCCGCGATGCCGTAAGGCATGGCGAGCGCTCCGTAAAAGGCATTCCAGAAATCGGCCGCCAGGCCGATGTCCGGCCGGCGCATATCTTCACGGAAATCGTCGATGCATAGCTCAAAGCCGGGAATGAAAAGCATCATGCCCGATACCCGGCTTACGGCAGCGCGGTTCAAACAGCCGGAAATACCGTCCCGGACCGTTTGCATCACTTTGGCGCGGTCAAGAAACGTTGCGTTCGCGCCGGCGGTACGGAAATAAGCCAGCGTCCCGCCCGTTTGATCAAAGAGCAGGTACTCCGTTTTCGTGCCGCCGCCGTCGGCCACAAGATAATATTCCATTCCCATACACTCTACTTCTGAAGGGCAGGTATCCGCCCTTTATATTGCTCGATAATCTTCGGATTGAATTCATCGCCGCCCGGCGTGTTCGCGCTTTGGAAAATGGGAGGCATAGCGCCGTCCTTTAAAAACAAGTTTTCCACGCATAACACGATGCGCTGGGCAATGTACAATGCCGAAAAGCTGGAGACGCTGCCCGTGGGCTGCCCGCTGGAAGGAATGTGCAAAAGCCCGTCGCCCATAGGCGTATGGCTGTCCAGCACAATGTCGCAGACCTCGTAAAGCCTTTTGCCGTTCGGGTGGCGCGAAACCAGCTGACGCGAGGCGTCTTTGGATGTAATGCAGATCGTGGTCAATCCGTGGGTTCTGGCGTATATCGCGGCCTCAATGGGAGCGATATTAATACCGGAATTTGATGAAAGCAGCATGCAATCGCCTTTTCTTACGTCAAACTGTTCTATAAGCGCAGTGGCATTTCCTGGTTCGCGCTCAAACAGGGTGCTTTTCATCGCGCCTTCATATACCATCATTTGATTGACTAAAAGAGGACTCACGGGCGCCAGTCCGCCTGCCCGGTAAAACAACTCGTCCGCAACCATATGCGAATGCCCAGTCGCGAATACATGCAGCACGCCGCCTTTTTTGATGGATTTATAGATAGGCTTTGCCGCTTTTCGGATACTCCCCATTTCATCCTGCTCAATAGCCTCCAGTATTGCCGTAAGCCTGTATAGATACTGGTTATCCTCTATCAACTGTAACATAGTATTGACAACTCTCCCTCGTTTTTGTTCTCCCGCTTTGATCCGCCGTATGAAGCGGCTAAACCGATAAATTGATTATTTTAAGGCCGTATTTTTTAGACAGGGCCACGGCGCGCTCGTTGCAGCCCAGATTACGCGCGGTATGCGCGTCGCTGCCGACGGAGAACCACACGCCCAGGTCGCGCAACACCTCCACCACCCATTCCCTTGGGGTGTTGCTCATGCCGTGCATCTCATATGCTTTACCGCTTGCGCTCAGCTTTTGACCGAGACGGCGGATAAAGGGTTCGTCAAAATACTTGTCCGCAATCTGCCGGGATATCGCCATGCGATCCTGAAACGTAGTGCCGTCAGGTAATAGCGGTTTAAACGGCAGGTACGCCTCCGGATGCCCAAGCACGTCGCCTTTCCCCGAAGCCATCGCCAAAACCAGCCGCTTATACGCTTCCCAGTAGCCGGGATTCATCCATTCGCCCCGGATAAGCTGTCCCTCGTAATCCAGATAATGGGGGCTTGTGATAATGATATCGCAGGCTGCAACGACCCTGTCCGACAGACGAAGCCGCCCATCGGCCCCTGTGCAGGTTTCCACGCCGCACAGAACCTTGACGCGCGTTGCGCGCGCAGCGTTTTGAATGGCGCTGAAGTGGTTCATCAGGTCCTCGTCCGTTGCCGAGCGGTTGCCGAGTGTTTTATCCCAGGAATCAAAATGATCGGTAATGGCCAAAAGCTCAAGCCCTATCTGCTCGGCCCGGTTGATCATCGACGCCGCATCGTCCGTACCGTCTGAAAAACTGGTGTGCACATGCAAGTCAAGCATTTCTCTCAGCCCTTCACGCCGGATAAAGCGACGCCTTCGACGAAATACTTTTGAAGCGATATATACAGAATCAACACCGGTAAAATCGTCATTGTCGCGGCCGCCATTTTCAAATCGTATGAATCGTAATACTGGCTGGAGAGCTTCGCGATCGCAAGCGGCAACGTGCGCAATGAATCGGAGTTGACCACCAGCAGGGGCCAGGTAAAGGCATTCCAGCTCTGAATCATTTTATTGATGGTGATTACGGCAAGCACCGGTTTGATGGAAGGCAATACAATCCTCAGAAAAATGCGGCCTTCGCCGGCGCCGTCGATCCGCGCGGCTTCAATGAACGTAGTGGGAATACCGGCGATAAAGTTACGGGCCAGCAGAATACTGAAAGCGCTCGCCATGCCCGGTATCATCAGGCCGAGGTAGGTGTTCATCAGCCCGGTAAACATAATATACAGGGGAATGATGGTCGCAATCCAGGGAATCATGGTACAGGAAATGATGAGCAGGAAGAAGAAATTTTTGCCCCGGAAATTATACTTCGCAAATCCGTAGCCGGCCAGGGTAACGATAAACAGGTTCGCAGTAACCTGAACGGCGGTCACAAAGATGCTGTTGAAATAGTAGGTGCCGAAATTCCACATTTCAATCAACTGCGTATAATTGACAAACGTAAAGGCGTTGGGCAGAAGCCTTGGCGGCATATAATAAAACTCTTTGCTTTCTTTGAATGAGGAAAGAATCATCCAAATAAACGGATAGGCGACAATCACCGTCAGGCTTAATAAGAGTCCGTAGATCATTACCTTATACAGAATTCTTTTTATCTTGTTTCTGTTCATTGCTTATTCCTTTTATAACTCCTTATTGAGCTTCATGCCCCGGTATTGTAGTATCGTGACCGACAGGATGATGACAAACAATACAAAAGACATGGCGCTTGCATACCCCATCCGGTAGCTGGAAAAGGCTTTCTCAAAAATATAGTTCACCACCGTGCGGGTGCTGTTGAGCCTTCCCTTGAGCATGTATGTTTCCTGAAAGATCATAAACACGCCGATAAAATTCGTAATGAGAAGATAGGTATGCGCAGGTTTAAGCAAAGGAAATGTGATATAACGGAATTTTTTAAACGCGCCGGCTCCGTCAATAGCCGAGGCCTCGCGGATTTCCCCGTCAATACCCTGCAGACCCGCCAGATAAATCAGCATACTTCCGCCAAATCCACGCCAGAGTTTAAAGATCATCACCGACAGTACGGCCGTATTGGGATCTTCCACCCATCCCAGCGTGGGCAGGTGGAAAAACTCCAGCAGATAATTGAACAAGCCGAAGGACGGCTGATAGAACCATTCAAACAGAATGGATGCGGCTACGATGGATGTGATTACGGGCGCATAGAAGATCACCCTGAAAATCCTGATACCCTTTACGCTGTTGTTGAGCAATAAGGCTGCTCCAAGCCCCAACAGCATCACGAGTGGAACATACAGAAAAAACTGCGCCATGACCAGGCACGATTTCCAGAAATTCGAATCGGTTAGAAGTTTTTGATAATTCGAGAATCCGACATAGTTCCTGTTTGGCGTAAGCGCCGACCAATCGCTGAGGCTGATCGGAAACGCCATAATGGCCGGGATGATGGTAAGGATGATAAAATACAAAACCGCAGGTGCGATAAACACATAAGGTACAACCTTCAGTTTTGTGATTCTATGCCTGTGAGCCAGTCGATTTGCCTGCTGCATGCTTGTGTTTCCCCCGCATCTGAATTATAAACGAGTAATATTGTCCGGGGGCATATGCGGTTGCAAAATGCCCCCGGCCGCAAAAGAATAGGGTAAACCGTTTATTCGCCTTGAAGTTCTGCGTTGAGTTCGTCCTGACAGGTTGCAAGAATCGACGCAATGCTTTCGTCCGTCAGCATAATTTTATCCCAGTTGTCCCCCCAAATGGAGTTGAGCGCCGACGTTTGCAAATTGCCTACGACGGAATTGTTGAGGCTTGCAATCGCGGTCGCCACCTTGGGATCGGCGTTGAGCTCCTCATCCGTCAGCAAAGCCGCGCGCGCGGGAAGTTCGCCGGTCGAAAGCGTCCAGCGCTTTTCTACCTCTTCGCTGCCCAGGAACTCGATAAAGCGGGTCGCTTCAGCCGTCGGGGCCTGGCTGCTCATCACATAAGCCCAGGATGTTACGCAGGTAAGCCGGTTATCGCCGTTTCCGGGAATGATGCCGACGCCGATTTCCACATCGGGCGCGGTAATCGCCAGGTTGCCGATCATCGCGGGGTGTCCAAGCATGAGGCCGATCAAGCCCTGCCGGAAGCAGGCCCACCTTGAGCCGAATTCCACATCGTACACCTTATCTTCGAGATAAAGCGCCGCCATGGTTTCAACAGCCTCTACAGAAACCGGGTCGTCCGCGAAAACAAACAGTCCGGTTTCATCATCATAAAACGTTCCGCCCATAGATTCAATGTAGGACTGCACTTCGGGCCAATACCCGTTGGTGCCCCAGCCCGCCTGTACCAGTTGGCCATCCTCATCCGTCACGGTCAGGATTCTCGCCCATTCGTAAAATTCTTCCCAGGTTGCCGGGCCGTTTTCCGCGTCAAGCCCTGCGGCCTCGACCAGCGCCTTGTTCCAAAAGACGACAATGGTCTGGGTGTCGGTGGGCATTCCGTAGTACCGGCCCTCATACAGCAGCGCGTCTACGGTCGAAGCCACGAATTCTTCCGCAATACTGTCAGTGGGCATAATGGTTTCATCCAGCGGTTGGATAGAACCAATGGAAGCCAGTGTTGAAACCATGCCGGACTGGATCTGGAACACGTCGGGGCCGGTTCCTGTGGCTAAGGCCGGGATCAGTTTGGTGGTGTAATCAGCGCTCGGGATATACTCCACCTCAATGACGATGTCGGGGTTTGCTTCCATGAATTCCTGCACCAGAACATCGATCATCTGATTGCGCGCCTCGCTGGAATGCTGCCAGTAGGTCAGGGTTGTCTGCGCCTCCTCAGCCAGAGCGGGTAAACCCACGCAGGCCAGGAGCAGTACCACGAGTAAGCCGGACATTAACTTTTTCATTGGGATCCTCCATTCTATAATATAGATATTCGTATTTAGCCACGCCGACTCCTCGCGGCGGGCCTGATACCGTCAGGACAGGATCGTTTCCAGTATTTTTCCGGTTGCGTCCTTCATTATCGGCAAGCGCATCAGCCTGCACAAAGTGGGGAAAAAATCCGTGACATTGACTCTTTGCGTCTCGATATACCCCGTTTTGACTCCCGGCCCTTTGAGAAAACCGAAAACATGATTGCACTTCTCGTGCAAGCTGTCGTGTGAGGCGTAAAGGCCACCCGCAGCCTGCCGTTCAATTCCGAAATGCGTCCCCTCGACCGGGCTTATAAGCATATCGGCAAAGCGCGGATCACAGCCGGCCTGCCGCAATTCATCCTGCGTTAAAACCTGATCCACATACCCCTGCTTCAACAGCCGTTCTTTCAGCGCGCGGGATTCCTGTAAGCCGAGCGGGCTATCAAAATATACCTGGCACTCGATGCCTGTGCTGACAAGCAAAACGTCCGGCAGCTCCGTGAAGGGAGCGCGTTGGTATAAAGCAACCGGCCCATATCCAGCCTCTTGGAAAAACGATTGCAGGCTGTTTACCTTGCTTTCGCCCTTATAGTGGACCATGCCATGATCGCTGGTCACCAAGAGCCACATATTCTCCCAAAGTCCTTCCCGCATAAGATCTGAGACCATTGTTCCGATCGCCCCGTCGATTTCCCGAAGACGTCCCTGCACGCGCGATACCCTTCCCGCCTCGGTTTCCGCTTTGCCCGGATTATGCCCCAGGGTGTCCAGATCGTCGATATACAGCATGACCGCGTCCGGAAACGTATCGTACCGGTATATCCGGTCTTCGTAGGAGAAGCTTTTGCTGACGATCAAATCATGCAATAGCGCAAAGCGCTTTTCATAATTTCCTGCCGGTTGAACGTACAAATTCCGCTCGTTATTCCGAAAGCATCCTTTGTTCTCCTCGGCAAATTGCTGTATGGATACACAACTGCGATTCTCCCGGCGAAGCACCTGCCCGAAAGTTTGCGCCACGTTATACCTTCTAAGCGCAATCATTTCCTTCGTATCCCGGTTCAGGTAACAATAGCAGTTGCGGGTCCGGTCCGAATAGCAGCCGCTTACAATGGCGCATTGCATGGGAGCCGTGATGGACGGAATGCCGGTGCGCGCGTTTTCAAACCAAGTCCCCTCGCTTTTCAGCGTATGAATATTTGGCAGCGCGTTACTGCCGCCGGGGAAAGTGTCGTAATAGTACTTCCCGAAACCATCCAGATTGATATAGATCAGGTGACTGTCCAAGCGCGGGCCTCCAAGAGGATTTTAGATACAAGTTAGTATGTTGTCATGACATGTTTTGCCGCAAATATCTCCCTTTACCGCCTGTGTAAAGATGGGCGGCACAGGAGGATTACGCTTTGAGCCTTACATTGAACACGTATTTATCTCCCCTGTATGTAGACAGCACATACTCGAAAGGCTTGTTGTTTTGCTCGTATGTGATTCGCGTAATCTGCAGCGCCGGCGTTCCGGGAGTGATTTTCAGGAGTTCGGCAGTGTACTTGCTTACAGGGGACGCGTAGATGCTCTGCTTGGCGTTGTCCGGGTAACAATGGAAACGCTCCCTGATAATCTGATAGAAAGAACAGGTCAGATCCTCGTTTTCAATGCCGGGAAACCGGTGAAACGGCAGATGAACCCGCTCCAGGGCCATCGGCTTGTTATCGGCGAAACGAAGCCTTTCAAAAAGATAAATCTTCTGCCCTGAGCCGATTTCCAGCGCTTCCATTACACTTTCCGTAGGCGTCTGCACACCATGATAAATCAGCTTCGTCGATGGTTCCAGCCCGAGGCTTCTCATTTCATCGCTGAAACCGACAAGATTGTTGAGCTGCATATCCGTCCGTTTGCAGGAAACGTAGCTTCCTTTCCCCTGCTGCCTGACAATTCTGCCCGCCTGTGCAAGGTCGTCCAACGCGCGCCGTACGGTAATCCTGCTGACATCGAATAAAGTTGCGATTTCGTTTTCCGTCGGCAGCTTCATTCCTTCGGATAGTTTTCCCTGGCGAATCAAATCCGAATAATAATCCGCAATCTGTTGATATCGCAGGCCTGTGCGCATTTTCCCAACCTCTCCATGATAAAGTATGGTAATATTGGCATGTTGTCATGACAACTATACCATTAAAATAGCATACCCGTTTTGTGTTGTCAAGCATAAAATTCTATAAATTTCTATAATGAAAATTGCAAGTTTAATTGCCGCCCCCCTGGCACGTCAGGCAACCATGAGGGTGCTGAGTTGAGACGGCGTTTGGAAACCAAACCGCCTTCTGGGGTAGTGGTTCATCCAGTACTGGAT
>Ga0116164_10002735_pt1 | contig 12432 bp, 10 predicted proteins | sample AD_UKC109_MetaG_FD_89888 | JGI IMG/M metagenome (GOLD analysis project Ga0116164, IMG submission 89888) | Active sludge microbial communities of municipal wastewater-treating anaerobic digesters from Hong Kong - AD_UKC109_MetaG | ecosystem: Engineered > Bioreactor > Anaerobic > Digestate... | reverse complement strand
AGGGACGGGAGGAGAGCGCGGCGGTATCTATCCGACCGGATTCCGCCACCATCTGCGCAGCAATGGCGGTGTTGGCGCAGGCGGTGATCTTGACGTTCTTCATGGACTTCAGCAAGCCCGCGCACTGCATGATCGCCTGCTCGTGGGAGAAGATCTCCTTGATGTCGCCCATCTTCGTGCCGGGCTTGACCAGCAGGTTGTGGTTCACCTTCAGGCGCGTGGAACGCACGATATAAAAATGATAATGCATCATCAGATCGTAGATCGCGTTGATGGAACCGGCGGAGCTGTTCTCGATGGGCAGCACGCCGTATCTGCACAGCCCTGAATCGACGGCGGCAAACACGCTTTCCCACGTGGCACAGTACATGATGTTGGGCATGGCGAACAGCTTTTCACAGGCGAGCTGGGCGTACGCGCCCTCGATGCCCTGGCAGGCGACCGGCGCGCTTCTGGGAAAGCTTTTTTCCGTGTGTTCGATCGCCTCTTTAATGGTTTCCACAAGCGGGGATACCGGCCGAAGCGTTTCCATCTGGAAATTGCGCGACAGATCAAACAGCTGCTGATACAGCGCGGCCGCGTAGGATTTCAGCTCCTGCGGCGTCTTGGAAAGGACGTCGATCGTCTTTTGCCGCTCGCGCTCGGTATCGAGAATCGGCAGGTTGTTCTCGTGCTTAAAAACCGCGATATCCGCCGCCGTATGCATCCTGTCGATGAATGCCTCTAAAAGCTTGTCGTCCGCCGCGTCGATGGTTTTCCGGAAATCGTTCATGTCCATGGCTTTTCTCCTATCGTTTGGGTACAGTCCAAAAGTAAATCGCACAGCGCGACGGCCGCCGCAGCCTCAATGGCAGGTACGGCACGTGGGACGATGCAGGGATCGTGCCTGCCGTGAACGGTCAGCTTGACGTTTTGTTTCGAGGTAAGGCTGACGCTGTCCTGCTCCTGTCCGATGGATGCAGTCGGCTTGATCGCGGCTTTGAAGAGCAGCGGCATACCGGAGGTGATTCCGCCGAGGATTCCGCCGTGGCTGTTCGTGCGCGTCTTCACGCTTCCGCTGTCTATGACGAACGGATCGTTGTTTTCCGATCCGCGCAGGCGAGAACCGTCAAATCCGCTGCCGAAGGAGATCCCTTTCACGGCGGGTACGCCAAACACCGCAGAAGCGATCCTGTTCTCCACGCCGCCGAACATCGGCTCGCCCAACCCCGCGGGCAGGCCGGTGGCTGCGCACTCGATCACGCCGCCGATTGAATCGGCATCCTTGCGCGCGGCTTCGACAGTCTCCAGCATTTGTTTCCATGCGCTTTCATTCATAACCGGCGGATGATCCGACGTTCTGGTGGCAAAGGCTTTGCAATCCACGGCAACCGGATCAAACGGAGTATCTTCAACGTCGCCGATCGAAAGGATATGCGCGGCGACGTGAATGCCCTGTGACGCAAGCCATTGCAGGCACAGGCCGCCCGCGATGCACAGCGGCGCGGTCAGCCTGCCGGAAAACTGTCCGCCTCCGGCGATATCATTATGCCCGTTAAATTTAACCCAGGCCGCATAATCGGCATGGGAGGGACGGGGAATGTCCCGAAGCGATTCGTAATCGGCGGAGCGCGTGTCGGTGTTGCGGATGATTGCCGCGATCGGCGCGCCGCAGGTCTTGCCGTTTACCAGGCCGGAGATGAACTCGGGAATGTCCGGTTCGCTGCGCTTGGTGGAATAGGCTGCACCGCGAGGCGCGCGACGGTCCAGAAAGCGCTGCAAGGCCTCCATATCCACTGTCATGCCCGCGGGAAAGCCGTCGATCACGACCCCGATGGCGGGCGCGTGCGACTGGCCGAAGATCGTCACTTTCAGCGTATTGCCGTAGGTATTCATGGCAGATCCTCCCGTGTTTTGCCGCCAAGCGTGCGGAAATCGTTAAAAAAGCGGGGATAGGATTTGTTTACAGCACCGGATTGGTCGATCGTCACTTCGCCTTTGCAAAGCGCCGATACGACCGCCGCCATCATCGCGATACGGTGATCGTTTTCCGAGGACACGCGCGCGCCGTGCAGCACATGCCCGCCTTCGATCAGCAGTCCGTCCGGCGTTTCCGCGATCTGCGTGCCCAACGCCCGCAGCGTGCTGGCAATCACGGACAGGCGGTCGCATTCCTTCAGCCGGAGTCGTGCGGCGTTTTGGATACGCGTCTGCCCCCTGGCGGCGAGCGCCACGGCGGCGATCATCGGTACCAGATCGGGATTGGCGCACACGTCAGCGTCGATGCCCCGAAGCGTTCCGCCCGTGACTGTCACGGAAGAACCGCTGGCGGTTACCTTCGCGCCGAAGCGGATAAGGAGATCGAGAAACGCCTTGTCGCCCTGCGGGCTTTGCGGGTTCAGCCCCGTGACCGTCACGGGCTCTTTGGTGATCGCGCCAAGCGCCAGCCAGCAGGCGGCGTTGGACCAGTCGCCCTCTACCGTGACCGTTGCGAGGGAGCGGAAGCTCTGCCCTCCGCGGATGAAAAAGCTGCTGTCCTGCTCCGCAATTTCGATCCCGGAATCCGCAAGCGTTTGCAGCGTGATATCCACATAGGGGCGGGATTCCAGCGTTCCGGTCACGTTGATACAGCTGTCGTTCTCCAGCAAGGGCAGCGCAAGCAATAGCCCCGTGATGAACTGGGAGGATACGTTGCCCGCTATGGTATAGGTTCCGCCCGTCAGCTGCCCAGAGATAGCAAGCGGCGACGCGCCCTGCGGGGACAGTGAACAGCCGTGGGCTTTCAACTCCTCATAAAGGGGAGACAGAGGGCGCTGCGGCAGCCGGGCGTGCATGATAAAGTTCGCGTCGGCGCCAAGCGCGCACGCTACGGGCAGCATAAAACGCAGCGTGGAGCCGGATTCGCCGCAGTCCAGCGTGCGGCTGACACAGCCGACGGGCTGCGGTATTGGAATTACGATGAACATACCGTCGTCGTAGGCGATCCGTGCGCCAAGCGCGGTGAGACATTGAACGGTCGCCAGTATATCCTCATTGGTTTCGCCGCAGGCGATTTCGGTTTGGCCGCCCGCCAGCGCCGCGGCAATCAGTGCGCGGTGCGCGTGGGATTTGGAGGCGATGGCGGAGATTGTGCCGCCGTGCGGGGGCTGTACTATCGTTGTCGTCATCATACGATCCTCAAGCGCGTTACGCGAATGCCAGCCGGAGCAGCGGCTCGTAATCATCCATATCGATGTCTTTGAGCGTGCAGCGGCCGAAATCTTCGATCCAGACCAGCGTAATTCGGGTGGATTTTCGCTTTTTGTCGAGCCTCGCGGTCTCCGCGATTTCCTTTGCGGTGAAGGCTGTTTCCGTCGGCAGGCCATGCAGCCTGCACAGACGGATGATCTCGTCGGCCGTTTCCTGCGTACACACGCCCTGCTTGGCGCAGATGCGGGCCATGGCGCAGGTGCCGATGGCGACGCCCTGCCCGTGCGAAACGGTATAATCGCTCAGGGTTTCCACGGCGTGCCCGATGGTGTGCCCGAGGTTTAAAAGCTGTCGCTTGTTCGCTTCGCGTTCGTCCGCTTCCACAACGTCGCGCCTGATGGATACGTTCAGCTTGATCAGCTTGTCCAGATTCGGTTTAACCGGCGCGTACAGCATTTCCTTCAGCCCGCCGCCCGCCAGGACGGCGTGCTTGATCACCTCGGCCATCCCGTCGGTAAACACGCTTTCCTCCAGCGTGTCCAGCAGGCGGGTATCGCACAGCACGAGGCGCGGCTGGTAAAACGCGCCCGCAAGGTTCTTTCCGGCTTTCAGATCGATTCCCGTTTTGCCGCCGACGGAGCTATCCACCGCCGCCAGCAGCGTAGTGGGCATCTGCACAAAGCTGATGCCGCGCATATAGGTAGCGGCCGCGAAACCCGCCATATCGCCGGTCACCCCGCCGCCCAGCGCGACGACCGTGTCCGTGCGGGTCATCGCGTTTTCGGCTAGAAAATTGAGCAGCGCGATGTAGGTATCCGCGTTCTTGGACTGTTCCCCGTGCGGAAACACGAAGCTGCAGGTTCTATTTCCGTTTGCACCCAGGATTTCCCGGAGCATTCCGCCGTACAGGGCGTAGACCGTATCGTCGGATACGATGGCAGCCGCGCCGCTGCGGAGGATGGGGGACAGGAGGGAGGCGGCGCTTTGCAGCAAACCGCCGCCGATCAGAACGTCGTAGGTTCCGGAGGCTTTGACGGTGACCGTTTCCACTATCCGTCCACCTCCTCTTTGATTTTCACACCCTCTGACAGAAGCTCATATAATGCTTCCTTGTCGTTTTCGTTCAGCGCCTTGCGGTACTGGGCCAGGGAGGCGATCAGGATATCGAGCTCGTTCACCAGCATATCGCGGTTGAGGATGAACAGCTCCATCCACATGCTCGGGTCCAGCCACGCAACCCGCGTAAGGTCGCGGTAGCTGCCGGCGGAAAAGCCGTCGTGCTCCCGCGCCGTGGGGCTTTTAATATAGGCGTTGGACACGATATGCGCAAGCTGCGAGGTAAACGCGATCATCTTGTCGTGCGTCTCCGGCGTGGTGACCGTCAGGCGGCCGAAGCCCACGGGCTTGAGCGCCTTTTCCATCTTGTCGAACAGCCGGATATCGTCGGTGGTTTTGGGAACCAGGATCATGGACGCGCCGTCGAACAGCTCCGCCGAGCTGCTCTTGAAGCCCGAGGTGTGCGTGCCCGCCATCGGGTGCCCGCCAACGAACGTAAAGCCGTACTTTTCGGCAATCGCGAAACACTGATCGCATACGGCGCGCTTCACGCCGCAGCAATCGAACACAATCGCGGTTTTGGGAACGGAGAGCGCGATGCTCTCCAGATAAGCGATGGCATCATGCGGATAGATTGCGATCAGGATCACGTCGCATTTGGCGATGGTCTCGTGGTTCAGCTCGCCGTCGATGGCGCCGTCCAGCTTGGCGATGCCCTGAATGGCGTTGTTGCGGTCGTATCCGTAAACGGCTTTCACCTGCGCGCGCTTGTATGCCTTCGCAAGCGAGCCGCCGATCAGCCCGAGGCCCGCGATGCCGACGGTGAATTCATTATTCTTGATTAACACTGGTCAGCACCTCGCGAATTTGCCGGATCTTTTTGGCAATGTCGTCAAACTCATCCGGGGTTACGGATTGCGGCCCGTCGGACAGCGCGTGCAGCGGATCGTTGTGCACTTCGATCATGATGGCATCCGCGCCGGCGGCGGCGGCCGCCATCGCCATGGGTTTGACGAGCTTGCTCATGCCGGTGGCGTGGCTGGGATCCACCACGACGGGCAGGTGCGAAAGGTCCTTGAGCATCGGAATCGCAGACAGGTCCAGCGTGTTTCGTGTATACGTTTCAAAGGTGCGGATGCCGCGCTCGCACAGGAGCACGTTCTCGTTGCCTTCGCTCATGATGTATTCGGCGCTCATCAGCAGCTCTTTCAGGGTATTCGCGAGGCCGCGCTTGAGCAGGATCGGTTTCTGCGTTTTACCAAGCTCTTTGAGCAGCTCGAAATTCTGCATGTTGCGCGCGCCGACCTGAATCACGTCCACATCCTCAAACAGCGGCAGATGGTTGGCGTTCATGATTTCGGTAACGATCGGCATACCGGTCAGCTTTTTGGCCTCCAGCAGCAGCTCGATGCCCTCCGCCTTCAGTCCCTGAAAATCGTAGGGGGAGGTGCGGGGCTTAAACGCGCCGCCGCGAAGCAACCCCGCGCCCGCGGCCTTTGCACGCTGCGCGATGCCGATGATCTGCTCCTTGGATTCGACCGAGCAGGGACCCGCGATGATCTGGAAGCTGCCGCCGCCGATTTTGACGCCGTCGATATCGATCACGGAGTTGTCGGGATGGAACTTGCGGTTCGCGCTTTTGAACGGCTCCGATATGCGCATCACGGACTCGATGATATCGAGGCTGCGGAGCAGATCAATGTCGATGCTGGAGGTATCGCCGATGAGGCCGAGGATCGTGTGATACTGTCCCACGGAGACGTGCACATCCAGATTGCGGCTTCTGAACCAGTCGATGAGATTGTCGATTTTTTCCTGTGGAATTCCAGGTTTCAGCACTGCTACCATACTACACACCTACTTTTGAAATATAACGAGAGCATGCAAGGCGAACCCTGCATGTTCGTTCCCGTTCGGAGATCCTGACCTGTGCTGGTCACAGGCGGTTTATGCTTTATGAGGAGGTCAGAACATCAGATATCGGATACGGTCAATGGATCCGGCTCGTATTGCGCATACGCTCCGGCCAACCTTAAAATACCATAACGCCCCATGCAGTGTCAATGATCCGCGCAGAATCGCACGCCGTACGAAGGGTGAATCCATCATTGCGCCGTCCGTACGGGTATTTGCCGTCGGTATACAGCGCATGAATATGGATGTAAAGACATACTTTATATTTCACTCGGAATTCCGCGTTTGTTTCGCATGGATTTTACGTGTTTCAGGAAATGTTAGCGTCTGGTAATTCTTTGGATAAGATATGGCAAAAGCAATTGACTCCCCGAAAACGGCCTTATATGATCATCCCGTCATGACATATGTGCGGAATCCGGAAAATGAATACTGAATAGAATAGGAGATGGATAGCATGAACAGGAAAGCACGCGTTCTGTGCCTGGTTTTAGCTCTGGTATCGCTGTTCGGGCTCACACAAACCGCTTATGCAACTTCGGACGAAAAAGTTCTGGTTGTCATTTATTCCAATCACTTTGACACGGAAGATGAATTTCTGGTGTATTTCAACGCATCCGATTTGGCTGATAAATATGATGTTACCCTGATCTCTCTGGGCGGCACGGAAATGACCAATCGCGTAATCGCAGAGGTGAACAATCCCCAGGCGGATGTGATTTACGGCGGCTCCATGCTCAACCATGCGCAGATGAAAAACGCCGGCGCGCTGATCCAGTGGGAACCGGACTGGGCGGCGGATGTCGACGATGTGTACAAAGATTCCGAGGGATATTATTACGGCACCAAAACGGAAGCGCTGAATGTGATCGGCTCGCTGGTGCGCCTTGAGGAAATGGGCTATGACAGAATGCCCACGGACTGGGAGGACCTGGTCGCCAACTATTCCGGACATTACTTTATTCTCAATCTGACGGGCGGCACTTCGTCAACGATGCACTTTGCAATTCTGGAACGGTATAAGGATCCCGACGGCTATCTGGGCGTGTCCGATGAAGGCTGGGCGTTCATGAAGGCGTTCCGCGACGGCGGCCGCAAGCAGAACGACAACTACAAGTCCTGGTTCAACGGCACCGATACCCCGCTGGGCATGATGTGGCCCAACGGCGTAAAAGAGGCCGAGGATACGTATGGCCTTGTGATGGAACAGATGAATCCCGAGTATGGTATGCCGTTCGTCACCAGCTGCGTGGCCGTGACCAATTCCGGGGACGAAACCAGAATGGCCGCCGCCAAGGAAGTGGCGCAGTGGATCGGCTCCGCGCAGCACCAGTATGAGTTCAACAAGGAAAGCGCAGCCGTACCGGTCAACAAGAAGGCCGCTGAGATGCTACCCGCGGATCACCAAGGAGTAAAAATCAACTCGAAGGTGAAAACGCAGGACATCGACTGGGATTATGTTCTCAAGTATGCGGATGAGTGGCTTGTGGAGCTCGAGCTCAACTATCCCTGCGGCAGAAACGACTGACCGTTCGAATGATGACGGGAACTGGAGAGGGTATCTCAAAAATCGCTGTATGTTAATTGGCAGGATACTTTGATCCGGCACACACATCGTTTGACGGTTGGCAAGTCGCCTTTTGCGCCGCATAGGCCGTCAAACGGTGTGTTGCTTTTTCCTGCCGGCGTGCGGCATCACATTTGTACGTATGAGGTGTACCGATGATCCATATCAGCAATCTGGGAATAAAGTACGGCGATTTCACCGCCATGCGCGACTTGAATCTGGACATCAACGAAGGAGAGTTTTTTACGCTTCTGGGGCCGTCCGGCTGCGGAAAAACCAGCGTCCTGCGCACGATTACGGGCTTTGTCAAGCCGTTTGCGGGCACGATCATACTGGATGGGAGGGACGTTACCGAAATGCCCGTGGAAAAACGGGACGTTGGGATTGTATTCCAGTCGTATGCGCTGTTTCCCACGATGAATGTATTTGAAAATATCGCGTTTGGCCTGCGCGTCGCAAAGTATAAAGAAAAGCAAGTCAAAGAGATGGTCGTGGATATCGCAGACAAGGTGGATTTGAACCATGAACAGCTCAAGCGAAACGCGGCGGAGCTCTCCGGCGGCCAGCAACAGCGCGTGGCGATTGCCAGGGCTTTGGTGATGAAGCCGAAGATTTTGTGTCTGGATGAGCCGCTGTCGAATTTGGATGCCAAGCTCAGGCACCAACTGCGCCTGGAATTGAAGGAACTGCAGTTGAAATTCGGGATCACCACGGTGTATGTCACCCATGATCAGGAGGAAGCGCTTACGCTTTCGAACCGGATTGCGGTTTTCCAGAACGGACATCTGGAACAGGTCGGTACGCCGGATGAGGTGTACTTCAATCCGCAGACGGAATTTGTTTCGACGTTCCTGGGTGCGATCAGCCAAATCCCATCGGAGTTGTTCGGCGTGAGCGGAGAAACCAAGTGCTTCATCCGCCTCAACAACGTGTATTTCGATCCGGGCGAAGCCGTCGACAGCGTGGCGCTGGATGTGGAGATCAGGAGCATCAGCTTTTTCGGGCTGTATTATACGGTTACCTATCAGACGGACGACGGATTCCAGCTGAGCAACGCGGTGATTAACTGCAATCACAAGGTGGGGGACCGGCTGACGCTGTATATCGACAGATCCCGGGTGATTTTTTTGGGAGGCGATGCAAATGCGCCGGAAGCATGATCCGAGACGAAAATCGTTCCTGGCCGTTCTCAATAAGCACAAGGCGGCTATCCTCAGCATGATGTTTATCCTGTATTTCATCATCGTGTTTTTAATCCTGCCGAATGTCAACGTCATTCTGGATTCGTTTGTTACCGGGGACGGCATCAGCTTTACCAATGTGGCCAAGCTGTTTCGCTCGAAATATGCGATGTCCGGCGTAAAGAACAGCATTATTCTGGCGATCGCCATGTCTGTAACGGTCAATGTGGTTGGAATCTTTATTGTTCTGGTTACGGAGTATTTTGAAATAAAGGGCGCGAAAATCCTGAAGATCGGGTATATGTCCACCTTTGTGTACGGCGGCATTATCCTTGTCGGCGGATATATGGCGATCTACGGGGATCAGGGCGTGCTGACCAAGGCGCTGCTGCAATACTTCCCGGATATGAACACCAAATGGTTTTACGGGTTTTGGGGCGTGCTGTTTGTTTCCACGTTTGCGGGAACGACCAATCACTTTTTATTTCTGACCAACGCTACCAAATCGATGGACAACCATCTGATAGAAGCCGCGCGGAATTTGAAAGCATCGCCTCTGTATATCATTACCAGGGTGGTGCTGCCCATTTTGACGCCGACGATTCTGGCGGCGACGGTTTTAACGTTCATCGGCGGGCTGACCGCGTTTTCCGCGCCGTTGATTTTGGGCGGGAACGATTTCCAAACCATTTCTCCGCTGATCCTGTCGCTGGTGCAGGTGAGAAGCGGGCGCAGCCTGGCGCTGATCCTTGGCATGATACTCGGGCTGCTGACGGTGCTTTTGCTGCTGGTGTTCAAGCGGTTTGAATCGGGCGCGACCTTCTTCTCCATTTCCAAGACCGTATCGAAGTTTAATAAAATCAAAATCCGAAACAAAGCGGCCAATTGTATCGTGCATATATTTGCGTATCTTTTATTTGTCGTCTATACGCTGCCGCTGGCTATCGTGATTTTGTTTTCCTTTACAAACGGCAGGGCCATTGATACGGGGATCATCACGGCGTCCAGCTTTACGCTGGACAACTACGTTCTGCTGCTGACGAAATCGCAATACTTTTCTTCCTATATAAACAGCATCGTGTTTTCCCTGGCGGCGTCCGTGATTGCGATATTGTTTGTTTTTCTGGCCGTCAACCTGATGTCCAGATATAAAAACAGGCTGGTACAGGCCGTCGATTTTGCCCTGCTCATTCCCTGGATGATTCCCTCCACGCTGATCGCCTTGGGATTGCTGACCACCTTTGACGTTCCCAACGTGCTGGTTTTCAACCAGGTGCTGCTGGGCACCGTGGCCATTTTGATCTTGGGATATACGATTTTGAAAATCCCGTTTACGTCCCGCATGCTGAAAGCGGCGTTTGCGCAGGTGAATAAGGAATATGAGCTGGCGGCGAAAAACCTGAAGGCGAAAGATTTTTACATCTTTCGCAGAGTGATCGTGCCGATACTGTTTCCGACGCTGGTTGCGGTGCTGGCGCTGAATATGAACTCCCTGCTGGATGATTATGACGCAACCGTATTTCTGTATCCGCTCAAGTATCCGACATTGGGCGTGCTGATCCGATCGTTTACGAAAACCGAGTCCACAGTCGATACGCGGGCCATGCTCTATGTGTTTTCAACGACAAGGGTTTTGATTGCGTCCTCCATCCTGTATATCGCCTACGGCGTTCTTCTCAGCGACAAGCGGGGAAGGCATATCGGCAAAATCAAAGCAGCGTTGCGGACGTGGATCGGCAAACTGGCAAACAGACTGGCGGGCAGGGACGGCGTGGAATCTGCAAATGAACCGATAAAGTGAGGGATCGTTATGAAACTTGGATTTCCAATCAATCATCAGATCGGCGCGGAACAAATTGAAAAACTCGGACACTCGCTGATTGAAACCGGCATTTACAGCGCCGTTGAGCTGGAATATCCGATGCATACCGTCGGCAATGATGAAAGCGGGATACGGGAGTACGTGCAGGCCGTTCGAAAGCTGCTCGGGCAATACAGCCTGCGCGTATCGCTGCATGTGCCAACCAACCTGGATTGCGGCGTAACGAACGTGGCCGTACGGCGCACGGTGATCGAAGAGATGAAAAAGAGCATCGATTTCGCGGCCGAATACGATGCGCAGGTCTTATCGATACACGGAGCCACCATCGGGACTTTCGATTATCCCGAGGTTGCCGATACGCCGGTGAAGAGGTTCCTGCAAACCATATATCTGGATAAAAAGCATAAAGCGCTGCAAGCCACGGTGGATATGCTCGGCGAGATCGGAACATACGCTAAGCAATACGGATGCTCCGTTGCCTTGGAAAACGTACTTCTGAAACAGGAGGTTATTCATACGCCGGACGACCTGCTGTTCGTGCTGCAGCAGGTGGATCTGGAGAATGTCGGCGCGCTGTTTGACTGCGGCCATGCCAACCGCATCGGGTACGACAGCGCACAGTTTATCCGGGAACTTGGCGCAAGGCTGCGTCACGTGCATCTCAGCGATAACGACGGCACATGCGATCTGCACGGGCATATCGGAACGGGTACGATCGATTTCGGCGCCATCTTTGCCGAGCTGAAGAAGCTCGGGTATAATGGAACCGCTTTGGTGGAAATCATCGCCAGAAGCGAAGAAGAAATGATCGATAACGCGCGGCTTCTGCAGCCGTATATGTAGACGGGGAACGGGTATGAACGGGAATCGAAACGAAGCGCTTCATCGCGCCGTAAACAAGCACCGTGTGCTGATCGCGGCGCACAAGGGCACATTTGGCGGAAACATTATCCAAAACACCATTCCGGCGTTTGAGACCGCGCTGCTGTGCGGCGCCCAGATCATCGAGGTGGACGCCGCAAAATCAACGGATGGCATTTATTACGCGTTTCATACCGGGCAGGAACCGGGGCTGATCGGAACCTCCAAACGGTTGGATGCGATGAGCAGCAGGGAGATCGAAACCTATCGCCTGATCAACAGCAACCAGTGCGTGGCGGAGGAACGGGTCAATCGCCTTGACGACGTATTGGAGCATTTTCGAAACAGATGCCTGATCAACATCGACAGAGGATTTTTCTATCTGGAAGATACTTTGAAACTGATCAAGCGGCATCGCATGGAAGAGCAGATCATTTTCAAGTGCGAAGCGAAGGAGAGGTGGCTGCGCACGTTGGAGACGGAAGGCTCCGATATTATGTTTATGCCGATCATCAAGGGACCGGAAGAACTGGCACTGGCAAAGCGGTACCGGATTAACCTGATCGGGGCGGAAACCCTGTTTGATACGGAAGCCGACGCGTTATTGGAAAAACCGTTTATCGAACAGTGCCACAGAGAAAACCTGCTTCTGTGGGTGAACGCCATTACGCTGAATGCGGAAAGCATATTATCCGCGGGACATGATGACAACAGTGCGATTCTACACAGCATGGATTATGGCTGGGGATGGCTGATCGACCGGGGGTTTGACATCATACAAACCGACTGGCCCTTTCTCTGCTCGCAGTATATCAAGGGACGTTCGGTGTCGTGAAACGGCAGCAGAGGGTTCAGCGCTGTTT
>Ga0116164_10002734_pt1 | contig 12432 bp, 14 predicted proteins | sample AD_UKC109_MetaG_FD_89888 | JGI IMG/M metagenome (GOLD analysis project Ga0116164, IMG submission 89888) | Active sludge microbial communities of municipal wastewater-treating anaerobic digesters from Hong Kong - AD_UKC109_MetaG | ecosystem: Engineered > Bioreactor > Anaerobic > Digestate... | reverse complement strand
CTCAGGATGGCCATGCGTACTCCCTTTTACCCTCAGCGGGCGGTTTTACTTTCCAGCGCGAGCAGGAATTCCTTGATCGAAAGCCCGCCGCCGTAGCCTCCCAGCTTGTGGTTGGCGGCGACTACGCGGTGGCAGGGGCAGATGATCGCCAGCGGGTTCCGGTGGTTCGCCATGCCCACGGCGCGCGCGGCCTTCGGGTTGCCGACGGCTTTGGCTACCTCGCCGTAGGTCATCGTTTCGCCGTAGGGGATCGTCATCAGCACCTTCCAGACCGCCTGCTGAAACGGCGTGCCCTCCGGCGCAAGCGGCACGGTGAAGATTTTGCGCTTGCCGTCGAAATACTCTTGCAGCTCTGTTTCCGCCTGGCGCAGCAGCGGCGTGGACTGCAGCGTTTCCCCGGCCTCGGTGCGCTCCCTGAAGCGCAGCTCCGTGAGCGCGTCGCCGGATTGCACCAGCGTCAGCACGCCGATGGGCGAATGGACGAATAGAATCGACTTGGTCATGATCGTTCCTCCTGTCGGTGCAGCGCGCGGTAGAGCGCGCAGGGGCATAGAAACAGTACGGCGCAGCACAGCGCAAGCAGCGCGTAATCGCGCCCAAGGTTTGCGGAGCCGTCCATGGAAAACTCCAGCAGCACGCAGGCCGTCACCGTAAGCAGCGCGGCGAGCCAGGCGAGTATCAGGCGCAGGTTCGCGCCTTTGATTCGCAGGAAAAACGCGAGGTACAGGCAGAGCGCCGCAAGCAGCCCGATCCCGAGCGGGATGTGGCGGGACAGATCCAGCACATGGTTGATGGGCGCAACCATCATCCACAGGATCAGCGCCATCACGGGCAGCGCCGTCCACGCGGCGGTAACGGCGTCGCGCGCGCCGTGCCGCCTGCCGTAGCGGCGGCAGAGCACTGTAAGCACGATCAGCGGGGCGAGCACGCCCAGCACCTGCTGCACGCGGATGAACCCCAGCATCATATGGCCGTCGTCGCGCATGCTTTCAAACAGCACCTGCCCCGCGCCGTACAGCGCGAAGAAGAGCATCGCGGCGTCGCCGCTTTGCCGCTTTTTCGACGTCCGGAAGAACCACAGCGTCAGCGCGAACACGAGCAACGCGAACGCCGCCTCGTAGCGGAACACCGCCAGTCTGTGCAGCTCCATCGCGCCCATGGTTTCTGTGACGAACAGGACGGGCATGCTATTTGCCAGCGCGTCGACACTGACCTGGCGGCCGACGCCCAGCAGCTCCGTGAGGCCCTCGGCAAGCCGGAGGCCGAACACCAGCAGCCCCGCCGGCAGGAACACGGCGTCCAGAAATGCCCGGAAATCGAGCTTCTTCAGCTTCGCGGCGATCAGCGCGGCGAGGACAAGCCCCGCAAGCATCCCCGCCATGCTGTAGCCGCCGTCCCAGAAGCTGAGCATGCGCCAGGGCTGCATGATGGTTTTCGTATAATACTGCACGTTCACCGCGCAGAAGAAAATCCGGCTTACAATCAGGCCCAGCGGGATGCCCAGCATCCCGTAGAGCAACACCGCATCGGCATCCATGTGGGATTTTCGGCTGAAAAACCATACAGCAAACAGATAGGCGAGCGCGTCTGCGCCCGCGGCAAGGCCGTATCCGTAGCCGGTGAGCCCGAACGCCTGGAATGTCATGGCTTAATCCTCCGGGGGCTGCATCAGGTTGTAATGGCTATGAATGCGGGAAAAGTCAACGCAGAATAACAGCGTGAGGGGTCGGAATGCGGATCAGTTGTCGATCGCCGTCGCGAAATAGATCACGTCGCTGACGTCGCGCTCGTTCACGTCTTTCACGCTGACGAGCTGATTGTGGAAGACCAGCGCCGAGGAGTTGCCGCCGTCCATGGCGTAGGCCTGCTCGCAGCCCAGATCCTTCATAAAGGCGGCCAGCTCCTCTACGGTGATGCCCGCGCTTGCGTCGGTGCGCCCGTCCACGCTCACCAGCACATAGGTGAGCGGCGCAAGCTGCCCGATGGCCGCGCGGGGATTATCCTCGTGCGGGTCGCCCAGGTATTCGTCGGGAATCTCCTGCAGCTCGCCGTCCACCACCAGCGCCGGGCCGAAGTAGAATGCGTTGATCAGCTCATGCTCTTCCAAAAACGCGTCAACGGCTTCTTCCTCGTCGCTTTTGCTGTCTCCGTGTAAAATGATGTGGAAATCGGAGTTTTCGTCAATCAACAGCAGGTCGGTCCGGTTGGACGCCTTCCAGCGGTGCTTTTCACCCTGCCGGACGATGTAGCCGTTGCCGCTGTCCGTTTTCGTATAATAGTCGCCGTTGATCAGCACCACGGCGTTCATGCTCTGGGAAAACACGGTGGGCTTCAGCGTGCGGCCGGAGCCGAACTTGCCCGCGATGGCCGTGCGCAGCTGGGTGGGCGTCGCGATTTTCACATAGGCGACGTGGAAGGCGGAATCGTACGCGCGCGTCTCCTCGATTTCCACCCAGATGGTTTCGTCCTGATAGCTGGTTTCGGTGAAGTTTGCCTCGAGGGGCACGCGGCCGGGCTCGGTCAGGTCCAGCGGCAGATAGGAAATGTTGTTCACGGGGAAAATGGCGTCCATCATGCCCGCGCTCGCCGTATAGCGTACGTTCAGGCCTTCCGTAAGGGGCAGTGCATCGGAGCCGAGGTCAAGTTCCGTGTCCTCCTGATAGCGCGCGGCGGCGCCCAGGGTTACCGCGCCGGAGGGCACGGCAAACATCAGCGAGAGCGCCATCAGCACGACGATCCCGGCAAAGAAAATCAAGCGGCGGTTTGCAGATCGCATGGCAGTCCTGCCTTTCCTGTTGATGCCTTTATTATAGTACATCGGCGGGCCATCCACAAGACTATCCAGCGACCCGCGGATATGGTAGAATGTAAATAAAATCATAGGAGGAGTGCCGCATGGAACACCGCGCGCGCGTAAGCAGGTACCGCGACGAGCTCAAGGGCCTGGCGATGCTGTGGATCGTCTGGTTTCATTCGGGGCTGCTTTTGCCCGGGCTTGCCGACGACCTGCGGCTTTTGGGGTACGGCGGCGTGGACATCTTCCTGTTTCTGATGGGGATGGGGCTTGCCTATTCCCTGCAAAAAAACGCGGATCTGCGCGCTTACCTGATCCGCCGCATGAAAAAGCTGCTGCCCGCCTACCTGCCGGTCGTGATCGTCTGGATGGCGGTCACGTATCCGCAGATGGGATACTCGGCCGTACAGGCGGTCGGCGGCGCCGCGGGCAACCTGTTCATGGTGGGGTACTGGCTGCAGCTTGACGGCGTGTACAACTGGTTCGCCAACACCGTGTTCACCTTCGTGCTGATCGCCCCGGCCGTCTACGCGGTGCTCGTCGGGGGCAAAACCCGCGGGCTGGTTGTGCTGCTTGTGATCGCGTTTGGCGTTGGCGCGGCGAACCTCGGCATGGAGCAGATGATGCCCGTCTCGCGTCTGCCGATCTTTATCCTCGGAATGGCGTTCGGGCTGTGGCAGGGCGGCGCGCGGCGCACGTGGCACACGGCCGCGTATGCGCTTTCCTTCGCCGCCGGGATGTTCCTCGTGGAATTCTGCATGCACCGGCAACCGTGGCTGCTGATCGATTACGGCATGTACTGGTACCCGTTCGTCCTTATTACGCCGCCGCTGTGCATGGCGCTCGCGTTTGGGCTCCAAAAGGCGGACAGAATCAAACGAGCCTTCGCCCCCCTCCGGTGGGTGGGCCAAAGCTCGTTCGAAATTTACCTGCTCAACGTCTGGATCTACGAAATCTCCAAACAGCATCCGTTCTCCGCGTGGGTTTGGGCGCTGGTGTGCGTTTTCAACCTCGCGCTGGGAATCGGGTATCACTTATTGGTCATGCGTTTTTCCCAACGATTTTCGCGGGCAGCATCGGCAGAATGATTCCGCCGATGATCATCGCGATAATGGCGGTGACGATCTGCACCACCTGCGCGGTGGCCGAGGTGGGGAACGCCGTACCGAACGCAAGGCCCTTCACCGAGGTGAGCACCGTGGACTGGCCGAAGGCCATCACGGCGTACTTTACCACCGCGGCGATCACGCCCACGACGGCCCAGCGCGGCCAGGATACGGACAGGGACGTTTTATCCTTCATTGCAAGAAGCGCATACAGCACCACCAGCACCGCGTTGCCCGCGATAACCCACGGCACCAGCTGAATCAGCGCGACGTGGCCCTGCATAAACGCGAAAACCGGCGCGATGACGGCGACGGCAACGCCGCTCCAAAGCCCCACCGCAACCGCCGCGACGATCAGGCAGAGGTTCACCAGGCTGCCGATGATATAGGTGGAGATGATGTTGCTGCCGCCCAGCACCGGGCGAAGCAGCTGGAATACGATGGTCAGCGCGATAATCAGCGCGGTGGTTACCATTTTGCGGATATTCTGAGAACTCATAATCAATAACTCCTTATCATTTCTTTTTGGTCATGGCGCTTTTTACCTGCACGCCCTTCAGGTTGCCGAGCTTGGCCGTGAGGGAGCCGATCGACAGGTTTTCCCCTTCCACGATCAGCCCGATAACGGCAGACGCGGACGTGCTGTCCGGCACGCCGATGCGCGCCTTGACGACCTGGGAATATTCACCGATGATGCGGTTGACCTCCCCGGCAATCTCGCGGCTGTCCAGCACGATGCCGATGAAGCCCAGCCGGCTTTCACTGTCCATGCGCGTCCCCTCCCTTTTTAAACAAAAATAACAGCCAAAGCAAAGCTTAGCTGTTGTTCAAATCATACGTCATGTACGTTCCTCCTCTCTCTTCGCCGTTGGATTACCCTTCGGCGTCAACAGGGACAAGCTCCGGTGGGATTTGCATTCGCCCTGATGGCCTCAGCCACGCGGGGTTATGCTTTACAGGTAGTATTATAACACAGATGATGCGGCGTGAATGCAAAGAATGATAAATTTTTCACAATTTTATTATTCTTTGTTATTCGCGATTAGTCCATCTGTTGCTCGATCAGCTCGCGTTCGCGCTGCAATTCCGCTTTCAGTTCCTCCTCCGTTGGCAAATAAAGCCTGTACTTCGATGCGAAGAGCTTTTTATGATCGGCAAGCACGGAGTATTTGACGATGCTTTCATCCCGATCCGAAACAAGAACGATGCCGATGGTCGGGTTATCGTTTTCCTGCTTTACTTTTTCATTGAACAGCCTTACATAGAAGTCGATCTGCCCAACATCCTGATACGTAAGCTTTCCGGATTTCAGGTCAATCACGATAAAGCATTTCAGGATGTAGTTGTAAAACACCAGATCGATGTAATAATGCTCTCCGCCCTCTGTGGTGATTTGTTTCTGCCGCGCAACAAACGAAAATCCCTTGCCAAGCTCAAGCAGGAATTCCTGAAGCTTATCGATCAATCCCTGTTCCAATTCGCTCTCGCTGTATTTCGGATTTTCTTTTAGATCAAGAAACTCTAAAACATAGGGGTCTTTCAGGATATACTCCTCTTCTTGTTTGGGTTCGAGCCTGAATACCTCTCCGGCGATTTCCGGGCGGCTTTCCTTTTGCGTAGCAAGCAGACGTTCGTAATAAAAGGAGTTGATCTGCCGCTCCAGCTGGCGCGAGGTCCAGCCGGAATTTGCACACTCGGTCAGGTAAAACTCGCGGCGGGCAGGTTCTTCCACGCGCATCAGCAGGCGGTAGTGCGACCATGACAATTCGCTACGCAGTGCGTAGCGAATTGGAAAGTTTTAATAGAATTGTCGCATGTTGCGTAGGTTGGAGACGGTGAACCCTTTTCCAAACTCCCTGGTTAGGCGGGCGGACAGCTATTGGAGCAAGTGGCGGCCGTATTCGCCGCGTTCACCGACGGCATCGGCGATGCGCCGCCCGATTTCCCAGTCACGCCGACCATCGCAGTGTTGACGGTGGCGATTACGCTGGTTCGCGCCTCAACAAGAGCGGCGCGAATGGCTGTATAAACATCCGCATCGGATTGCGCAGAAAGCATTTGCGGGTCTTCAGGCTTTCCCTCTTTTTGCTCGTCTGTCATATACCCTTCTTTTCCCGGAAGTTTCAACCGCCGCGCACTGCCTGATATGTTATTCGGCGCTCTCCAGCTCCGCCAGCTTCTCCAGCGCGACTTCGTACGCCTTGGCAAGCTGCACGTCGCTGAGGTCGCCCAGCTGGAACAGCGCGTTCACCTGATCCTCGGGCATTTCGATCTCCACATCCGGCGTGATGCCGACCTTGTTGAGCGAGTTGCCGTTGGGGGTGTAGTACTGCGCGCTGGTGATCTGCATGCCGTCGGTTTCCTCGCTGTAGGGGTTGAGCGAGATCACAGACTGCACCACGCCCTTGCCGAAGCTCTGCACGCCCACGATGGTGGCAAGGCCGTAATCCTGCATCGCGCCCGAGAGGATCTCGGACGAGGAGGCGGAGTATTCGTTGAGGAGAATCACCATGGGAATATCCAGGCTGCCCGCGTCGGCGGTGTAATCCTCCCGGTTGCCCGCGCGGTCCTTCAGATAGGTGACGATCCGGCTGTCGATAAAGTTGCCCGCGATATTCACCGCGTCGTCCACCCAACCGCCGGGATTGTCCCGCAGGTCGAAGATCAGCACCTTCATGCCCTGTGCGATCAGATCGTCCAGATGGGTTTTGAAGCTGTCGGCGCAGTCGCCCGCGAACTCGTACAGGAGAATATAGCCCACGCTGTCATCGAGCATCATCGAGGACACGCGGTTGACGTGCACGTTGGCGCGCACGATATCGAACTCCAGAATTTCGTTGTCGCGAAGCACGGACAGGTGCACGGGCTCGCCCACGGTGCCGCGCATGATGTCCACCGCTTCCTGCAGGGTGTAGGCCGTTACGTCAAGATCCTCCACGGTAACAAGAATATCGCCCTTGCGCAGGCCGGCAGTTTCCGCGGGGCTGCCCTCGAACGCGCGGATGATGGTGCACAGCTGCGTGAGGTAGGAGGCGGAAATCTGGATGCCGATCCCGGCGTACTCGCCCTCGTCGTCCTCCCACATATCGGAGAACTGCTCGGCGTCGTAATAGTAGGAATAGGGGTCGTCCAGCGCCTCCACCATGCCGCGCTTGGCGCCCTCCAGAAGCGTGTCGAAGTCCGTGTCCTGATAGTAATACGCGTCGATATACTGTGCGATCAGGTCCAGATCCTCGTACTTCTGATAGCGCTCGTAGTCGCTTTTGGAGATGGTTACGGTTTCCTCCTGGCTCTGGTAGGGGGCGAAAAGCTGCGCGGAGGCGTACGGGGCAACCGCGACGATTAGCACGACCGTTACGACGATCAGCACATACCATCCGGTTCTTTTATGGGTCCGGTGTTTCATGTTTGTCACCTTCTAGTAGATCTGTTTGGGTTTCTCATGGCCGCACTTTTTCAACTCGTGAAGAATCTTAAACGTGACGGCGTCGTCAAATTTTCGCAAATCCAGGCCGGTTTGCCGCTGCACCTTATCCAGCCGGTATACCAGGGTGTTGCGGTGGATGTACAGCTGCCGCGCGGTATCGGAGAGGTTCAGATCCTTGCGGAAGAACATCTCGATGGTCTGCAGCATTTCGTCGTTGAACAGCTTGGCCGTTTTGCGGTTGAAGAGCAGGGAGTGGTAGTGCATGCCTTCCTCGCGGGGGATATCCATCAAAAAGCGCTCCAGCAGCAGGAAGCGGAACACGTGGATGGTGCGGCTCTTGGAAAAGATGCTGCCGACCTCCATCGCCCGCTTGGCCTCCTGATAGCTTTCGGCAAGCGCGGCCAGGGAAGGCTTGATCTCGCCGATGCCGATGGTCACCTGGCGGATTCCCTCCTGCATCAGCGTTTCCTCCACGGCGAGGGCGAACTGGTACAGCTCGTCGATGCCGTCGATGCCGTTCATGTCCTTGATCAGCACGGCGTTGTGGCGGTTCATCTCCACCAGCGTATCGGTTTCCGCCAGGGGCACATATTCGCCCAGCGCCGCGTAGGCCGAGAGCTTGTCGGTGTTTTCCATCTGGAACAGCAGCACGCAGCGGTCCATATCCAGCGGGATCTGGTGCTCGCCCGCGCGCGAAACCAGCGCCGCGCCCACGATGTCCTGCCTGAGGATGCGGCGGAGGACATCTGACTGGCTGGCGATGGAGAGGCTCGACTTCAGCATGCTCATCAGCATCGCGTCCGCCAGCACCAGCAGGTTGTCCGCGCCCTGCGCGTTCGCGTCGCAGGTGAGGAACAGCGGAGGATTCAGGTCCAGCGCGCGGTAGCAATCGCCGCCGATCGTGTGCGTGATGCCCGGCGGCAGCACCGCCGAGGGCATGGTTCTGCGCTCGCCCTCCTCGGGAACTACGGAAAAGCCCTGCGCGTCGATCAGCCGGATCGGCACGCTGAGCCCCGCAAAGATCGTTTCAATTCGTTTGACATAGCGTTTTTCAATAAACACGGGCGTTCAGCCCCTTCCTGTTTGGCGCTTACGGCGGCGCGGCGCGCCGCTTTCGCGGATGTATGCTATAGCAGCGTACGCATAAAGTTGGCGAAGTGTGCGAACACGATGCCGGGCTCTTCCAGCGTCATATCCCAGCGCTTGACCCATTCCAGCGAATAGAAACCGTCGTACCCGGCATCCTGCAGCGCCTGGGCGATGGCGTCCAGCGGAACGTCGCCGAAGCCCGGCAGGGTATAGCGGTAGCCGTCCGCCGTCTTCTGGCTGTCCTTCCAGTGGGTGTGGCACAGCCACGGGAGAAGGTTTTGGCAGGTGGTCTGCGGGCTTTCGCCCATAAAGCGGTATGGATGGTGAATGTCCCACAGCGCGCCGACGGAATCGGAGCCGATATCGGAAAGCAGCTTGGCAAGCTTTTCGGAATCGCTCCAGACGCCGTGGGTTTCGATCAGCAGCTTGACGCCGTATTGCTTCGCCGTCTGCGCAAGCTTGACCGCGTGATCGCGCACGTAGACCTTGTCCACGTTGCCCAGGGGCTTGGGCACGGGGGCGGCGGCCATGATGCGCACGTACGGCGTGCCCAGCTTCTTTGCCAGCGTCAGGTAGGCCTCCACCTCGGTATCCACGGCCGCTTCGTTATCCCGAAGATGGATACAGCAGTCGCTGTCCAGGCAGGGGATGCAAAGGTTCATCCGTTCCAGTTCGCTCATCGTATACGGCAGATTTTCATCGGAAAATACGGGGATCACAGGCACGGATATATCGGTGCCGATTCCGCGCATCTCGATGCCCTGATAACCCAGGTCCACCGCCGCGGATGTAATCTCCCGCCAGGTCCAGCGCGGGCAGCCGAGCGTTGAGAAGCTGATCTTCATCGTCTATCCCTCCGTATTGCATATCCGGTATCATTATGATATCATTGCGTCGAATGAATGGCAAGCCCCCAGCCTGCCCCAAAAGCCCGATCTGCGTTGTCACCGGCGGGATGGCAACGGGCATCACTTACGGACGAGTAAGCTCAGCCCTTTGCCACCCTTGCTTCCTAGCATATCAGGCTTTTGAAATAGGCTGGCAGCATTGCTTTTTTCAATGTTCATCACATGATATGTAAAATCTTGCGGAGGCACAGGCATGCGGAAAAGGCGCAGACGGTCCGGCGTTTCCATCGGCACGATGGCGACGCTTGTGTTTTTGGTTCTGGTCATCGGCGGCTGTGCCTTTCTGTTTCCAAAGCTGCTGGGGCATGTGGACCAGCGTGTCAGCCCCCAGCAGGTGGGCGTGGCGCTGGAAAATTCGTTCACGGCCTTCGGGGATACGGTGCTGGGGCAGGCCACGGCCACGCCCACGGCTACCGCGGAGCCGCTGAGCAACGTGGCGGCCGTCGTGCCCACGGCAACGGCGACGTCCGTGCCGTCGCAGCGGCTGAGCATTACGGCGGCGGGGGAAATTTCCATCGACCGGGATATCCAGTCGGCCTGCACCAACGATTCGGGATACGATTTCGATTTTTTGTTTGAGCAGATCAAAAGCCGCCTGACGGGTGATATCAACCTGGCGGCGCTGCACAATATCGTGCTGCCCGAGGAAAAGCTGACGAATATCAATATGCCTGCGACCGCCGTGAGCGCCCTTGCGGGCGGCGGGCTCAACGTGCTGAGCACAGGCTTTTACGGCGCGCTTAACGGCGGCCTGGAGGGCCTCAGGAACACGCTGTCCGTTATTGAGGCGGACGGCATGCTGCCCTACGGCACCTATCTGTCGCAGGATCAGCGCAGCCGCGTGGTTACCATGGACGTGAACGGCCTGACCGTCGCGTTTCTGAGCTTTCAGAACGAGCTGAGCTCCGAGGGCAAAAAGGCGACCACCAAGGAGGAGCAGAGCTACGTGTTCGCGCCGCTCACGCTGCCCACCATCACCGCCGAGATTTCCGCCGCGCGCGCCGCCGGGGCCAAGATTGTGGTGGTTTCGCTTTGCTGGGGGCGGGAGGGCGCGACCGAGCCTACCAAGCTGCAAACGGAAATGGCGCAGGGGATCGCCGCCGCGGGCGCGGACATCATCATCGGCAACAACCCGGGCGTGCTGCAGACCGTGGCCATCCTCAGCTCCACCCGCGCCGACGGCAGCCAGCGGCAGACGCTGTGCGCCTACTCGCTGGGCAGCCTGATCAATTCCGACCGCACCGACCGTACGGTGATCTCCAGCGCGATGCTGCATATGGATTTGAAGTATAATCTGGAAACCGACGTGCTGACGTTTGAAAGCATCACGTATACGCCGGTGTACATCTGGCGCGGGCGCTACAACGGCAAAACCGCGTTCCAGCCGCTGATCGCGGACGCCGCCGCCCCCTCCTACGTGGGCAACGACCAGCAGGATGTGATGGGCCGCGCCCTCAGCGACGTGCGCGCGGTGTTTGAAAATTCTTTGATTCAGGAACGGTGAAGCGTATGGGTACGAAAAACAGATCCTTTCTCTCGGGGCTGATTCATGCGATCGACGGCGTGATGGAGGGCTTCCGGAGCGAGCGCAGCATGCGCATCCACTGCGCGGCGGCCGCGCTGGTGATCGTATGCGGGCTGCTGCTGGGCCTGAGCGCGTGGGAATGGATCGTGTGCGCCATCCTCATCGGGCTGGTGATCGCCTCGGAGCTCCTCAACACCGCGCTGGAGCAGGCTATCGATATTCTCTCTCCCCAGCTCGATCCCCGCGCCAAGCGCGTGAAGGATACCGCCGCCGGCGCGGTGCTGATCGTATCGCTGGCTGCCGCCGTGGCGGGGCTGATCATCTTTCTGCCGAAGCTGTGGAGCCTTATCTTTTAAAAGGATACAGCATAAGCGGGATCGTGCGGCATAATGCGAGGCCCGTGCCGCCGCCGCGGGGCTTGCTGTTTCAACTGGACGCTGGTGTATTGGGAAGGAGATAAACGCGGGATGCTGCACGTTGTGTTTGAACCCTTGCGGGCCGCAGACGACGCACGGCTTAAGTATGCCGTCATCGTGAGCCGTTACCGCGGCAGGTGGATTTATTGCAGGCATCAAAGCAGAGCCACATGGGAGATACCGGGCGGCCACCGCGAGCCGGGCGAGCTGATTTTGGATACGGCAAAAAGGGAATTGTATGAAGAAACCGGCGCGCAGCAGTTTTCGCTGACGCCGGTCTGTGTGTATTGCGTGGAAAACGGGGAAACCTCCTGCGGCCTGCTTTGCTTTGCCGAGGTGGAAAGCCTCGGTCCGCTGCCGCCGCTGGAAATCGAGCGGATACGGCTTTTTACGCAGCCGCCGCAAGCGCTGACCTATCCGCAGATGCAACCGCTCCTTTTGCAAAAAGTGAAGGAATATCTGGCGGACCGATCATAGATCAATGGCATATCTGGCATGGCTCCAACCCCCGCTCGATCGCTTCGTCCAGCGTGATTCTGACGGGGTTTTTCATACCGCAGCACGTTGGGGTGCTGTGGTATTTTTTACCGCTTGGGCCCGCGATCCATACATACTCCGTGTCGTCGGGCTCGATGGACGGATCGATCGTCAGGGTGGCGCGGATCGCTGTCAGCAGCGCCTCGTAGGTAGCATATTCGGACTTTGTGAAATAGCATAGCAGGTGCATGTACCCCGTGGCACAGCCCGCCGAGATGCTGCCGGAATACAGGGTGCCGTCTTTCAGCATCCGATAATCCAAGCTGTACAACGTTTCAGCCGTGAAGGCCTCCGCCAGCGTCTGCTTGCCCGATGCCGTGTGCAGCCCTTTAATAATGGGCTCCCACGCCTCCGCAACGCCCAGCTCCCGTGACGTGAAGAACAGGGAGAAGGCATAGGGAACGCCGTTGCAGCTGCCGGCAATCTCCATGTCCGTATCGTACAGGCTTACAGTGGCCGTGCCCGCGTCCGCGGGCAGGCTGAAGCGGAACGGGCCGGGCATGCAGGTGATTGTATCGGCCGCCGCCACGACTGGCAGCAGGCACACCGCGGCAACGAGAAACAACGTCGTCAGCTTTTTCATCACTGCGAGCCTCATAGATGCGGTCGGAAAGGATGAATAGCGTACGG
>Ga0116164_10002728_pt1 | contig 12450 bp, 10 predicted proteins | sample AD_UKC109_MetaG_FD_89888 | JGI IMG/M metagenome (GOLD analysis project Ga0116164, IMG submission 89888) | Active sludge microbial communities of municipal wastewater-treating anaerobic digesters from Hong Kong - AD_UKC109_MetaG | ecosystem: Engineered > Bioreactor > Anaerobic > Digestate... | reverse complement strand
GATTTCCTCAATTACGGCTCACGACGCATGACCTGAACTATGAAGACCAGGCTATGTGCGCCCGGTCTTTCCTGGCCATGGTAGGAACCCAGGACCTGACAAAATTGTATTGATGGAAGAAGTTATTGAACGCCTCAAACAAATTATCGTCCAGATAGCAACTCCCTATGTGACGGGCACCGGATTTTTTCTTCCTCAGGATGGACTGATTATCACGAATGAACATGTGGTACGCGATAACCGGCAGGTGGTCATCCATAGCGATTGCATCCCCAAACAATTGGTTCCTGTCGTTTACCTTGACGAACGATTCGATCTGGCTTTTCTGGCATTACCCCAGCAAGTCCGCTGTAAGGACGGGGGGAAGTTGAGCCTGAAGGAAGAAGCCAGGGAAGGAGAAGTAGTGGTAGCAGCAGGTCACCCCTATGATCTCAAATTTACCGCCACCCAGGGTATTATCTCGAGTACCCTGTTTCGCAATGGGGACATTCGATATTACCAGCATGATGCGGCCCTCAATCCGGGTAATAGTGGTGGGCCACTGGTCAACATGGACGGGGATATCATCGGGGTTAACACCTTTGTAATCCGTGACGGACAAAATATGGGATTTTGTTTGCCCTCAGGCTACATCCGGGCCGCCATTGATGAATTCAAAGCGGCGGGAAAACCAGAAGCCATCCGCTGCCCTGCCTGTTCAAACATCATCCATGCAGGCAATCTCTCTGGAAAGTATTGCGGGTTTTGCGGGGTGACGGCTTCCATGCCTTCTACCACCGAACAATACGAGCCTACCGGCCTGGCGGCAACCATCGAGGAGGTTTTGTCAAAATTGGGATTCAGTGTGCCATTGTCCCGCTTGGGCCCTAACAATTGGGAGCTACTTCGCGGCAGTGCCAAGGTCAACGTCAGCTATCACGAGAAGACCGGTCTGATCACGGGTGAAGCCTATTTGTGCTACCTGCCAAAAGACGGTAATAAGGCGCTGTACGAGTACTTGTTGCGTCAAAATTACAACTTGCAGGGTCTGACCTTCAGTGTCCGGGGAAATGAGATAATTTTATCATTATTGATCTACGATCAATACATGAATCCGGATTCGGCATTACATTTGTTCCAGGATTTGTTGGAGAAGGCCGACGAATTTGATAATATACTGGTTGAAAGCTTTGGAGCTATTTGGCGAGAGCCATCCTAATAACACACTATTATATAGCAATTGTCGTTTATCTTTAGGGAACTAGATTTAAGCAACGAACACCCGACGTCGAACATTCTAAATCGCTTAAAGCAGAATCTATGGAGTACAATGCATTACGTGCAATAAAGTCCGGACTCATGATATTGGCTGTGTCCTTTTTGGCAAATACAGTCAGGTCACAGGATATTCATTTCTCTCAGTTTTACATGTCTCCTCTGACTTTGAATCCGGCCATGACCGGCGTAATGAATTGCAACAATCGCTTCATCGCCAACTACCGCAATCAATGGGCTTCCGTATTGAAATCCAATGCCTACAATACCTATGCGGTGTCCTACGATCATAAGGTGCCGGTTGGACAATATGATAATTTTGGCATTGGGGGATCCTTCTACGGTGATGTAGCCGGGCAGCTCAATTTCGGCACGATGAAAGCAGCAGTGTCTGGCTCCTTCAGTAAAAAAATGTTTGGCAATCGCCGTAATAGTCACTATATGGTAGCCGGCACATCACTGGGCTATGCGTTCCGAACCATCGATTTTACGCAGGCTCGGTGGGGGTTGCAACACGACAACAATGGCGGATTTGATCCTACTTTGCCGACCGGAGAAGAAGGCAAACTGTACCAGGACAATTTGTCTTTTGTCGACCTGAATGTCGGTTTACTTTGGTTTTCAGTGCTCAACAAAGACAACAACGTGTATCTTGGCGTTGCCTACGACCATTTGAATCAACCCAATATTGCTTTTGAAGAAGGAACGACCATCCCGTTATACGGAAAATATACCATCCACGCCGGTGGCGAGATTAATTTCAACCGGCAGTATTCCATATTGCCAGGGATTGTTTTACTGAGTCAGGGACCTTCTTTTGAAGTCAATGGAGGTACCAGTCTGCGCTTTCTTTTCGGACCAAGGGATGCACAACAATCGGTGCAGTTCGGATTATGGGCAAGACTGGCAAATCATTATGAAAAGTCCATTTTGATGGATGCCATCATCCTGTCCACCCGGTTTGATTACAATCAGTTTGGACTTGGCTTTAGCTACGACATCAATACCTCTCCGCTCCATCAGGCCAGTGGATCCAACGGTTCATTCGAGTTCTCGCTGATCTACAAATTGTGTGGAGCTGAGAATCGGGGCGTGTATTGTCCTGAGTTTTAATATATTTACGATCGAACATATCCTAAGTTCTTGACTGCCCCTGGTCAGTGACTCCTGTGGAGTGCTGCTACACCCGGAATCATTCTGTAAAGACTGTTAAAGCATTTGGCCAATCGCCGGATATGTCTTAATTTCATGAATTACCTGGTTTATGTAGAGAACTGACAAAAAAATTGTCCAAAGAAAGAAAACCACCTGATTATGTTTGGAAACAACACAAAAAAAGACGTGAAAAGCAATACGTTACCATCTATGCCATCTCCCTCCGGACACTCTCTGAACAGTGTCGTTGAAGGTACCATTATCGAAGGTGATATTCGCACCGAAAGCGATATTCGGATTGATGGTAATTTGTCCGGAACCCTTAATTGCAAAGGGCGGGTGATCATAGGCCCGAAAGGAGTTGTCGAAGGTGATATCCGTTGTGAAAATGCCTTGATTGAAGGATCTTTTCACGGACTATTGTCTTGCAACGATACCCTGACTGTAAATGAAACTGCCCGCATCACCGGTGATATCAATACGGATAAGTTGGTTGTACACTCCGGCGCTACATTCAATGTGAATTGTAACATGGGTGTCAAAAATGCCACAAAAAATCATCCGGAAAAAAAACAGGAAATTAAACTGACACCCGGAGCTACGGACAAAAAGCCAGTGAAGGAAGAGATCATCTCCTTCGTGGAAGATCCCATTAAAAAGTAATTGTGGCACGTAATCCGGCCCCTAGGATCAATGCGTATTTAAAATACACCGGAATGGCTCTGCAGATGGGAGCCATTCTTTTTTTCTGTATCTGGATCGGACAAAAAATAGATCATCATTTTGGTCTTGACAAACCCTGGTTTACAATGGCATTGGTGCTATTAGGATTCATTGGGACCATTTATTCGCTTAACCTGCAATTGCGGGAAGACAAGAAGTGACGCCCCCGAGACAGGTTATCCGGATTATGCCGATCGTTTAGTACCTTTATTCACGATGAGCTCTGCACGGTTCTACCTTGGATTAGCCATAGTGCTGCTACTTTCTCTGGGCAGTCAGTTTTTCTTTGGCTGGTATTTGCCGGAATTGAAGCCTTATATTGGATTGGGGTATGTGGCCATGGGCTATTTTACAACATTATCCGTACTCATCTATTACCTGAGCAAGCGTTTGGGTACTCACGAAAATCCGTATTTGTTGCTTTACCTTACCTACGCGGTAATCCTGTTTAAATTGGCGTCCAGCGTAATCATTGTGTATGCATTCAAGCGATCCTACCACCCGGATACCCGGTATTTTGTCCTCCCTTTCATCGTCGTGTACATCCTCTTCACCATCTTCGAGACGGCCTACATGGCAAAATCGGGTCAGCTAAAGAGTAATGCCATTCCACGAAGCTGATCAGACCAGTTGGTTTTAGGGGGCCATCATCAGGGTGCCGGCCACTGACCCAATTGCTTCGTTCCTTTACCGGATTAGGCCATTCTTCCCGGATGAGTGCATGAATTGGAAGCAAATTTGCGATCTTTGAAGTGAATCCTTTCAGTATGGCCAGTGATCAAGATGCTATTTATCGTGTGCGTATTGCCGGTGCCGAACCGGTAATGATCAATCCTGAAGTCCTGTCCCATTTGGATGTTATTGCTACAGAAGATGGTCGTTATCATCTTTTATGGGAAGGGAAATCGATCCATTTTGAGGTGCTGTCGCTGGACCTTGAAGCCAAACGGATGGTGATTCGTGCCGAAGGGCAGCAGTTCCAATTGGAAGTAAGTGATGCCCTTCAGTTGATGATTGAACGGTTGGGACTTCAACGGCATCGAAGCAACGCCCTGGAACAATTGCGGGCTCCTATGCCCGGATTGGTCCTTAAATTTTTAGTTCAACCAGGTGATCACATCCAGCCTGGCGATCCGGTGGTGATATTGGAAGCAATGAAAATGGAGAATGTGATCAAATCCACTGGACATGGCACCGTTGATCAACTACGGGTAAGTGAAGGCCAGCCGGTCGAAAAAGAAGAAGTCCTGATGTCCTTCCGCTAGACCGAGTAACGGCTACTTCTTGACGTTATAATTTTGATTGAAGAAGGTTCGGTAATCCTCCACGCGTTTGGACTGCTGCAACTGACGCCAATTGTGCAAGCTGATCGGGAAAGCGTCGTAACGGAAACGGTCCGGTAAAAAGTCCTTTTTGTTTTTCTCAACCGTCTCAAAGTACGCCATGGCGTCCTGCTTGGTCTTAAAGTCCCGGATGATGATTACCGGGATTTCCTTTTGCACATCGAGGCCAATGGAAGAGTATTGAAACTTCTGATTGGAGAAATACTTGCTGTTGAAGTTATATACGTTGGATTTGGCATCATTCAAAGAGGCATCCTTGGAGTTGTAAAGGATGATCAGAAAATAATGCAATACGTCATTTCCTTCGTCCTTGTACGTTACGATGGAAGATGAATTGGTGCCGACATTCGCGTTAGGGTCCCCTCCGTACAACAGGCGCAAAAGCTCTCTTGCATGAATTTGTTCATCGGTATTGGGGTAGTTGGCAATAAATTGTTTCAATGCCTCCGTATAGGCGTCTTTACCCTCGGTGCCACCGATACAGAAGACCCCAAGCAATGCAAATTTGGCTTTTAATGCATTGTTCTTCCCAAAAAGTCCTTCTACGCCTTCCAGCAGTTGCGTTGCTTGTTGGTAATCGCCTTTCGAATAGATGTCAAATACTTGTTGGTAGTAGGCAGCCAGTTTTTGTTCCGGAGTCTCCTGACGGGCATAATAATCCGGATCCTTCAGGACGACTGCAAATTTGCTCTGGGGAAATTCACTCAGGATGCCATCCTTATACCGCGAGGCTTTGGCCAGATCGTTTAGATCGGAATAGTCCAGGTACAGGTAGTAATAGGTCTCTTCTTTGTGGCTGGTCTCGGGATATTCACTGAGGAGTAATTCGTGCTGGTCGGCGGCCAGCTGATACCGGTCAATATTATCCCGCAGCAGAATGCCCAACCTGAAACGGGCATCTTCAATCCTGCTTTTTGCCCGGGCTAAGTCCTGCGCATTCCGGGGGACGTCTTTAAGGATTTGATAGATTTCATCATCTTTAACCTGATCCGTAGCGGGCTGTTGTTCGGCGACGGCTTGCTCCGTTTGGTTGGCGTCCGGGCGAAGACTGCGGCGCCAGTTATCCTCGTTAGCCCGGTTTCCCCATTTTTGGGAGAACTCCTTCAAACCCCGTTTGAGTTCTTTATCATCGTAGGCAAAGAACGTGGAATTTGCAAATGGATCGGAACCTGCTTGCCCGGGTCGAACTACCTGGCCGGGTGTGGCTCTGGCCGCGAGCGGGTCGGGCCTTACGGTAGATTGCACATTCTTGGCAGCTTGCTCTTCTTCCTGCTGTTTCTTTAGCCGGGCTGCCAGTTCTCTTTTTTTGTCGTCTGGCCACTGCGAAACCCGGATCAAACTATCGGTAAGGGTAATGATATCAACTTGTTCTGCAATGGGCTTCAGGGAGATTGCGAGGTCCTGAACTTTATCCAGCCTTTCATCGGTTTTGAGCATGAATTGCTGGGTACTATCGTAATAATGATATGCCGGTGAGAAGTCATCTTTCTCATAATACAAACTGGCCAGCAGATAATAAGATTCCGCTTTCTGCAATTGCAGTTTGGCCGGTTGTCGGACGGATAGTTTCAGGTGCTCAATCGCAGCCGCACGGTCCCCTTTTGAAAGGTCGATTTGCGCCAGCGCATAATAGAGTTGGTCCCGGTATTCGGCATTTTTTGCTTCTTTGATCATATCATCGATCGCATCCAATGCTTTCCGGTCCGCCAGAGTGCCCGCTTTATTTTGCAGAACCACCTGCTTCAGCTTGGCATTAAATTCCAGGTCATACCCGGGACGATTATCCAAGACCTGGGTATAATGCGCTAGTGCCTGGTTGGCGTCTCCGTTCAATTCATACAATTGACCAAGGATGAAGGCAAGCCGGGCCCTTTCTTTTTTATCTTCACTCAGGTCATAACCCTTTTGCAGGGAGAGGATGGCCAACGCATAGTTCTCTTGGCGAATCGCATTGTCGCCCTCAGCGACTGCAGCCATCTGCATCACTTCTGTCGGCGCTTTGGTTTTTAATTTGAGTTCGTTGAGGATAGATTGGCAAGCGTAATAATTACCCTGGGCCGTCTGTGACCTGGCTAGCCAGACCATTCCCTCGTAGTAGGCCGGGGCCTCGCCAAAGGGTTTATCGTTGTCTTTTGCCTTTTCCGGCTCCTTATTCTGATCTTTTTTCTTACTGTCGGCAACCGGTGCTTTAGAATTTGGTTTATTTTCCTTAGCCGGGTCAGTTACAGCAGGGGTGGAGGTAGCTACCTGTTCTTCAGGCTTGGCGGATTCGTTAGCTGGTGGGTTCTTTTTGCGGTCGGCGATTGCTTTCTTGCGTGCCTTAATCTCGGCTTGCCGGGCTTTTTCAGCGTTTCGGCTGTTCTTTTTGCTGTTGCTGTTGTTTTTTATCGCGGCTTCCCGTTCTTTTTTTGTGGACTTGTTGCTGGAGGATTTTTTCTTGGAAGAGGTCTGCTTTTTCCTTTCTTTCATTTTAGCATTGCGGGCCTTGGCCTGTTCATCCTGTGTTGCCCGGCGATTATTCTTGACATTGTCCGGGTCAAACTCATCAACCAGGTACTCAAATGTTTCCCGGGCATCCTGATATTGGTGTTTGAGGAATTGGGCTTTGCCCATCATCAGGTAACTGTCATCGGTCCATTTACTTACCCGGTGCAGGTTGATGACGACAGACAATTTCTGGATGGCCTGATCCATATCCGGAGCTACCGCTGCAGGATTTTCCACATCGACATAATCGTATACCGGAAGGAGTTGGGTATAATTATCCTGATGCTGCTCTTCCAGCTTCAGGGTCGTCAGATAAACGAGCTCATTCGCATTGAAATAACCATTGTATTTCGCCGTTGTATTTTGGTACAACTTGGACATGCCGCTGATATCGTCCCGACGCTTCTGGGTAACACAGGAGGACAAAATGAAAACGATAATGCTAAAAACGACGTACTTTCGTTGTCTGTAGGAACACACCATATGCTTGTACACTTATCGCAGATCTATCTTACATATAACTTATTGACCGCAAATTTATTTTAAATATTTCACTTAATTTGAATTCCAATGGCAGTCGATCCGCAGGGTAAGAAAAACAAACGATGGGAGCACTTACGGGTGCCTTACCGCCTGGTGGTCATGAACAACGAGACCTTTGAAGAAATGGGGTCTTACCGCCTGACCCTGCTGAATATCTATGTGGCAATCTGTTCGCTTTTATTGCTGGGGGCAATCCTGATCTGGCTCCTGGTATTTTTTACCCCGCTGAAGCGATTGGTCCCGGGATATGGCGATGTAACAAGCAGTGGCGAATTCATTAAGATTGAACGAAAATTGCGCAGTGCGGAAGAAGAACTCTCGGCCTATAAACTGTATTATGACAAAGTCCGCGGATTGATTACCGGCCCTCAGGCTACCGAGGCCACCGAAACCGAAATGAATACACCACAGGTTCAGTCGGATCAGGGACCGGTCACCCGCATTCCTGAGGACGAAGAATTGCGGGACAAAGTGGAGACCGAGGAAGCCCTAACCATATCTCCCGAAGAATTTATCAATTCCCGTAAGCCGGATCGCGAATTGTATGAGATCTATTTTGTTCCTCCGGTCAACGGGGAGATAAGCGCTCCCTTCATGCCGGACAAGGAACATTTTGGTGTGGATGTTTTGGCCCCCAAGAATACTCCGGTCCGAGCCACGATGGACGGCTACGTGATCACCAGTGACTGGACGCTGGAAACTGGCTACACGATTGGTATTCAGCATGATAACAACCTGATCTCCTTCTACAAACACAACTCCGTATTACTCAAGAAGGTAGGAGAACCCGTCAAAGCGGGTGAGGCTATTGCCATCATCGGAAATACCGGAACCCTTTCGGATGGACCTCATTTACATTTTGAGCTCTGGCAGAATGGAAAACCGATCAATCCGGCTGATTACATCCGGTTCTGAAGCATAGCAAGAGCCCTTATACGATAGCTTCTTCTATTTTTTGTCGCCAGATGGGAAATCCATCTTTTAAGTGTGAACTGACATGTGGGTGTTCAATGGTCCGAAAGACCATCCCTCTGTTTAAGTTGGATTGAAGTCTCCAATGTTGCTTGTATTGTTGCCTGCCTTGTTCCCGGATGATGCCAATTATGCCCTCCATTAGACGAAATTGTTCCTGTATAGTGACTTCACTTGGGTTAAATGACCATAAGTAAGTTGCGTGTGAATCCAGCAGTTCCCAACAATGATGGGTCATTTGACTCCCCCGTATAAAAAAAAGGAATCCGGCCACGGGCTTTAGGGTAAAGCGTAAGCGGTGATCTTTAGCTTGTAATTTGCCAGCCAAATAGTTTAGTTGAGCTGCATTCCTGACTTTGAATTCGTCGAGCAAAAGTGCTAACAAATCTTCATCAGATAACAGTGGAGCTTTGCCTGAAGATTGCGCAGACTCTTGAGGGACTTCCTGCAGCTCTTCGGAAGTGAATAAGCTCTGATCAACTGGCGTTGTCGAATCTTTCCAGCGATTCATGAAGTGCAACCGACGCACTACTTCAATAAGCCGGTTATCAATTTTGTCCAGTTCAGGAGACTTCACACCGGATAAACTCAGTCCATCGATGTTTTTAACCCAATGCAAAATGACGTGGATCTTTTTAGTGCCCAGCGCCTTGGCGAAAAAGGATTTAATCCAGTTGTATTCCGGTACCAGATAGCTGTTGGTCAAAACGGCACGTACAGGACCTGCTTTCCACTTCGATAATACGTTGATGTGCGCCTGGCCAATCCCAATTTCAACATCCAACAAATCTACCTGAACTTGTTCCGTCCATTCTTCCTCTTTTTGCTTTGGACGCACCTGTCCGTGAACGACCGGATCATGGTGTATGCCTGATTGGGTGGCCGTCGTTTCATTTTCTTTGGAATTAGCAAGAACATCGAACAAATCTATTTTATGATAGTAGGAGAGAAGTGGTTCCAGTTGTTCCCACTGTAGTTCAAAAAATGAGGCAAAGCGAATTGGTTTTTTCATCACCTGATCATAAAATGCCCGGACACTGGTGGGGTGGTATTCGAGTACCCGCATACGTATGGCTGCCCGCTCCTCATTGTATGCCACGATCGCAACTATCCAGAAAATTTCCTGGCCTGCACGGAAGCGAATGCTTTGTGGGGGAATATTGGTCTGATTTAGTGGGATGGAATGATTAGGGGTTAAGAAAAGCTTTTGTTCAGCTATTCGTATGATTCGTTCGTTGGATTGTTCATCCATGCAGCGGGTTTTATTTGACCAGGTAAACGAACTCCTTCATTTGCTCTTCGGGCTCGAGGACTGTCTGTATGTACATCCGGAGTCCGGGTTGATTGCGCCGGCTGAAGACCAGATTGGGCATCTGTCGGCACAGTTGATTGCCCTCAATCGTGAGGAAAGCAGTAGACAGTGAGCCAAAATCCTGGTGGAAGATCAATCCCTCATTGGAGTACATCCGCACGCGTGATTCATCCACCAGATAGCGGACAAGCTCTTTTGGTAAGGGTTCCTTTTCGAGATTACCCAGCTTTTTGGACTTTTGGTCTTTCTGATCGAATACAAAATGGGTATTCAGGTAGGCGATATTAATGCCGGAAAAGCTCGTCTGCACCAGATATCCTTGCTCGCTGATGTCGATCTCACGCCGGTATCCATTCTCTGAAAGCGTCTCACGGGTCCAGCCAGCCGAAGGTTTTTTATGCAGAAACCAATAAGAAGGGATGAAGTCTTTTGAGTCCGTCATCACTTTATAATACGAATAATTGGTACCCATTGCGTCTTTGAAATCATTTAAGTTGCTTTCCAATTGAAGAAAGTCGTTTTTCCAGCGGTAGCTGCGTGGTATAAAGAAGGTAACGGAAGAATCATTTTGCAGTCTGGGAACATCATAAAAGAAACATTCGTTTCCGGTCGATTCGTTGGTCGCACGTATTTGGCCAAGATGGATGGTTGGATCGTAATGATAGACCGTGCAACTTTCAAGATAACCGCTTAATGCATGAATGGATGTCTTGATTTTTTTCGCTTTGGGAGCATTGGCATTCAGGTAGAAGTATTGATATCGGTTACTATTGTTCACCCGCAGATAAAAGCAATAGTCCAGTTTGAGGTTGCGCTGAAAATAAATTTGCAGTTTGTTGCGCTTCAGCTTGTAATGCTGATCGTTGCCAGCGGTGGTAACATTGTAGAGGAAGTCATTCACTGCATAGACGCTGTCGATTTCGATCATGGTATCGAACAAGTCTTCGGATTCCACCACCAGCTCATGTTCGGAGGGATCCTGCAGCAGGATTTCGGGCCCAATGTTGAAATAGACATTCAGTTGGTAGTCCAAACTTCGTTCCTGATGTTGGAGCAGGTAGATGGTCGTCGCCACCCGGTATGGTTGATCAATCGTCCAGGTATAGGGTCTGTTGCCGGCGTTAGCGGGTATAGACCGGGTAGCCAGGACATGCTTACTCGAGTCGAGGACAAAAAAATTTTTGACCTGACCATTCCCCATCAGCTTCGGCGACAGGGTAATGCTCCATTCCTGGGAGAATCCGATGGAAGCCCAGCAAAGGCAGAGGACTACCAGTTGATGGATTTTATAATTCATCATGCCACCTAAGGTAGCAGATTTTGCAGAAATGAATGGGTCAAATAGAGGAGGACATGTAGGACAGCTTTGAGAAATGTTGACTTTATAACATTACAAGCATTTTAAAACATGAAACGAAGATACAAATTGTTGATTCCATCATTAAAAGAGTGAAAGGAGGTCTCGTTTTCATCGATTGGGGGCAGAAGTCAATTGATTGACCTTATTGTCCAAGATTCAACTCGGATCATACTGAACTGATAATGAGTCAAATCTTTTTGTTGGCGTTCATTGATAGCAGTGAAATTATTTTTAAAGAGGTCAACAATTATAACTTATTAGCCTTATTTTAGTGAATTACCGAGTGATTGTCGACTATTATTCATACAGATATAATGCCCAATGGAGTTGGAAAGTAGCAAGATAGACTGGATTGCCCACATCAAATCAGAACCGAATAAAGCATTAGCTACTCTTTATACCAGAACACGTAATGAAGCAGTATCGTGGATCAACAATACATTTGGACTTCAAGGCGATGATGCAAAAGAGATCTATCAGGATGCTATCATTATATTGTATAATAATGTATTGCAAGGTAAAATTGTGTCACTTGAAAGTAATATTAAGACTTATTTATTTGGAATATGCAGATTTCGAGTGTATGAGTACTTTCGGGACAAAAAGAAGATACTCGTGAAGGATGACAACTTCATGGTAGACATAATATTAGAGGATGAGGTTGAATATAAGGAGGAGCTTGAGAGCAATATCAGCCAGATGTATATGCATTTAAATACAATTGGAGATCCATGTAGATCCATATTGCAGCTTTATTATTTTGAAAAAATGGATATGACATCGATCGGAGATCTTTTGGGCTATAAGAATAGCGAAACAGTCAAGAATCTGAAATATAAATGCATCAAGAGGTTACAAAAGATGTTTGACTTACACTAAGATGTAAAGAAACTATGGAAGTTAGAAAAAGTACAATTGATTTATACGACAGCTATATTGAAGGAAACCTGGATTTTCAAGACATTGAAAGTAAGTATGAAGATGATTCATCGTTGAGAGAAGAGATTGTATACCTACAGACCATGGAGTATGCCATCCGGGTTAAGGGATTGGCAGACATGAAGAAGAGTTTGCAGGACATAGACAGAGAGTTGGAAACTGCTCAAAAACCTGTAACAGAGAAAAAGGTATTGAAACTTTCATCGTATAAATATTTACTTGTAGCAGCATCTCTCCTAGGCCTGCTAGTCACAGGCAAGATTGTTAAGGACAGGTTAACTTTAGGCAGCCAGGATAGCATTTATGCACAATACTTTTTGCCTCCACCTCCACCTTTCAGTTCGGTTAGGTCAAATCAAAAT
>Ga0116164_10002727_pt1 | contig 12450 bp, 11 predicted proteins | sample AD_UKC109_MetaG_FD_89888 | JGI IMG/M metagenome (GOLD analysis project Ga0116164, IMG submission 89888) | Active sludge microbial communities of municipal wastewater-treating anaerobic digesters from Hong Kong - AD_UKC109_MetaG | ecosystem: Engineered > Bioreactor > Anaerobic > Digestate... | reverse complement strand
TGTACCTCCAACGGGTGTGCGGTTGTCCAACGTGGGTGCATAAGTCCAACGCCTGCGCCGGGGCGGGAGTGCAAGTTCGCGCGCAAGGTACCGTCGTATATATGACGCAAAGCTTGGCCCTGCTGGATTTCCTGCAGCCGGAGAACATCCTCACCTGGCTCGGGCCGCTGGCGCTGATCGGCGTCATCATCATCATCTTCGCCGAGTGTGGCCTGCTGATCGGGTTCTTCCTGCCCGGTGACTCACTGCTGTTCATCACCGGCCTGTTCATTGCGCAAGGCTTCATCGACACCCCGATCTGGCTGGCCGCGACGCTGCTGGCAATCGCCGCCGTGGTGGGCAACGCGACCGGCTACTGGATCGGCTACGTCGCCGGCCCCAAACTGTTCAGCCGCCCCGACTCGCGCCTGTTCAAAAAGGAGTACGTCGACAAGACCCATCAGTTCTTCGAGCGGTACGGAGCGAGGGCAGTGGTGCTCGCCCGGTTCGTTCCCATCGTGCGGACGTTCATCACCGCGATGGCCGGCGTCGGGCGGATGAACTTCCGCGTCTACATGATCTACTCGACCGTCGGCGGCATCCTGTGGGGAGCCGGTGTGACCCTGCTGGGCTACGCGCTGGGCAATGTCCCATTCGTCAAGGACAACATCGAGCTGATCCTGATCGCGGTCGTCGGCATCAGTGTGCTGCCGATCGTCTACGAGTACATCCGGCACAAGCGCGAGGTCGCAGCGGATCCGCAGACGCAGGGCGCACCCGACCCGCAGTAGTCGCACCTCACAGGTGCTGCAGCGCCCAGGCGTACATGGCGATCGCGGCGGCGGCCCCGGCATTGATCGAACGAGTCGATCCGTATTGCGTGATGTGCAGGACCTCCTGGCACAGATCCAGTGACTCGTCGCTGAGCCCGGGTCCCTCCTGCCCGAACAGCAACACACATGCACGGGGCAGAACCCTGCGTTCAATCGCGGTGGACCCCTCGATGTTGTCGATGCCGATGATGGGCAATCCCAGATCCAGAAGTCCCGCCGGATCACTATGGTGCTCGACGTGCTGGTAGCGGTCGGTGACCATCGCTCCGCGCCGGTTCCACCTGCGGCGCCCGACGATGTGCACGGCGGCCACGTTGAAGGCATTGGCGGTACGCACGACCGAACCGATGTTGAAGTCGTGCTGGAAGTTCTCGATCGCGATGTGCACCGGGTGCCGGGTGCTGTCGAGCTCGGCGATGATGGCCTCCCGGCGCCAGTAGCGGAACCGGTCCTCGACGTTGCGGGTGTCACCCTCGGCGAGCAGTTCGGGATCCAGTCGCGGATCATCGGGCCATGGCAGCGGGTGCGGGCCCACGGTCATGGGATCAGGCTAGCCAGTCGACGCGCGACGGCAACGGCCCGGTGGATCCTGCCTGCTGATTGCGTGCCGCACCGTTACGTGCCGGTAAACCGGATTGGTCGGACTCGGATTTGGTCGGGACCGGCTCGGTCGGACCAGTTCAAACCGGTGCGGATCGGACCGCGGCGGGTTTCCCGTGTGCCTCGCGCGGTTCGGCCCGACTCGCTACCCTTGGCGACATGCCGATTGCTACCCCAGAGGTTTACGCCGAGATGCTCGACCGCGCCAAGGCCGGTCAGTTCGCCTATCCCGCCATCAACGTCACGTCATCGCAGTCCATCATCGCCGCACTGCGTGGTTTTGCCGAGGCTGAGAGCGACGGGATCGTCCAGTTCTCCTGGGGAGGTGCGGAGTTCGCATCCGGGCAGTACGTCAAAGACATGGTGACCGGGGCGGTGGCCCTGGCCGAGTTCGCCTACGTCGCGGCGGAGAAATACCCCGTCAACATCGCACTGCACACCGACCACTGCCCGATGCAGAAACTCGACGGCTTCATGCGGCCGCTGGTGGACATCTCCATCGAGCGCGTCAAGTCCGGCAAGCTGCCGCTGTTCCAGTCGCACATGTGGGACGGCTCGGCCATCGCGCTGGAGGAGAACCTCGACATCGCCGAGGAGATGCTCGACAAGTGTCACCAGGCGAACATCATCATGGAACTCGAGATCGGCGTGGTCGGCGGCGAGGAGGACGGCATCGAGGCCAGCCAGGACGCGAAGCTCTTCTCCACCCCGGAGGACGGACTGGCCACCGCAGCAAAGCTCGGCCTTGGTGAGCGCGGGCGCTACATGGTCGCCGCAACCTTCGGCAACGTGCACGGTGTCTACAAGCCGGGCAACGTGGTGCTCACGCCGAGCATCCTCAAGCAGATCCAGGACGCGGTGGGCGAGAAGTACGGCGTCGACAAGCCGTTCGACCTGGTCTTCCACGGCGGCTCCGGCTCCCTGCTCGAGGAGATCCGCGAGGCCCTCGACTACGGCGTGGTCAAGATGAACGTCGACACCGACACCCAGTACGCGTTCACCCGCCCGATCGCCGACTGGATGTTCAAGAACTACGACGGCGTGCTCAAGGTCGACGGCGAGGTCGGCAACAAGAAGCAGTACGACCCGCGCGCCTACGGCAAGGCCGCCGAAGCCGGGATGGCCGACCGCGTGAAGCAGGCCTGCGAGGACTTGCGCTCAGTCGGAACGAAAATGGCCTGAGCCAGCCTGCAGGACGGATCGGGGAGCCGAACGGGCGTCGTACGACTCCCCGACAGCTTCTTGGATCCCGCCTTGCGCGTCGCGAAGTCAGCCCTACCTAAGGTCGGGTTCTGGTATTCGGATTCCGTTGGACCCGCTCAGCGTGGAAGGATGCGGGCATGGACGTTCTCACCGATGAACAGTGCTGGGAATTGCTCAAGCGCAGCCAGATTGGACGGCTGGCCGTGGTTGTCGCCGGACGCCCCGATATCTACCCGGTCAACTACCTGGTGCACGAGGACCAGGTCATTTTCAAGACCGCCGAAGGCAGCAAGCTTGCCTCGGTGATGACGCATCACGAAGTCGCGTTCGAGATCGACGGCTACGACGAGGCGACGAATGAGGCCTGGTCGGTGGTCGTGGTTGGAATGGCGCGGGTCCTCAGCCGGGAGGCGGATCTAGACCTCGCCGACACCCTGCCTCTTTTCCCATGGAACCTGGATCCCAAGCACCATTACGTGGCTATCGATGCCGACTCTCTCAGTGGCCGGCGGTTCGTCGCGGAGGGCCGGCACTAGGGGGTTCCTTCGGCATTTCGCTGACGGGGCAACATGTCCGCGCTCGACCCTGACTCCCATTCGATGAGGTAGGTTCTTTGCGGGAGTGGGAGGGGAGGCAAGATGCCGGCGATCGTGCTCGTGGGCGCCCAGTGGGGCGACGAGGGCAAGGGCAAGGCCACAGACATCCTCGGTGAGCGTGTCGACTACGTCGTGCGCTACCAGGGGGGCAACAACGCCGGGCACACCGTTGTCATCGGCGACGAGAAGTACGCGTTGCACCTGTTGCCGTCAGGCATCTTGACGCCCAGCTGTGTCCCGGTCATCGCCAACGGAGTTGTCATCGACCCGACCGTGCTCGAGCGGGAGATGAAGGGCCTGCAGGCCCGCGGGATCAGCACCGACCGTCTGGTGATCAGTTCCAACGCGCACATCATCGCGCCGTACCACGTGGAACTCGACAAGGTCACCGAACGGTTCGCCGGGAAGAAGAAGATCGGCACCACCGGCCGCGGTATCGGCCCGGCGTACGGCGACAAGATCGCCCGCATCGGGATCCGGGTGCAGGACCTGTTCGACGAGGAGGGTCTGCGTGACAAGGTCGCCGGCGCCCTGTACCACCGCAATCAGGTCCTGTTGAAGATCTTCAACCGCCGCGCGATCGACGTGGATCTGGTGTGCGAACAGTTGCTGAGCTTCGCGCCCCTGTTCGCTGAACATGTCCAGGACACCGGCCTATTGCTCAACGACGCCCTGGACCAGGGCAAGCACATTCTGCTGGAGGGGTCGCAGGGCACGCTGCTGGACGTCGACCACGGGACCTACCCGTTCGTCACATCGTCGAATCCCACGGCCGGCGGTGCGTGCGCGGGCAGTGGCATCGGCCCCACCCGCATCTCCCGGGTCCTGGGAATCCTCAAGGCCTACACGACACGGGTGGGTGCCGGACCGTTCCCGACGGAGTTGTTCGACGACGACGGCGAGCGGCTGCGCTCGGTCGGGGGCGAGGTCGGCGTGACCACGGGCCGCGACCGCCGTTGCGGATGGTTCGACGGACCGATCGCTCGTAATGCCAGCCGGATCAACGGGCTCACCGACATCTTCTTGACCAAACTCGACGTGCTCTCCGGGTGGGACCGCATCCCGGTGTGCGTGGCCTACGAAGTCGACGGTCAGCGCTTTGACGACAGCCCCATGAACCAGCGCGACTTCGCCATCGCGAAACCGGTGTACGAGTACCTGCCGGGCTGGACGCAGGACATCAGCGTTGCCCGGGAGTTCGCGGACCTGCCACCGAACGCTCAGGCGTACGTGCGGTTCCTCGAAGAACAGTCGCAGTGCCGCATCTCCGCGATCGGGGTCGGTCAGGACCGTGCCGAGACCATCGTGGTGCACGACCTCGTCGACTGAACGGATCGGGAGCCCCGAGGCCTGAAGCACCCATCCCTGGCAGACCGCCGCACACCCGCGCCTACCCTTGAGAGCGTGCGCGTATTGGTTGTAGGTTCCGGAGCCCGTGAACACGCCCTGGTCACATCTCTGCTCGCCGATCCGGCGATCAACAAGGTGGTGGCCGCGCCTGGCAACGCAGGCATGGCGCAGCAGATCGAGACCCAGCCGCTGGACGTGTCCGACCCGGCAGCGGTGGCGACCCTGGGCCGCGGGTTCGACCTGGTGGTGATCGGTCCGGAGGTACCACTGGTCGCAGGTGCGGTGGACGCCTGTCGGGAGGCCGGAATCCTCGCGTTCGGTCCCACCGCCGCCGCAGCACAACTGGAAGGCAGTAAGGACTTCGCCAAACAGATCATGGTCTCCGCCGGCATCCCGACTGCGGAATCGGAAACGGTGTCCGACGCCGAAGCGCTGACCAGAGCCCTCGATCGTTTCGGCGCCCCCTACGTGGTCAAGGATGACGGTCTGGCCGGCGGCAAAGGTGTGGTCGTCACTGACGACCGGGAAGCGGCACTGAAGCATGGCCGGGCATGTCTCGCAGCTGGCAGCCGGGTGCTTCTTGAGGAGTACCTCGACGGGCCCGAGGCCAGCGTCTTCTGCATCTGCGACGGCACAACCGTGGTCCCGCTGCTGCCGGCGCAGGACTTCAAGCGGGTGGGTGACGGCGACACCGGCCCGAACACCGGCGGCATGGGCGCCTACTGCCCACTGCCATGGGCCGATCCAGATCTTGCGCAATGGACCGTTGAACACGTTGCCCAGCCGGCGCTGGACGAGATGGCCCGGCGAGGAACCGCCTATCAGGGCGTGCTGTACGTGGGCCTCGCGCTGACCAGCAAAGGACCGCGGGTCGTGGAGTTCAACGTCCGGTTCGGCGACCCCGAGACTCAGGCTGTGCTGGCACTGCTCGAGACGCCGTTGGGCGGGCTGCTTTCGGCGGCCGCCGCTGGAGACCTGGCAGACGTGCCGCCATTGAGCTGGCGAGACGGCGCCGCCGTGACGGTGGTGCTCGCGGCTGCCGGATACCCGCAGTCCCCCCGCACCGGCGACGTGATCCGCGGGGCCGACGCCCCCGGCGTCCTGCATGCCGGCACCGCCATGCGCGACGGGGAACTGGTGTCGTCCGGCGGCCGGGTTCTGAACGTGGTGGCCACTGGCCAGACGCTTGCCGACGCCCGCGAGCAGGCTTACGCCACCGTGCGGCGGATCGAACTCGCCGATGGTCACTACCGCACCGACATCGCTCTGGAGGCCAGCCGATGATCCCCAATGTGCTCGCCACCCGCTACGCGAGCCCGCAGATGACCGACATCTGGTCGGCCCGGAACAAGATCGTTGCCGAGCGCCAGCTGTGGCTCGCGGTTCTGCAGGCGCAGGCCGATCTCGGGGTGGAAGTGCCGGACGGCGTGCTCGAGGACTACCGTGCGGTCGTCGACCAGGTCGACCTCGCATCCATCGCGGCACGCGAGCGGATCACCCGCCACGACGTGAAGGCGCGCATCGACGAGTTCAGCGCCTTGGCCGGTCACGAGCACATCCACAAGGGCCTGACCAGCCGCGACCTGACCGAGAACGTCGAGCAGATGCAGGTCCGGCAGTCGTTGCTGCTGGTGCGCGACAAGACCGTGGCGCTACTTGCCCGGCTGGCCCGGCTGGCCGCCGAGCACGAGGATCTGGCGTTGACCGGCAGGTCGCACAACGTCGCCGCCCAGACGACGACTTTGGGCAAACGTTTCGCCAGTGCCGCCGACGAGTTGATGGTCGGATACGAGAGGTTGCGGCACTTGATCGCCGACTATCCCCTGCGTGGGATCAAGGGTCCGGTGGGCACCGCACAGGACATGCTGGACCTGCTCGACAGCGAGGACGCGTTGACCGAGCTCGAACGACGCGTCGCGGGTCACCTGGGCTTCGAACGGGTGCTCACTTCCGTCGGGCAGATCTACCCGAGGTCCCTGGACCACGACGTCGTCGGTGCGCTGGTCCAGTTGGCAGCAGCGCCGTCGAGTCTGGCGACCACCATCCGGCTGATGGCCGGGCATGATCTGGTGACCGAAGGATTCCAGGCCGGTCAGGTCGGCTCGAGCGCCATGCCGCACAAGATGAACACGCGTTCCTGCGAGCGGGTCAACGGATTCATGGTGCTGCTGCGCGGATATCAGACCATGGCCGCGGACCTGGCTGGGTCGCAGTGGAACGAAGGCGACGTGTACTGCTCGGTGGTGCGCCGCGTTGTTCTGCCCGACGCGTTCTTCGCCTTCGACGGGATGCTCGAGACGATGCTGACCGTGCTCGATGAGTTCGGGGTCTTCGAGGCAGTCGTACAGCGGGAGTTGGACAAGTACCTGCCGTTCCTTGCGACGACGAAGATCCTCATGGCCGCCGTGCGCTCCGGGGTGGGCCGGGAGACCGCGCACGAGGTGATCAAGGAGAACGCGGTGGCCGCGGCTTTGGATATGCGGGCGACCGGTTGCGATCCGGGCGTGCTGCAGCGACTGGCAGAAGACCCGAGGCTGCCCTTGGATGCCGACGAGCTGGCCGCGCTCATGTCCGACCCACTGCAGTTCACGGGGGCCGCCGCCTCGCAGGTGCGAGAAGTCGGTCGACGGGTCGGCGAATTGGTCGGTGAGTATCCGCAGGCCGCGGCCTACGTGCCGGGTGCGATCCTGTAGCGCCGCCACAGCAACAACGCCGTCACGGTGAGCACCCAGGCGCTGGCGTAGAGCCACCCACCGAGCACGTCCGTGGGCCAGTGCACGCCGAAGACGACTCGGCTGGGGCCCATCAACACGCCGAAGGCGATCAGCGCAACGCCGACGATCCGGTTCCAGGGTCCGCGCAGCAGGTACAGCGCGACGATGCCGAACACCACCCACCCGTAGATGCCGGCCATGGTGTGACCGCTGGGGAACGAGAAGCTGTCAGGGGCTTCGAACGGATCCGGCCACACCGGCCGTTGCCGATCGATGGTGCGCTTGACCACCTGCGAGATGACCAAGCCACCTATTCCGCACGCTGCCACCCACAACGCCCACCACCGATGGTTGCGCAATAGCACCAGGACCACGACCACGGTGATCGGGAAGAGCACGGCTCCGCTTCCCATCAAGGCGAACATTCTGGCCAGTGAAACGGCCCAAGGGTTATCCAGAGCCCATGCGTGGACCGGGTCGGCGATGCCGGTGTCGATCGCGGGTGGCCCGGACGCGTTCGCGATCGCTATTGTCAGCGCGATCGCAGCGGCCCACAGTGCGGCCGCAGTGCCAGCGAGCAGGGGAATCCGGTTCCGGTGAGTGTCGATGCGGACAAGCCTGCCAGTCACGACTTGGCAGCGTCCAACCGCCGGGTATTGGAGCAGGTGAACGGCCGCCCCCGCGCTGTGGCGCAGTGCGGTGCCCGGCGAGCAGTCCGGCCCGGGGCAGGCGTTGGAGTTATGTACGGGCGTTGGACAACCGCACGTCCGTTGGAGTTGCGCGGTCCGTGGATCTCCAACGTGTGTACCGATCTCCAACGTGTGTACCCAACTCTCACGGCTGTGGGCCGGTGCGCGGGCGCAGTCCACCCCGGCGCAGGCATTGGGGTTAAGGCAGCCGTGGAGGCGACCACCCCCAGAAAAACCGAGTTCCACGCATCAGAAGGCGACCGCCAGGCTGTCGAGACTCCCCGCTTTCTCAATCACGAGCCAGGGGGGCAGCCCAGAACGCACGTATCCCAAAAACCGCCTTGTCTGTCTTGGCAGGCCCGCAAGCCGGTCACGTTCGCCGACCCACGGCCGGCCCCGCTAGCGTGGGACGGTGGCAGCAGATCCGATCCCGGGCTGGACCCATGTCTATTCCGGGAAAGTCCGTGACCTCTACGCCGATGACGGGCGGCTGCTGTTCGTGGCCTCCGACCGCATCAGCGCCTACGACTGGGTTCTGCCGACACCCATCCCCGACAAGGGCCGGATCCTGACGGCGATGTCGTTGTGGTGGTTCGAGCGGCTGGCCGGCATCGTCGACAACCATGTGATCAGCACCGACGTGCCGCAGCAGGTCGCCGGTCGTGCGGTGGTGTGCGAACGCCTGCAGATGCTGCCCGTTGAGTGTGTTGTGCGCGGTTACCTCAGTGGTTCGGGGTGGGTCGACTATCAGGCCGATGGCGCCGTGTGCGGCGTCAAACTGCCCGACGGCCTGCAGGAGTCGCAGCGGCTTCCCGAGCCGATCTTCACCCCTGCGACAAAAGCGGCGATCGGCGATCACGACCAGAACATCGACTTCGGCGCAGTGGTGGATCTGGTCGGCGAAGATGTCGCCGAGCGGCTTCGCCATCTTTCGGTGCAGGTCTACACGTTTGCGCACGAGGTTGCAGCCAGCAGAGGGCTGATCCTGGCGGACACCAAGTTCGAGTTCGGGGTTCGCGGTGACGGCAGAATCGTGCTGGCCGACGAGGTGCTGACGCCGGATTCCTCACGTTTCTGGGATACATCCTCCTGGTCTCCCGGGGCCGCCCCGCCCAGTTTCGACAAACAATTCGTCCGGGACTGGCTGCGACTGGAATCGGGGTGGGACCCCTCCTCGGAGCAGGCGCCGCCCCCGCTTCCCGACGACGTGGTGCGGCAGACCCGCGGCAAGTATGTGCAAGCGTTCGAAATACTCACGGGGCAGAAGTTCGAGGGGGAGCAGCGATGACGACGTGGATGCTGACCGGAGGTGCCGGCTACATCGGCGCCCACGTGCTGCGGGCGCTGCAGGCCAGCGGCCGCGAGGTGGTGGTGCTCGACGATCTGTCCACCGGGGTGGCAGCGAAAGTGCCCGACGGAGTGCCGTTGTTGAGGGCCAATGTCGGGGACCGGATGACGGTCGGCGCGGCGTTGCGCGACTTCGACGTGACGGGCGTGGTCCACCTGGCGGCCAAGAAGGCCGTTGGCGAGTCGGTGGAGCAGCCTGAGTTCTACTACCGCGAGAACGTCGACGGGATGTTGTCGCTGTTGGAGGCCATGGCGGATGCGGGCACAAGTGCCCTGGTCTATTCCTCGTCGGCAGCGGTCTATGGCAACCCCAGCGAGGAGTTCGTCAGCGAGAATGCACCGCTGATTCCCGAGTCCCCGTACGGCCAGACCAAGGTGATCGGCGAGTGGATGACCCGCAACAGCGCCGTCAACCGGGACCTGTCGTGGACGGCTTTGCGGTACTTCAACGTCGCGGGGGCCGCGAGTCCGGAACTCGGCGACACCAGTGTGTTCAACCTGATCCCCATGGTCTTCCGTGCCTTGGCCGAGGACCGCCGCCCGCAGGTGTTCGGCGATGATTACCCGACTCCGGACGGCTCCTGCATCCGCGACTACATCCACGTGGCCGACCTCGCGGACGCCCATGTTGCGGCCGCAGCGGCATGTGAGCGGCTCGGGGTCGGCGAGGCCTACAACGTCGGTCGGGGGCAGGGAGTGTCCGTCTTCGAAGTCATGACCGTCATCAGCGAGGTCGTCGGCTTCGACGTCAATGCCGAGGTGGGTGCGCGGCGTGCCGGCGATCCGGCGCAGTTGGTGGCGTGCGCGGAAAAGATCAACAACGACCTGGGATGGTCGGCCAAATACGACCTGCGCGAGATGGTCACCAGCGCCTGGGCGGCCTGGAATCAGCCCGAGCGGAATCCGTGAACCGGCCACGCGTCGTCACCAGTTCGTAGACTCAGCACCATGTGGCACGCGCTGAAGTCGGCTGGGACGCTCGATGACCGCATCCAGCGCGGGCTGGACGCGCGCAACCGTGTCCCGCACGACGCCCACGCCGACCTCTACCGGTCCCAGGTGCGCCCCGATCCACTGCGCCTGGTGCTCGAGCAGGACCAGGGCCGACTGCCTTCGTTGATCCCCCTGCGGCGCCAGCGGATGTCCGCCGACGTGCACCAGTACTTCCGCGGCAGCGACGTGGTGATGGCAGCGGATCTTGCGGTGACGCCGGTGTCGGAGATCAACGTGCAGGCCAGCGGTGACGTGGACGTCCTGAGCTTCGGCTACTACCTGCCTCCGGACGGGGCGCCGGTGTTCGACGTCGGTTACTTCGACGAAACCCTGCGGGCGCCCTGGGAGTGGGACGTCAAGCGGATGGCCGCCAGCATGGCCGTCGCGGTGGGGGCACGGGGCGGAGCGGCCAAGGACCAGCGAGTGGTTGCGCGGGCTGCGGTCGAAGGCTACCGGCGAGGAATGGCGTGGGCGGCCGGGCAGGACCGGCTGAACCTGTGGTTCGCGCGCATCCCGCAGGCCGAGGTGGATCGGGCGATCGACAAGCCCAGCAAGAAACGCCGTGATCTGGCGTTCGCCGAAGAGGACCTGCTCTACGACGATATGACCATCGAGGTCGACGGCAACTGCCTGCTGCGGCACACACCACCGATCTATGGGCTGACCGAATGGCTCAGCGAGGCCGACGCGGTGCGGGTTCACGACGGCATGGTCGCGATCATGAGTGGTTACGCCACCTCCGTGTCACCCGAGGTGCAGCAGATGCTCAGCGAGTATCGGATCTCCGACATCGCGATGCTCGCGCGCGGCGTGTCCGATGTCGGTTTGCGTTCATTCATCGTCCTGCTGCAGGGCACACGTCGGCAGGAGCGCTTCGCGTTGCAGGTGAAGGAGGCCCGGCAATCGGTGCTGCATCCATACGTCCTTCCCGAATTCCGGCACCGCGGCAATCAGGCCCGCCGGATAGCGATGGGCCAGGCCCTGATCCAGTCGCAGCCCGATCCGTTGCTGGGCTACAGCCGCTGGCAGGACCGCGATTACTGTGTGAGCCAGTTGCGGCCGGTGGTCAGCGGTTACCTGCGGATGAATCAACCGAACCTGCCGCGGTTCGCCCGCCTGTGCGGGTTCACCCTCGCGCGGTCCCACGCCGTGACCGGCGATCGGATCGCCATCGATGCGTACCTCGGGGACTCGGACTCGTTCGTCAAGGCTGTGTCACGCTATGCGGTCCGTTACGCGGAGGTGGCAGAAGCGGACTACACGCAGTTCGCGAAGTTCGTGGCGGACGAACAGGTGCAGATACCGCCAGACGACTGAGCCGGCCCCCGTTTCCGCCGGTCTAGATCCGCACGGCCTAGAGTGAACTCGTGCCACGAATCATCGTCGAAGTGATGCCCAAGGCCGAACTGCTCGACCCGCAGGGACAGGCCGTGCAGGCTGCCCTCGGCCGGCTCGGCGTGGACGGGGTCGTGTCGGTCCGGCAGGGCAAACGCTTCGAGATCGAGGTGGAGGGCCAGCTCAGCGAGCAGCGCATGATCGAACTCGAACACGTCGCGGAGACGTTGCTCGCCAACCCGGTGATCGAGAACCACCAGCTCACCGTCGAGTAGTCGCTGGGGAGAGCAGCGGTGACTGCTGTTCTCCTTTCGGTGAAGAAACGACCCAGCACTGGTTGGCTCCTCACCCAAACCCCACCCCGGATTCCTAGGGTTTTCGCTGCCGCATCGCGTGTGGTGGAGGTCACACGGCCGTGACGTTTCCCGCAATCGCTGCCCGGGAATCTTGTGAGTGTCCGGCTCCGTTTGGGGGAGCCGGACACTCATAAACCCCCCTGTTCCGAAAGGACCTTCGCATGGCTGCGCCCTCCACACCGTCCCCCCGCATCGGCGTTATCGGAGGGGGTGCAGCAGGCATCACCGCGGTGAAGGAACTCATCGAGCGCGGTGTGGATGTCGTCGGTTTCGAGAAGGGTGACGGCATCGGTGGCCTCTGGGTCTACGAGAACACCAGCGGTCTTTCCCCGGCCTACGAGTCGTTGCACCTGAACACGTCCAAGGGTCGCACCGAGTTCGCCGACTACCCGATGCCCGCGCAGTGGGAGGACTACCCCGCGGCGGAGAAGGTCGCCGGCTACTTGCAGGACTAC
>Ga0116164_10002724_pt1 | contig 12463 bp, 13 predicted proteins | sample AD_UKC109_MetaG_FD_89888 | JGI IMG/M metagenome (GOLD analysis project Ga0116164, IMG submission 89888) | Active sludge microbial communities of municipal wastewater-treating anaerobic digesters from Hong Kong - AD_UKC109_MetaG | ecosystem: Engineered > Bioreactor > Anaerobic > Digestate... | reverse complement strand
CGATTATTCCAGCCAGCGAACGCAGCCTTCCACGCAGGACGGCGGTTATCGCAGGTCCAGCTATTCGCCGCGTACCTATCAGCAACAGCACAGACAGTATTACGACAACCGCAATCAGGGCGGCTATCAGCGCCGGCAATACAATCCCCAGCAGGGCGGTTATCAGGGCAATTATCAGCGCGGCGGCTACCAGCAGCAGAACGGTTATCAGCAGCAGGGCGGCTACCAGCAGCAAAACAGCGGCTACCAGCAGCAGAGCGGCTATCAGGGCAACGCCTTTTCGCAGAACAACTATGGCGGCGAACAGGAAGGCTTTGAAGACGAGCGCAACTATCGCGGGCGCAACAACAACGAGGGATATTATAATAAGGATTACGGCACCAGCAATCCGGCCGTTCCCGAGATCCTGCAGACCGGCGACTGCGGCGACGCGGAAGGCGTGCTGGAGGTGCTTCCGGATGGTTACGGCTTCTTAAGGAGCGAAAACTATCTCTCCGGACAAAACGACGTATACGTCTCCATCGCACAGATCCGGCGCTTCAGCCTGCGCACGGGCGACATGGTCACCGGCAAGACGCGGCCTTCGAAAGAGGGCGAACGCTTCCTTGCGCTTTTGTATATCACCGCGGTCAACGGCGCGCCGCCGGAAGAAATCGTAAACAGGACGCCGTTTGAGCAGCTTGTCCCGATCTTCCCCAACGAGCGGTATACGCTCGAATGCAAGGGCGCGAACAATCTGGCCATCCGGCTGATCGATCTGATCGCGCCGATCGGCAAAGGACAGCGCGCGATGATCGTCTCCCAGCCGAAAGCAGGCAAGACGACGTTATTGAAAAATATCGCAAAGGGCATTACGAGCAACTACCCGGATTCGCACCTGATCGTCCTTCTGATCGACGAGCGGCCGGAGGAAGTGACGGACATGCAGCGTTCGATCGACGGCGAGGTGCTGTATTCGACGTTCGACGAGCTGCCGGAGCATCACACGCGCGTTGCGGAGATGGTTCAGGAGCGCGCGATGCGCCTTGTCGAAATGGGCAAGGACGTCGTCATCCTGCTCGACAGCCTGACGCGCCTTGCGCGCGCATACAACCTCACGATACCGCCGACGGGCCGCACGCTCTCCGGCGGCATGGACCCGGGCGCGCTGCATAAGCCGAAGCGCTTCTTCGGCGCGGCGCGGAACATCGAAAACGGCGGGAGCCTGACCGTGATCGCCACGGCGCTGACCGAGACGGGAAGCCGTATGGACGATATGGTCTATGAAGAGTTCAAGGGCACGGGCAACATGGAGATCCACCTTGACCGCAAGCTCAGCGAAAAGCGCATCTTCCCGGCCATCGACATCTACAAGTCCGGAACGCGCAGGGAAGACCTGCTGCTCTCCGAGGAGGAACTCGACGCGGTGCAGACGATCCGGCGCGTCCTCGCGGGCGGAAACACGGCCGAAGTAACGGAGCACCTGATCGCGATGCTGGAAAAGACGTCGACCAACGAAGAGTTTTTACAGCGGCTGAAGGACTGGGTCAATATATACGAAAAGGACGGCTACACGACCATGTCGACAAGCCGTTACGGGAAATAACGCGGCGGATCGGTTTACCGGCGGAGATTCTTCGCCGAAATGACGCGTAAAACCGGCATTATTTCAAAATAATTCGAAAAACAGTTGATTTTTCGTATGCCGGTCGTTATAATAGCCGATGGTAGTGTTTTAAAGGAGTGAACAAGCATGAAGAAAGGCATCCATCCGAAATACGGCGAAGCCACGGTTCGTTGCGCCTGCGGCGAGACCTTTACGACAGGCTCGACCAAAGACGAGCTGACCGTCGAAATTTGCAGCAAGTGCCATCCGTTTTTCACCGGCAAACAAAAGCTTGTGGACAGCGGCGGACGTGTGGACCGTTTCAAGAAGCGTTACGGTCTGTAAGACAGGAGCGAAAACCTTCCCACAAGGGGAGGTTTTTTCTTGCCCGAAACCACCACGTATGGTAAAATATTTCAAATCGGTCGCATATGGCACGTGATGACTATATGATGTGAACCAGGAAAATTGGAGATAATAAAGTAATGAAAAGATGCTCGGTTGGCGGCCAGGCTGTCATGGAAGGCGTTATGATGCGCACGCCGGAAGGCGACGTTGCGCTGGCGGTTCGAAAAGCCGATGGCACAATCGAAACGGAATACACCCCTAAGAAAAAGAAAGCTCTGAATCCCATTCTGAAGTGGCCGGTCGTCCGCGGCGTCGTCGCGTTTGTCGACGCGCTCGCGACGGGCATGAAGATGACGACGCGCTCCGCCGAACTATACGGCGAGGAGATCGACGAGGAACCGAGCAAGTTTGAAAAATGGATCGCTGAAAAGACCGGAAAAAGCGCGATGGACGTCGCGATCGTCGTCGCGGTCGTCTTTGCGGTCGGGCTGGCGATCGCCCTGTTCGTCTTCCTGCCGTCTTTAACGACGCAGCTGATCCCCTGGAAGGACAACGCGCCGCGGATTTGGAAGAGCCTGACGGAAGGCTTCGTCCGGCTGCTGATCTTTCTGGCCTATATCACGTCCATCTCGCTGATGAAGGATATCCGCCGCGTCTATATGTATCACGGCGCGGAGCATAAGACGATCGCCTGCTACGAGCACGAGGCGGAGCTCACGCCGGAGAACGCCATGCGGTATTCGAGGCTGCACCCAAGATGCGGAACGAACTACCTGTTTTTGGTCATGGCGGTCTCCATCCTGTTTTTCGCCGCGCTGCCGTATACGGAAAACCTGCTGCTGCGGCTTTTGACAAGGCTGGTGTTTTTGCCGCTTGTCGCCGGGCTTGCTTACGAGGTGCTCAAGCTTGCGGCGTCTTCCGACAAGCTCTGGGCGCGCATCATCCGCGCTCCCGGACTGGGGCTGCAATACCTGACCACGCGCGAGCCGGACCCGGACATGATCGAAGTTGCGATCCAGGCGTTCAATCTCGCCATGAGCGGCGGGAAAACCACGGCGGGCGAAGAAGCGTCCAAAAGCGAAGAGGACGATTCGGAATCGAACGAAGCCGACGAAACGAAGGAGCCTGAGGCAAAGTGACAACAATGACGGTTTCGGAAACCGTGCGGCTGACGAAGCTGCGTCTTGAACCGATCGCAAAGGAAGAAAGCCTGCAGCAGGCGAAGCTGCTCGTCGCGGCCGTCATCGGCGCGGATGCTTCCGCGCTGTCGGTGCATTCCTGGATGGAGATCAACGAGGAGCAGCTGCGCATTCTTGGCGAGCTGATCGAGCGGCGCGAAAAAGGCGAACCGCTGCAATACATCCTCGGCGAATGGGAATTCATGGGATTTCCGTTTGCCGTCGACGAGCGCGTGCTGATCCCGCGGCAGGACACGGAACTGCTCTGCGAAACCGCGCTGGAGCGGATTCGCAATTATGCGTATCGAAACGTTCTGGACCTATGCGCGGGGAGCGGTTGCGTTGCGATCGCACTGCAAAAGCTTGCCGGCGTTCAAATGACGGCAAGCGACGTAAGCCGCGACGCGCTGGACGTTGCTAAGGAAAACGCGAAGTTGAACGACGCGGAAGTAACGTTCGTTGAAAGCGACCTGTTCAACTGCGTGGAAGGCAAATTCGACCTGATCACGTGCAACCCGCCCTATCTGTCCGAACAGGACATGGCGGTTCTTCAGAAAGAAATCAAGTTCGAGCCGGCCGCCGCACTGTATGGCGGCGTCGACGGGCTGGATTTTTACAGGCGGATCGCAAACGAATACAAGCCGCATCTGGAAGCGGGCGGGACGCTGCTTCTGGAGATCGGCTGCACGCAGGGGGAGAACGTCCGCGCGCTGTTTGGCGGGAACGCAAAGATACTGAACGATTTAAACGGGAATCCGCGCGTGATGATCGTTGAAAACATTTGAGACACATAAGATGGACGGCCCGTTCGACATAATCGAGGGAATCTGAACGGACCGGGCGGACCGGCGGCGATGGCGCACGGTTCGCGGCGGAGGAACCATGCTGGAAAAACTACAGGGAATTAAAGAACGGTACGACCTGCTTTCCGGGAAGCTGGCCGATCCCGGCGTGATGGCGGACAAGGACGCCTGGCGGGATATGGTCAAGGAGCGCGCTTCTCTGGAAGAAATCGTCGTAGTGTTTGACGAATATCAAAAGACGAGCGATTCGCTGGACGAATGCAAAACCATGCTCGGCGAGCGTCTCGAAAGCGAAATGAAGGAACTCGTCCATGCGGAGATTGCGGAACTGGAGCAAAAGCTCTCCGATCTGGAAGCGGAGCTGCACCTTCTTCTGATACCGAAAGACCCGAACGACGAGCGGGACGTCATACTGGAGATCCGCGCGGGGACCGGCGGCGACGAAGCGTCGCTGTTCGGCGCGGATTTGCTGCGCATGTACCTGCGCTATGCGGAGCGCAACGGCTACAGGGTCGAATACCTTTCGAGCAATATGACCGACATGGGCGGCGTAAAGGAAGTCGTGCTGTCGATCGGCAAAAAGCGCGGCGCGTTCAGCCGGTTGAAATACGAAAGCGGCGTGCACCGCGTGCAGCGCGTGCCGGAGACGGAATCGCAGGGGCGCATCCACACCAGCGCGGCGACGGTCGCGGTATTGCCGGAGGTCGACGACGTTCAGATCGACATCAAGGACAGCGACCTGCGCATCGACACCTACAGAAGCAGCGGCGCGGGCGGACAGCACGTCAACAAGACGGAGTCCGCAATCCGGATCACGCACCTTCCGACCGGCATGGTGGTCTCCTGCCAGGACGAGAAGTCGCAGCTCAAGAACAAGGAGCAGGCGATGCGCGTTTTAAAAAGCCGGCTGTATGATTTTTATCGCTCGCAGCAGGACGCGGAGCGCGCGGGGGAGCGAAAGAGCCAGATCGGCTCCGGCGACCGCAGCGAGCGCATCCGTACCTATAACTTTCCGCAGGGCCGCGTCACCGACCACCGCATCGGGCTGACGCTCTACAAGCTGGAAGCTTTTCTGGACGGGGACATGGACGAAATGATCGACGCCCTGATCCTTGCGGAGCGCAGCGCGAAACTTTCGAAGGAAGCGGAATAGCGATGCGGCGGGATGAAAACGAAACGCCTGCGTACCAAACGCAGGTCATCAACGTGGAGCGGCAGTCTGAAGCGGGAACGATTCAGGCGGCAAAGCTGATTCAAAACGGCGAAATCGTCGCGTTTCCGACGGAGACGGTCTACGGCCTCGGTGCAAACGGCCTTAGCGGGGAAGCGGTCGCAAAGATCTTCGCCGCAAAGGGCAGGCCCGCGGACAATCCGCTGATCGAGCATGTCGCAAAAAAGAGCGACGTGCGCCGCCTCTGGATGCGGACGCCGAAATTTGCGCAGATATTGATGGATACCTTCTGGCCGGGGCCGCTGACGCTGATCGCGCAAAAGAGCGAGTGCGTGCCGGACGAGGTCACGGCGGGGCTGAACACCGTCGCGGTGCGGATGCCGCTGAACAAGACGGCGCGCGCGCTGATTTCGAAGGCGGGCGTGCCGATCGCCGCGCCGAGCGCAAACCGCTCGGGACGGCCGAGTCCGACGACCGCACAGCACGTTCTGGACGACATGGACGGACGGATACCGCTGATTCTCGACGGCGGGCCCTGCAAATACGGCGTCGAATCGACGGTGCTTACCCTGGTCGGCGCGCCGACGATCCTGCGGCCGGGCGCGATCACGCGCGAAATGCTGGAAGCCGTGATCGGCGAAGTACGCGTCGCCAACAGCATCCTGCACCCGATGAAAGACGGCGAAATCGCGGCGTCGCCGGGCATGAAATATAAGCATTACGCGCCGAACGCGGAGGTCGTCGTCGTCAACGGCGAGCCGGAGAACGTCGCGCGCGTGATCAACGCGCTGTACCGCCAGGCGGAAGCGGAGGGCGTCGAATGCGAAATCGCGGCGACCGAGCAGACCAGGCACTTTTACAACGGGATGCAATACACCGTGCTCGGCGACCGGAACGAACCTGGGACGCTGTGCGCGAACCTGTTTACGGCCTTGCGCGAGATGGACAAGCGGGCCGAACGGATCTATGCGGAAGGAATCCCCGCGGACCAGGAAGGACTTGCCTACATGAACCGGCTGCTGCGCGCCGCCGGATTCAAAATGATAGAAGCGGAATAACCGATACAGCGGGAAAATGGAAGGGGAGAGACATTTTATGAAGATTGCGATTGCATGCGATCACGGCGGATTTGATCTGAAGGAAACGATGAAGGAATATCTGACTTCGCTGGGACACGAGGTCGAGGATTTCGGATGCTATGAAAAAAAGAGCATCGATTATCCGGATTTCATCTTTCCGGCGGCACAAGCCGTTGCAAACGGCAAATGCGAACGTGGCGTCGTCATCTGCACGACGGGCATCGGCGTCAGCGTCTGCGCAAACAAGGTGAAGGGCATCCGCTGCTCGCTTTGCACGGACGATTATACCGCGCGGATGACGCGCGAGCATAACGACGCGAACGTCCTCGCGCTCGGCGCAAACGTCACGACGCCGGTGCGCGCAAAAGAGATAACGAAGATTTGGCTGGAGACGGAATTTTCACACGGCGAACGCCACCAGAGACGGATCGACAAGATCACGAAGTATGAGGAGACGCACTGAAGGGAAGCATCGACGGAAATCTTTGAAAAACATTAAAAAACTAAAACAACCGGCTTAAGGAGGCTCACCATGTCAAAAGTAATTGTAATCGACCATCCGCTCGTACAGCATAAGCTCTCGTTGCTGCGGGACAAAGAAACCGGATGCAAGGCGTTCCGTGAACTCGTTTACGAACTTGCCATGCTCATGGCATATGAAGTAACGCGCGATCTGCAGCTGAAGGAAACGGAAATCGAGACGCCGATCTGCAAAACGAAGGTGCAGGTTCTTGAGAATGAGAAAATTGCCGTTATCCCGATCCTTCGCGCGGGACTCGGCATGGCGGACGGCATCATGAGCCTGATTCCGAACGCAAAGATGGGACATATCGGCCTCTATCGCAATCCCGACACGCTGATGCCGACCGGATATTACTGCAAACTGCCGCAGGACATTTCGGAGCGCGAGACCATCATCGTCGATCCCATGCTGGCGACGGGAAACTCCGGGATCGAGGCGATCAAGATCATCAAGGAAGCCGGTGTAAACAGCATCCGCTTCGTTTCGCTGATCGCCGCCCCGGAAGGAATCAAGGCGATGCAGGAAGCGCATCCGGACGTGGACATCTATGTCGGGCATATCGACGAGAAGCTCAACGACCACGGCTATATCGTGCCGGGCCTCGGCGACGCGGGCGACCGACTGTTCGGAACGAAATAGCGCACCCTGAACGGATCGAATTGTTAAATAGGCGCGGCGGAATAACTGCTTGGCATGTCCTGACGCAAAATATTACGGCAATTCGTATAGAAATATACGGCAAAAGTAATCGTTTTCGTCAAAAATACTTAAATTTAGCAGTTTTTTTCGGTAAATTGTGTTATTATAGATAGGTGCGTAATTGCACTTTCAATTTGGCAACTTCATTTCGTTTTTTGAAGCATGCTTCGAAAAACGTTGAAAGCCAACGCGACGGCAGCTCCGGCGGCCGGTATCTTACGGAGGTAGAACATGCGATCGATTATAGATGAAATCGCAAAGGCGGAAGAACAAGCGGACGAGATCAGAAGCAAGGCCGTTTCCGAAACGCGCGAACTGACGGCAAAAGCGCGGGAAGAGGCGGAAAAGGCGCTTGAAAACGTGGACGCGCAGGAACGCGGAAAAACGGACGCCGCCCTTAAGGAAGCGCAATCTCAGGGCGAAAAACTCGCCGGGCAGATGCTTTCCAAAATGGAGGACGAAGCGAACGCAATCTGTGCGGGTGCAAATGCAAAAATCGACGACGCAGTACGGTATTTGGTTAGCAAGGTGCAAAATCAGGCATGATTGTTCAGATGAGACGTATGACGCTCGTTGCGCATAAGGCGGACGAAGCGGACATTCTTCAGGCGATACAGGCGACCCAGTCGGTTGAAGTACTCGAAAGCGGCGAAGAATCCTCGGAACAGGCGGCGCTCGAACAGGCGGAAGAAAAGGTCCGGAAGCTGACCGACGCGCTCAAGACGCTCCGTCCATACGGCGAGAAGCAGGGACTGCTGACCGCCATGCCGGAAGCGAACATTGCGGACGTTGCAAAACAGCTTCCGCCGGCGCTGACGTTTTCCGACCGGCTGGAGGGAATCGCAAGAGAGCTTGCTTCGACGCGCTCCGAAATCGAAAAGAACCGGACGATCATCGAATCGCTTCGCCCCTGGGACCGCTTTCCCGCGGACATGCAGACGTTTCAGGACGTTCGCGGCGTAAAGTATTTTACGGGGCTGATCGCAGCTTCGGATGTTGAAAAACTCGAAGATATCGACGCATGTGCGGAATACCAGCTCTTTAACGAGGGCGTGGTGCGCACGTGCGTCGTTGCCTGTCCGGAGGACGAAGCGAAGTCGGTCGCGAATTTCCTGAAATCGATCGAATGGACGGACTACGCGTTCCCGAAGACGGGCGGAAAGCCGGCCGACGCGATCCAACGTCTGACGGACCGCAACCGCGAGCTGTCGGGAAAAAAGAGCGATCTCGAAGTCTCCCTGGCAAACGAGGCGAGCGGGAGCGCAAAGATGGTCGAAAGCGCGCTTGACGCGGCGGTGATCGAGCGCGACCGCGCAAAAGCGGCGGCGGAGATCGCCCGCACGAGCGCGACTTTCCAGCTTGAAGGCTGGGTCCCGCAGGACAAGGTCGAAACGGTCGAAAAGGCCGTGAAGTCCGTTACGGACGCGTATTATTTCTCTACGCGCGAGCCGGACAAAGGCGAAGTGCCGCCGTCCGTCGTGGAAAACAGCAAATTTGCGACGCCGTTCGAACAGGTTACGAATCTTTATTCGAGGCCGGACCCGAACGGAATCGACGCAACGCCGTACATGGCGCCGTTTTACGTGCTGCTGTTCGGGCTGATGCTCAGCGACACGGGTTACGGCCTCGTGCTTTCGATCCTGTGCGCGCTGTATATCAAGCTCAAAAAGCCGACCGGGATGTCCGGCGGGTTCGCGCACGTTTTATTCTGGGGCGGATTGTCGACGATGTTCTGGGGCGTGATGGTCGGAACGGTGTTCGGGATGGACTTCGACACGCTGTTTGGGACCACAAACGTATTCCCGCTGCTTGTCGATCCGATGGACAACCCGATCAACATGCTGATCCTCTGCTTCGGCCTGGGCGTGATCCATATTTTATTTGGCGTCGGGCTCAAGATGAAGCTCGCGTTTTCACGCAAGGACTGGCAGACGGCGATCTTCGACAACTTCTCGTGGATATTAATTATCTGCGGGCTGATCGTCTATGCGGTGCCTTCGAGCGTTGAAGGCATCCCGGCGGTCGTCGGCACCGTCGGCCTCGGCATGGCGGGGCTTGGCGCGCTGATGATCCTGCTGTTTAAGGGACGGGCGAATAAGAACCCGTTCATGCGGACGATCTCCGGACTTGGCGAACTGTATCAGGTCACGGGATTTCTCTCCGACATCCTGTCCTACGCGCGTCTGTTCGCGCTCGGCATCGCAACGGGCGTCATCGCGTCCGTCTTCAACGAACTGTGCAAAATGCTGATGGGGTCGCCGGTCCTTGTGCTGAAAATCCTCGGCATCCTCGTCGCGTGCGGCCTTCTTGTCGCGCTGCATGCGTTCAACATCGCGATCAACACGCTGGGCGCGTTCGTGCACTGCGCAAGGCTGCAGTACGTTGAATTTTACGGTAAATTCTATGAGGCGGGCGGCAGGGCCTTCCGTCCTCTGGGATATAAAACAAAACACGTTCGAATTTTGGATGGAAAATCATCCATAAGCGATTAACGAAGGAGGAACTCTCACTATGGAACTTCAGTGGGGAACGATTTTTGCAGCGGCTGGCGCCGCTATGGCGGCGGTTTTGGCAGGTATCGGCAGCGCCCTTGGCGTAGGGATGGCCGGTCAGGCGGGCGCGGGCGTCGTGTCCGAGGACCCGGACCGGTTCGGCTCCTGCCTGCTGCTTCAGCTTCTCCCTGGCACGCAGGGCATCTACGGGCTGCTGATCGCGTTTGTCATCGCGACAAAGGCGGGACTTCTCAGCGGCGGCGTAGACATTTCCGCAACGGCCGGGCTGAGCCTGTTTCTTGCGTCGGTGCCGATCGCTTTCGGCGGTCTGCTTTCCGCAATCTCGCAGGGCAAAGTTGCGGTTTCCGGCATCAACATGATTGCAAAGAAGCCGGAGGAACAGGGCAAAGCGATGCTGATGACCGTCATGGTTGAAACCTACGCGGTCCTTGCGCTGCTCATTTCCTTCCTGCTCGTCAACGGCGTGCAGGTCGGTTAATTTCATCAGTTACTTGGTACGATAAGGAGCAGTCAATGGCAACCATATCCATATCCGGAACGAACAAGCTAGCCGAGCGGATCATCGGCGAAGCCGAGGCGGACGCGAAAAAGACGCGCGACGAAGCCGACGCGACGATTCGTTCGATCCGAGCGGAAAGCGAAAAAGCTGTTTCCGGCAAGCGCAAAGAACTTGAAAGCAAGCGGGAAGCCGATAAGAAGAGCCTGCTCGACGGGTTTAAAACGCGCACGGAGCTCGACGGAAGGAAAAACGCGCTTTCAAAAAAACGCGTCGTGATCGACGATGCGTTTTCGCGCGCGTATCAGGCCGTTCTCTCGCTGGACAATGCTTCGCGGACAAAGATCTGCGAAACGATGCTGCGCGAGGAAGCCGAAGGCGGCGAGACCATACTGCCGGCAAAGACGGACCGCAAGGGAATTGCGGACGTCCTGAAAGGCATGGGCGATCGCAAGCTGACGCTCTCCGACAAGGACGCGGAGATCGAAGGCGGCTTCCTGCTCGTCAGCGAAAGCTACGAAAAGGACTGTTCGTTCCGCTCTCTGATGAGCGCCGTTCGTGCGGACGAGGAAACAAACGTCGCAAAGATGCTGTTCGACTGAGCGGAGGGAGGGTTTCATGCCACAGCCAAGTTATTCCTATGCATGCGCGCGTATCAGCGCGCTGGAAAAAGGGTTGTTCAGCGGCCAGACCATCCGGCGCATGGCGGAAGGCACTTTGGACGACGCGATGCGGCAGCTTCTCGACGCGCATTACGGCAGCATGCCGGAGGCGACGAGCGAGGACTGCGAGCGCATGATCGAAAACGTCCGCGTGCAGACGGCGGAGACGATCCGGGAACTTTCGCCGGACCCGAAGCTCACCGACCTGCTGCTGCTTCAGACGGACGCGCATAATCTGAAAGTGCTGGTCAAGGCGCGCCTTTTGCAGTCGGGCGACGTGCTTTGGCTGGAAGGCGGGCTGTATACCCGCGAAAAGCTGACCGAAATGGTGAGCGAACAAAAATACGACGAATTGCCGGCCGCTATGCGCGACGCGCTGGACAAACTCGAGCGCAGGCTCAAGATCCAGCCGGAGCCGCAGATGGTCAGCGTGCTTGTCGACTACGGCTATCTTGCACACTGTCTGGACGAGACGAAGGACTGCAAGGAACCGTTTGCAAAGCGGTATTTCGAAGCGCTCTGCGATTTCGACAATGTGATCACGTTTCTCCGCATGCGCGCGATGGGCGCGCAGAAGGAAGACCTCTGGGACGTGCTGCTGCCTTGCGCGGGCATCCGTTCCGACGTTTTGATCAGCGCCTACGAGCTTTCGTCGGAGACGCTGACAAAGGCGCTCTCCGGCAGCGTGGCCAAGGCCGCGATGCACGAGGGACTCACACAAATGCTTGTGAGCGGAAACATCTCCATGGTGGAAAAAGCGCGGGACGATTATCTGCTTTCGCTCGTCAATGAACACCGGCACGACGTGATGACGATCTTTCCGATCGTCGGATACTTTCTCGCCAGGGAACGCGAAGCAAAAGCGATCCGGCTGATATTGACCGTTAAACGCAACGGCCTTGACGACGGCGTGATTACGGAAAGACTGAGGGAACTGTATGGCTAAGATCGGCGTAATTGGAGACCGCGATTCCGTGCTGTTGTTTAAGGCGGTCGGGCTGGACGTCTTTTTCGAAGACGAAGGCGAAAGCGCAAACCGCACGCTGCACAAGCTCGCAAGAAGCGGTTATGCGATCGTGTTCGTCACGGAAAAGCTGTATTCCGCCTGCGAAGAGACGATAAACGAGTTTGCCGGGAGCGCATATCCCGCGATCATTCCGATTCCGGACAACCAGGGCTCGCGCGGCGTAGGCGCGGCGGCATTGAAACAGAATGTTGAAAAAGCCGTCGGCATGGACATACTCGCGAACTCCTAGCAATCGACGAAAAACCGAAACGCACCGGGCCATAGTCCCGTTGTTATGATAAAGGATTTAGATTACGAAAGGGCAAAGAACATGCAAGGAACGATCATCAAGGTATCGGGACCGCTCATCGTCGCCAGCGGAATGGCCGACGTACAGATG
>Ga0116164_10002715_pt1 | contig 12505 bp, 12 predicted proteins | sample AD_UKC109_MetaG_FD_89888 | JGI IMG/M metagenome (GOLD analysis project Ga0116164, IMG submission 89888) | Active sludge microbial communities of municipal wastewater-treating anaerobic digesters from Hong Kong - AD_UKC109_MetaG | ecosystem: Engineered > Bioreactor > Anaerobic > Digestate... | reverse complement strand
GCCGTAGTCTTCGGGCACCTCCACGCACCCCTTGCCCGCGCCCAGCGCGCCGCGCTCCAAATCAAACGGGAACGCCCGCACGGTAAACGTCGGCGTGTCGATATAGAAAAGCACCGTGTCGTCCGCGCTCCATACCAGGCCGTTGGAGGTCGTAACGCCCGTAAGCGCGGTGCGCAGGCTGCCGTCCGTATCCAGGCACCAGAAATACCCCCTGCCCTTCATATCATCGCGCAGGATCTGCGTGCCAGCCCAGAACCGGCCGCGCCTGTCGCATTTGCCGTCGTTGAACCTGAGCCCGGGCACCAGCCCCTCCGGCTCGGCAATGCGTTTGACCGCGCTTTCATCGTCCAGCAGATAAAACCCCGTCGCCATCGCAGCGGCAAAGCCGCCGCCCGCCGCCGGCACGATCGCGCCCACCGCCTGCGCCGTGGAAAACCATGTGTGCTTCATCGTCTCAGGCTCCAGCGTATGCACCTCGCCCTTGACGATGTCCGCCCAATGCAGCGTCCCCGTCTCCCCGCGCCAAAGCGCGCTTTCCCCCAGCACCGCCCTCGCGTCCAGCACCAGCTCCGCCTCAGGATATGTTTTCATCTATCATTCCTCCGTTGTTAAGCCAAGTTTTATTATATCATCATACCGTACCGGTAACGATTGCCCGCTCATAATGCCTTAGATGCTAAGCAACCAAACGACTGTGCACCCTGTGTGGTGCTTACGCGAAGCGTAAAAGGGGTTAGGTTGAAACGTTTTGCAGAGCAGGCAAACGGCAGTGTGGCCTGCGACAATAAAACGGATGGTGGCAAAGGTAATGAAGCGCGTAGCCTCGCGCAAGCATGGCGCAGGGCAAGGCCGCAATCGCAGATGAGGTATTTTCAGCGGGCTTCACTCAATAATTAAGGTACTCTATTTCCAGCTCTGGGTCGCAGCCCTCGAAAGCTTGCTCCGCTATCTTTTTCTTGGTGCGGATGCGAACGCTGCGCAGGGCCAGGTTTCCGTAGAAGGCGTAATCCTCAATGGTATCCACACCCCTGGCGACCACCTTTTTGATGACCGAACAGCCGTAGAACATGCTGGTCGGGATCACGGTAATGCCGTCGGGCAGGCGCAGTTTTTCAAGCGCCGTGCAGTTTTGCAGCAGATGGCTGCCGATACGGCGCAGGCTGCCGTCCTTGGCGAATTTCAGCTTCTTAAGCGACGAGCAGAAGCGAAACACGCTGGTGCCCAGCGTTTCCACCGCCGCGGGGACCTCGAAGGTCTGCAGGGCGGAGCACATGGCAAAGGCATACTCGCCGATCTCCCGCAACGCGGCGTTTTCGCCTATGCGGACGACGCGCAGCTTCTCGCAGCCGTAAAACGCGTACGGGCCGATCCCGCGGAGCGTTGCCGGAAGCGCGACTTCCTCCAGATTGCGGCAGCCGTAGAAGAAGCCGCCGGGCAGTTGTTCCACGCCCTCGGGCACTTCAACGCGTACGAGTTTCTCATCGTTGCGCAACCCGTATTCCCCGAGCTTTTCAAACTCCGCGGCGCTGGCAATGCGCAGGGCGCCGTCCCCGGCGGGCTGCGGTACGGCGAGGCCTTCGCCTTCCGCCGTATCGGCTTGCCTGTCCGTCGCCTGCGGCCCGGGGACGGGTTCGGCATCGGGGCGCGTATGCCCGGCCGTCGCGGCGCACGCGCCGCCCGGGCCGCCGCCCTGAAGCATTTTTTCCATTTCTTCCATGAACACGGCTTTGGCGTCGAAGCCGCGGTTCTCCAGCACGCAGGTGACCGCCGCGCACATCATGGCCGCCGTGACGGTGGACATTTGCGAGGAAATTTGGTGAACGCTGTTGGAGTAGTCCCAGGAAATGGACTTCAAAATATCGCTGATCTCCGTTGCGGCTTGGGCGGAGATTTCCGGCACTGCCCGGACGGGCGCGTTCGCCTGCGCGGCCGGGGCGGCCTGCGGTTTCTCCGCGGGTTTTACTGATTGCGGCGCGACCAGCGGGGGCGGCGTATGCAGCCCCGCGTTTTCCCCTTGCGCGCGTCGGCGCGCCTCGGCGGCGGAAAGCTCGCGTTCGCGTTTGTCAAGCGCTTCGCGCAGCTGCTCCAGGCGCTTGGATTCCCGGGTTAGCGCAAGGTCCCGTTTCTCCAGCTCGTTCGTCAATTCGATGAGCCTTTCGATCTGCGCTTGCCTGCTGTTTTTATCGCGCATAATTTTGACTGCTCCTTTTCACTGTCTGCGGCCGTATGGCGTCGTCCATCCGTAAAGCAAAGCATTCATCGCGCGGCGTTTTTGCATGTGCGGTTTTAAAGCGATAACAGGCTAAAAGCGTCAGCGGAAGAAAAACGCCCAAAACAATCACGCCGACAAAATCCATGGCCCGCCGCCTCCATCCCCCACCGTAAAGCACAACATGTAGTGGTTTTTATTCGCTGCCTCAACAATACCAAAAAACAGCCGGAAATTCAACGGCGGATCGGCAAATACCGGCTGTAGCGGCGCGGCTGTGGCGGGTACCGCGCGCACAAAACCCGAATAAACCGGTTTACAGGTTGACGGGACGGTGTATACACACTATATTCTTAGTGAATCATGCGCATTAATAATAAAGCAAGGGGTGAGCCTGTCGATGAAGATGAAAAACCGCATCAAGCTGGCGCTGGACATCGTAATGCTCGCGGCGCTTTTACTGATGTACCAAAAGGACGTGCTGGGGCTTTCGTTCCACGAGATCGGCGGCATCGCGCTGTGCGGGCTGTTTATCATCCACAAATTGCTAAACGGCAAGTGGGTTCTGGCGGTTACGGGCAAGCTGTTTTCCAAAAAGACCGCGTGGCGCTGCAAGCTGAACTGGCTGATCGACTTTTTACTGCTGGTATCCTTCACGGTGATTCTGGTTTCGGGCATTTACATCAGCAAAGTGGTGTTTGACGGAACGCGCGGCGCTTCGATACAGAAAACGGCGCACTACGCGGTATCGGCGCTGGCGCTCGTGCTGCTGGGCGTCCACCTGGGGCTGCATTACGAGAGCGTTATCGGGCGCATAGGCGTGCGCAAGCTGCCGATTTTGTTGCGGCGCATCGCGGCGGTCGTGCTGAGCGTTGTCATCCTCGGCTTCGGCGTGTACCAGATGACGGCCACCAGCTTCCTGCGGTGGATAGGCGATCTGGGCGCGGTAGTAAGCGCGGAGCAAACGGAGACTGACGACGCGACCGAGCTTTCCGATGAACAGACAGCCGGCGTTATTCCCGGCGAGGAAACCGACGCCGAGTTCACGGAAGGCGGGCACGGCAATGGTTCGCGTGACGGCACGGGCAAGGGCCTTGGCGCCGGCAGCGGCGCAACCGCCGAGTTGGAAGCGCACCCCGAATACCTGGCCGACGTCCTGCTCGGATTCTTAAGCATCACGCTCTCCTTCTCCGTCGCCGTCGCGTGGATTGACGGCATCCAGCGCGCCAAAAAGCGCAGGAAACTGATGAAATGCGACCTGCCCGGGTGAGATACAAAACAGCGAAGCCGCGCTTGCGCAGGCTGCAAAAATCGTGCGCGGCCTTTGCAGCCATACAATAAGGAACAGCCTATGCACTACGCCGATTACAAATCCGTTCTGCTTGCCAACGGCACCATGAACCTCTACCGCGGCTGTTTGCACGGCTGCATTTATTGCGATTCCAGAAGCGTGTGCTACCGGATCAACCATCCGTTTGAGGATATCGAAGTCAAACGCAACGCCGATGTGATTTTAGACGACCAGCTGCGGCGCAGGCGCAAAAAGGCGATGATCCACACCGGCAGCATGTGCGACCCGTACATCCCGCCGGAAGACGAGCTGCGGCTGACGCGCAAGTGCCTGAGGGTCATCGCGCGGCACGGCTTCGGGCTGACGATTTTATCCAAGTCCGACCGGATGCTGCGGGACATGGACTTGTTCGAGGAAATCCACCGCAAGCAAAAATGCGTGGTGCAGACGACGCTGACGACCTATGACGAAGCGCTGTGCAGAAGAATAGAGCCAAACGTTTCCGGCACCGCCGCGCGCGTGGAAATCCTCAAAGAGTGCCAAAGGCGCGGCGTCCCGACCGTTGTGTGGCTGTCGCCCATCCTGCCGTTCATCAACGATACCGAAGAGAACGTAAAGGGGTTGCTGGATTACTGCGTCGAAGCGGGCGTGCACGGCATTGTGAACTTCGGCTTCGGCGTAACCATGCGCGAAGGCGACCGCGAGTACTTCTATGCCCAGCTTGACCGCCTCTTCCCCGGCGTCAAACAGCGCTACATCGATACCTACGGCCTGCGCTACGAATGCGAAAGCCCCAATAACGCAACCCTGATGAAGCTCTACACTGAAACCTGCAAAAAACACGGTATCCTGTATAAGCCCGACGATGTCTTCGCCTATCTGCACGCCCTGCCGGAGCCGCTTCCCCAAGTTTCAATGTTTGATATTCTAGGCAAATGATGACAAAATCCCCTGTACGCTGCCGGTTCTATTTCCGCCATCTTGCGCCTGCAAAATCCTCGACGTAGCGCTGCTACTACTTCGGATTCCGCAGGCATAATCTGACGAAAATCCACCTCGCCATCGCACAGGTTCTTTTATCATCGTTTGCCTAGTTGGATTTTAGTTTATAGGCTGTTATCAGTTTAAAGAAAGCTTCTGCACACTTTCGCTGCAATCGCAAATGTGACCGCTTATCGTTTCCAACGACGTAATACTATCAGGATGAATGCACGGAAGCCTGTGTTTCTTTGCGCTGATTTGTCCGATCTCAGCGCTTTTTTGATTTTTGATTCATCTTATCCATTTTCTTCTTAACTAATTTGAAAGCTTTCTTGTGTACACAAATCTTATACCTTTCATATGACACTAAATACTCTGCAGTCGGTACATATAATATATATCTCCACTTTAGCTTAAATACTTGAAATGTATTTGAGAAATCAAATTCTATATAATTATCCTCTTTTTCACACGAAAGTACATATTCACATTCTTCTTGTGTTAATTTATTGATTGCCTTTCTTGTTGCATAGTGATACTTCATCCTCACATATATTCTATTTATGATAAACACTATAATAATAGATAAACCTATAGTAAATATCATTAAGCGATAATCTCTGTTAGGATTAAGTAAATAATCAACGCCAAATCCAATAACTCCACCAAGTATTATCATCCAAACACCTTTTGGAGCCAGGCGGAATCCAAGAAGCTTTGAAATTGCTTCTAGAAAAGCTTTCATAAATACCCTTCCTTCTTCTTTTCCTGTAAGTTATATGTACATTGCACATTCAATTATATTATCCGCGTTGTTACACAAAACAATGCTAATAGGTTAGATATATTGTACTCTGGAAATCTTAACGCTGCAAGGCAAACGATAAGTAAAGAACTTGTGCGATACTGCGAGAGATTTTCTTCAGGTCGCGTCCAAGCAATCCGCAGTAGTAGCAGCGCTACGTCAAGGATTGTGCGGATGCGAGATGGTGGAAATCTATCCGGTAGCGCGCAAGGAATTTATTCGGAGTTTGCCTGAAAACTGTTGACACATACCGCTTTCCTGTGCTATACTCCACACCGTAAGCAGAAGCTGCCCGCTTCTCACCGCGCGAAGTTAGTTTTGCGCAGGTCACGGCACATAAGACCGTGGCGGCCATATGTATGTAGCGGGTGGTTTGCCACTCGTTTTTTGTTGCTCGTTTTGGGGATGTTTGAAGGCAACCGAAGAGAGCGTGTACCCAGTGGGTACTTGTGCAAAGCACAAAGCGAACTGAGGTTGAGAAGTTTTGCAGAGTACAGCGACCGAATAGGAAAGCTGTACGACAACAAAACTGACGGAAAGAAGCCCTTCGACCTGAAATCCGAAACCAGCGACATGCGCGGTGGTTTCGGAACTTCACGAAGTGAAGGTTCATTACACGGAGGACTGGCCGCGAACGAAGCAACGCGCAGTGAGCAAGTCCGAAGTGCAGAATCGAAAAGAACGAGTTCTTTTCGAAATTTATGGAGGTGTATGGGTATCAACAACGAACCGATGATCAACGACGAAATCAGAGATCGTGAGGTACGGCTGATCGACAGCGACGGAACGCAGCTGGGCATCATGCCCACGCAGGCCGCGCAGCAAAAGGCGGAGGAAAAGGGGTTGGATCTGGTGAAGATCGTGCCAAACGCCCGGCCGCCGGTGTGCAAGCTGATGAACTACGACAAGCACCGATACGAGCAGGCCAAGCGCGCGCGCGAACTGCGCAAAAACCAGCGCATCGTGGAGCTCAAGGAAGTGCAGCTGTCCGCGACCATCGAGGAAAACGACATTCAGACGCGATACAAGAATGCCGTGAAATTCCTGGAGGCGGGCGACAAGGTGAAAGTTTCCATCCGCTTCCGCGGCCGCCAGATGGCGCACACCAACATCGGCCGGCAGATCATGATCGATTTTGCCAAGCGCCTGGAAGAGTACGGCACCGTGGAACGGATGCCCCGGCAGGAAGGCCGCTTCATGCACATGATCATCGCACCCAAGGCGGAAAAGAAGAGCTTTGCCGAGCGCGAGCAGGAACGCAAGGCACGGGAAGCGCAGGAAGAGCAGGACGCGCAGGCCGAGAGCAAGGCCAAGAACAAATCCGCCCCAAAGAAGAAGGTCAAACGCGAAAGCGAGAACATGATCTGATTTTGTTTGGGTAATCATGGTCAAATCCCCTATACGCTGGCGGGCGTATTTCCACCAGATTGCGTCCGCGGGAATCTTGCAGTAGCGCTGCTACGGCTGCGATTCCCGCAAACACAAGCTGAAGAAAATCCGCCTCGCCATCGCACAGGTTCTTTATCCATGATTACCCAAAGGGGTTCTTTCGAAGCTGTATTCTGTATGATTGAAGCGAAGACGGAAGAACCGGACGAAAGCCGCCCAACGCGGCGGGCTTTCCATCGTGCCCGATTGTCAGGGCGCGACCACGTATTGAGAGGAGGACGACCAACATGCCCAAAATGAAAACACACCGCGGCGCTGCCAAGCGCTTCTCCTTCACCAAGACCGGCAAAGTGAAGCATAAGCAGATGAACGCCAACCACCAGGTGCATCATAAGCACAACAAGCGCATCCGCCGCCTTCGCACCGACGGCGTCGTGGATAACGCGGCCGAGGCCCGCACCATTCACAAACTGGTACCATACAAATAGTCACTTTGTATTTCTTGCAAGGAGGAAACTACGATGGCACGCATAAAAAGAGCAATCAACGCGCATAAAAAGCGCCGCAAGGTGCTCAAACTCGCCAAAGGATATTTCGGCGCAAAGTCCCGCCAATACCGCGCCGCCAACGAGCAGGTGGCCCGCAGCCTGCGCTACGCCTATATCGGCCGCAAGCTTCGCAAGCGCGACTTCCGCCGCCTTTGGATTACCCGCATCAACGCCGCCGCGCGCATGAACGACACCACCTATTCCCAGCTCATGCACGGCCTGAAGCAAAAGGATATCCAAATCAACCGCAAGATGCTGGCCGATATCGCCGTCAACGACCCGGACGCCTTCGCAACCCTCGTCAAACGGGCACAGTAAATTGATCTATAATAAGCTGTAAAAAGACCGCCAGGATCGGCGGTCTTTTTTCAAAATGTTTCAATGGCAACAGACGATATTTCCCCACTTGACTTTTTGAATAAATTGACTATACTAAATTCATAATTTGGATTAGTCGCAATATTGAGGTGATGCAGCATTTATATCAGGAGAGCGGCAGAGGAAACCGTTCGGAAAATATCAAATACCTTCCCCGTTTTGCTTGTGACCGGCCCACGGCAAGCCGGTAAATCCACAATGCTAACAAAACTTGCAGAACCGGAACGAAAAATAGTCACACTGGACGATCCGGACATACGGTATCTGGCCAATCATGACCCAGCATTATTTATGCAGCGATACACGCCGCCAGTGCTGATTGATGAAATACAGTATGCAACCAAATTGCTGCCCTACATCAAAATGGCTGTGGATCAATCCAAAATGAACGGCGATTTCTGGCTGACCGGATCGCAGGTATTCCATATGATGAAGGAAGTCAGCGAAAGCCTGGCCGGACGCGTCGGCATCGTTACGCTGCTGGGGTTATCGAGCGCGGAAATTCTCAGCAAACCATCCGAACCCTTCACAACCGAACCCGAACGGTTGATGCAGCGCGTGAAGCAAATGCCGAAAATTGGCCTGAACGATTTGTATGAACGGATTTTCAAGGGCTCGATGCCTCGCTTGTACGAACAGCCGGAGACCGATTGGGAAATATATTACAGGTCGTATGTCAATACCTACCTGCAGCGCGATATCAAAGACCTGAAACAAGTCGCGGACACGATGACATTCTACAACTTCCTTACAGTTGCCGCGGCGCGAACGGCAAAGCCTGTTGTATATGAGGAAATCGCAAAAGAGGTTGGTATATCCGCGCCTACCGCAAAGCAATGGATTTCGTTACTCGTATCGTCCGGCATTGCGGCCATCGTACAGCCATATCACAATAATATTCTTAAACGTGCAACCAAGATGCCCCTGTTACACTTTCTGGATACGGGGCTATGCGCCTACTTGCTAAAATGGGGCAATCCGCAAGCGCTGGAACACGGTGCGATGTCAGGTGCATTTTTTGAAAGCTATGTATTCTCAGAAATTACGAAAAGTTATTTGAACGATGGTAAAGAGCCTCCGGTTTTCTACTATCGGGATAAAGAGAAACGTGAAATTGATATGCTGCTTTATAAAAACGCAACGCTTTACCCGATAGAAAGCAAGAAGGCGGCATCTCCCGGCAAATCTGCAATTCGGAATTTTAAGGCATTATCACCGTTGGAAAAAGATAATTACGATAGTCTTGCACAATTGAAGACGAAGATCGGAACAGGTTCGGTCATCTGTATGGCAAACGATGTATTGCCGATTGATCAGGATAACTGGGCTGTGCCAGTGTGGGTGATATAAACAAAATGCCGGCCGATATCGCCGTCAACGACCCGGACGCCTTCGCGACCCTCGTAAAACGGGCGCAGTAAGTTACTTCGATGAAGTGCTTAGCACTTCATCGATGTTGCACCTCGACCTTGTTCGTTTTACTCACGGCCAGGTCTCGGTGTAAGGAATCTGTACTTCGTAAAGTTCCGAAACCACCGCTAAGGGAGGGCTTTTGCCCGACTAGCGCCAGAAATTGCCGAAGGCAATGAAGCGCGTAGCCTCGCACAAGCGAAGCGTAGGGCGGGGCCGCATCCGCATGTCGCTGGTTTCGGATTGCAAATCGGAGGGTTGCGACCCTTCGCGCATCCCAGAGATTATATAAGATAAAATCTCTATTGGTTTCTTTTGTATCCTTTTCATTGCAATGAAAAGGATGCTTTTCCCCCTGCCGCAGCCGTGCCCGCGATAAGGCCGGAGGAAAAAGCGAACATCAGGTTGAAACCGCCGCAGTCGCCGTCCACGTCGAGGATCTCGCCCGCGGCGTACAAGCCGGGAGACAGGCGGCTTTCCATGGTCTCCGGGTTGAAATCTTTGGTTTTGATACCGCCCGCCGTGACCTGCGCGGCGTCAAACCCCCGTGTTCCCGTAACAGGCAGGCGGGCGCACTCGATGGTTCCGGCAACGGCATGCAGCGCGGACGCGCCGAGGGCCGGGATAGGCGCGGACAGGTTCTTCACGCCCGCTTCGCGGAGTATCCATCGCGCAACCGGGCGTGCAAACGCGCCGGTGAGCAGCTCCGCCGCGGGCTGTTTGGAACGCGCCGCGGCCAATGATTGCACGAAGGGCAAAACGGGCCCTTCGGTATTGAGTTCGTCGCGCAGGTCCAGGCACAGCGTCATGCCCGCTTTGGCAAAACGCGCAAGCCGCATGGCCGCGATGCCGCTGACCGCGTTTTCGGCAAACAACGCTTCGCCGCGCGACTGATGAACGGTATTCCCCTGCGCGCCTGTCAGGGAAAGTTTTGCGCGTATGCGCTGCCCCCCAAGCCCCTGAATGCGCTTGCCGGGCACGGTCAGCGCGCACAGCGCGGGAGCGATACCGGTCAGGCGGTGCCCGAAAGCCGTAAGCAGGCCGTAAGCTGTGCCGTCGGTGCCGTGTGCGGGGTATGCCGCGCCGCCGCAGGCGACGATGACTTTATCAGTATCAAGGGTAAACGGCTCCTCCTCCGGATGTTTGGGATCGTCGCCTATTCCCTGCATCCCGGAAATTAAATACCCGCCGTTTTCCCGCGCGATACTTTCCGCGCGCATTCGGCAGCGGATACCGATGGAAAGCTGTCCTGCGCGAAGCATGAACGCGTCCCGCACAGCCGAGGCCTGCAGCGACGCCGGATATACGCGGCCTTCTCCCTCCTCGCGCAGCGGCACGCCCAGCGACGCGAAGAATTTTGTCAATTCGGGATATCCGCAGCGCTTCAGCGCGGCCAGCGCAAACGCGGCATCGCCGTAATACGCGGGGTTTCCCGCGTTGAGCAGGTTTCCGCGCCCGTTGCCGGTAACGCCCAGCTTTTTAAGCGCCTTGTTGTTACGCTCCAAAACCGCGACCTCCGCGCCCGCTTCCGCCGCGGCGATCGCCGCCAATACTCCGGCCGCGCCGCCGCCGATCACCGTAACCCGCATGACGATCCCTCCCCGTCCCATCATAGCAGAGCGCCCAACCGGCGTAAAGCGTTTGTTCGCCGCCGTTGACATCCTCATTGTCAACAAGCTATTCTTATAGAGGAACCCCTTTGGCCGCGTGAAACGCGGGCAATACCGGGATTGTCAAGGGCTTTGTCCTTGACTGGGGTGCAGGGGCAAAGCCCCTGCGGAGGTCTTATGAAGAAAAACACCATCTGGAGCATATACGGCGGCGATTTGAAGGGCATGGCAAAAGCGGTGCTCGCGGCCGCCGATGTGGCAGGCGACATCCCCAAACAGGACGCGCGCATCGGCATCAAGCCGAATTTGGTGCTGGCGTCGGTCGCGGCAAACGGCGCGACCACGCACCCGGAGATCGTCCAGGGCATCATCGAATACCTGAAAGAAAACGGCTTTCACAACCTGTGCATGCTGGAGGGCGCATGGGTGGGCGCGCGCACCAAGGACGCCGCCGACGTGTGCGGCTATACCGATCTGGCAAAAAAAACGGGCGTGGAATTCATCGACACGCAAAAGGACGGCGCCACGGCGAAGGACTGCGGCGGCATGAAGCTGAAACTCTGCGACAGCGCGCTCAAGCTTGAATACGTCATCAACGTCCCCGTGATGAAAGGCCACTGCCAGACGCGGCTGACCTGCGCCTTAAAGAACATGAAGGGGTTGATCCCCAACTCCGAAAAGCGCCGCTACCACACCATGGGCCTGCACAAGCCCATCGGGCACCTGGCGCTGGGAATCAAGCAGAACTTCGTGCTGGTTGACGCAATCTGCGGCGACCTGGACTACGAGGAAGGCGGCAGCCCTGTGCAGCGCGACCAGGTCTTCGGCACATACGACCCGGTGCTGTGCGACGCGTACGCCTGCACGCAGCTTGGGTATAAAGTGCCGGACGTACCCTACATCGGCATCGCGGAAGCCTTGGGCGCGGGCAGCGCGGATTTAAGCACGCTTGAAGAAATCGTGCTCGCGCCGCCGACCAGCGTTATGCGGCCGCCGCAGCACCGCGTGAACCGGCTGCTCTCCCATGTCCGGCAAAAGGACGCCTGCTCGGCCTGCTGCGCCAATACCGTGTACGCGCTGCTGCGCCTGGAGCAGGCGGGCAAGTTCAGCCGCCTGACCGTTCCCGTATGCGTCGGGCAGGGCTTTCAAGGGCAGGCGGAGGAAGACGCCCTGGGCATCGGGCGGTGCACCGCGGGCTTCCGCCGCAGCGTACCGGGCTGCCCGCCGACCGCCAGCGATATCCTGCGGTTTCTGGAAGAAAACCTGCGCTGACGCCGGAGTGTAAAACCTCGATCGGAAAAGGTACATTATATGCACAAATATGGTATAATACCCTTGACCTGTCATTAGGAGGAATATTTGATGTTCGGTAAGTTAATCAATAATTACCTGTACGGAAAATCCGGCAAGGGCGATTATACCAAGGACGACCTGCCCACCACGCGCGGCCAGCTTTTCCGCGAGATGCTGCGCGTGCGCCTCAGCGGGCTGACGCGCCTGAACCTTTTGTACATGCTCGCGTGGCTTCCGGCAATGATTATTATCGTCTACCACCTGATTTTGGTCTTCACGGTGCTAAGCGATATGGCAAGCGCCCAGGTGCTGCTGGAAGAGGGCAGCCTGCTGCAGGCGGATTACGAATTGCAGGTATCCCAGGGGCTTGAGCAGATCAAATCCATCGTTTTGTTCGCGCTGCTGCTGATGATCCCCGCGATGACCATCACCGGCCCGTTCACCCCGGGGCTGTGCTTTGTAACCCGCAACTGGGCGCGCGACGAACACGCCTTCATCTTCAGCGATTACAAAGACGCCGTCAAGGCAAACTGGAAGCAGGGACTTTTAACCGGCTTTATCACCGGGCTGGTGCCGGTGGTCGCCTACGTG
>Ga0116164_10002710_pt1 | contig 12516 bp, 10 predicted proteins | sample AD_UKC109_MetaG_FD_89888 | JGI IMG/M metagenome (GOLD analysis project Ga0116164, IMG submission 89888) | Active sludge microbial communities of municipal wastewater-treating anaerobic digesters from Hong Kong - AD_UKC109_MetaG | ecosystem: Engineered > Bioreactor > Anaerobic > Digestate... | reverse complement strand
TGTTCCAGCTCAACCCGTTGAGGTTCAACACTATTCCTACTTATATTATCAGCGAGTGTGACAATAGTATTACTGAACTTGAAGCGGGAAGGAACTAAGACATGTCCACTGAATTCATTCAATTTAACTTGAACGAGCGGTTTGCTGCTCTTTTGCGGAAGCTTAATGACCGGCGTATCATCTTCTGACAAGATAACGACGAAGAATGAGGACATTGACTATTTATTCTGAATTGGGTAAAGACCTTTTCCCTAATTTGAGCATGGGCTTAACAGGAGGACGGATATGGATATAATCGAAAAAGACAACTTCTACGAAAAGGTGCTGGAGCTGTTTCAAAATGCAAAGAGAAGCCTGAGCGTTGCTGTGAACACAACAATGGTCTATTCCTACTACGAAGCCGGACGGATGATTATTGAGGAAGAGCAGCAAGGCAAGGAACGCGCCGAGTACGGGAAATACATCCTGAAGAATCTTTCTGAACGCCTGACAAGCGAGCTTGGAAGAGGCTTTTCCTACGATAACCTGAAGCTTATGCGCAAATTCTATCTTGTCTTTTCGGAGGACGCAATTGGGGAAACACCTTTTCCCCAATCTGAAAAGCTGCCAGCGACGAAAGAAGGGCGCAAATTCTACCTATCATGGTCGCATTATCTTATCCTGATGCGCATACCGAATTTGGACGAGCGCCATTTTTATGAAATCGAAGCGTACCGCAATGGGTGGAGCTATACAGAGCTCTCACGACAATACGGAAGCTCACTGTATGAGCGGCTCGCGCTCAGCAGAGACAAAAACGAGGTTCTGCGCCTTGCGTTGGAAGGTCAGACGATTGAAGCGCCCAAAGACATCTTCAAAGACCCGTATGTGCTGGAATTTACAGGGCTGCCTGAGCTTGTCACCTATTCCGAGACGGAGCTTGAAAGCCGGATCATCGACAATTTGCAGCAATTCCTTTTGGAGTTGGGACGCGGCTTTACTTTCGTAGGCAGACAGGTCAGGTTCACCTTTGAGGAAGAGCATTACAGGGTTGACCTCGTTACCTATAACCGTCTGCTTCGCTGCTTCGTTCTCTTCGATTTGAAGATCGGACAGTTACAGCATCAGGATTTGGGGCAGATGCAGATGTATGTCCATTACTACGACCGAAAGATCAAGTTGGAAGATGAAAATTCCACCATCGGCATTATCATCTGCAAAGATAAAAAGGACGCAGTTGTAGAGCTGACGTTGCCGGAGGACAACAGCCAAATATTCGCAAGCAAATATCAGACCGTCCTGCCAAGCAAGGAAGAACTGCAAAAACTGCTTGAAGACAGGAATCTCGATATAGAATAGGAGACTCTGAACATGGCGATCATGGATATCGATACTATCATACAAGACTTAAACCGACGCTTTGCGGAGCCGCTGCCGGAGTTTTATCGCCGTCGAATCATTTTCTGGTACGATGAGGAACGTGAGTTTGAAGACAAACTGCCGGAGATTTCGCTTCCCGACGTGAAAATCGTCGCGCTCACCGGCTCGAATTTCTTTGCAGTCAAAAAACTCATAGCAGAGGACGAAGCAAGCTCTAATCTGCTTGTATATTGCCCTATTTCCTATGCAAAGCCCGAAAACGATTGGCTTCTCAATGTGGAACTGTACAGTGAGGATTTTCGCGCAGACCTTAACTCCATATGGATGAGCGAAATGGGCTTGCCTACTTCTCCGGTTATTCGCAAGCAGGTAAAAGCGTATCGAAAGTTTTTCGGTGCAAAAGATCGCCGTGCAAAAGTTGCCGCGCTGAATAAGAATATCCAAACGGCATCACAGATGCACCTCGCTGTTATGGCGGCTATATGCAATATAAAGGACGCGACACCTGCGAGTATTCTCCGCGCTGTGATCCTCGGCGGGCTCGATCAGAGTACGAACAGCATCTATCAAAGCCTTGTGAATTATGGAGCACAGAATCCATTTTGGGTTATGACGGCGCAGGCTACTGGCTATAACGAGGGCGACGACAGCAGCATAGAGCACCTCGCTGTACATATGCTTCTTACCGCTGCAACCCGCACCATGCACTCTGAGCTTCTCTCCGGGCTTGACCGTTTCATCTCAATACCGCATCAGGCGTATTGCTACGATTTCATTTTTGATTGGCTGCACTCGGAAGATTCTGCACAGCTTTATGATATTGCAAGAAGAACAGAGCGTGAAGCTCGGCTGGAGCAGCGGTTTGATAAGCTGTCTATCGCCGACATAGCAGATATTGAATGTTTCCCCTGCATCAATGAATGTATTCTCAGAAAGCTGATGACTGAGATCAGCGACCATATTATTGACGCGGACGCCATATCAAAGACCGTGGAGAAGCGCCGCACCATGGTATGGTATGACAAGGTATCCAGCTACTATGACGGCCTCTTACAGGTCGCCAATATGCAGTCATTCTTTCTTGAACATGCTGCCGGATTCCATATCGTTGAGCCGCGAAAAATTTGGAAAGCCTACACGGATGATTACTACAGGATGGATTCCTATTACCGGGCATTCCATCTCTGCTTCTCCCGCAGCTTGACCGCAGGAAATCTCGCTCTGGATGACCTGTTCAAGCATGTCACAGAGAAGGTGGAAGGGCTGTATACCGGTTGGTTTATGTCGCAGCTTGCTGAAAACTGGACAAATGCAAGCGCCGAAGAGCTTGATAAGCACGGCTGTATCTTGGAAATACCGAAGCAGACAGATTTTTATCGGAATACGGTCATGAAAGCTAATGCCCGTGTATTTGTCATCATATCAGACGCTATGCGCTATGAAGTCGCCGTTTCGCTTACAGAACAACTTCGCAGAGAAACGCAAAGCAAGGTTGAGCTGTCAAGCCGACAGGCCATTTTCCCAACCATCACAAAATTTGGTATGGCCGCTTTGCTGCCGCATAAAGAGCTTGATGTGGAGTTGCGAAGCGGAAAGCTGTGTGTCACAGCGGACGGAAGCCTCACCGAAAGCAATTACAGAGATAAAATACTGAAAAGCGCAAATCCAAACAGTGTTGCGCTCCAATACAATAATATCATCAAGATGAAACGCGCCGAGCGCAGCGAGCTTGTCAAAGGCATGGAAGTCGTCTATATCTATCACGACACTATAGATGAAGCAAGCCACACCTCCGACAGCGCTGTTTTTCCCGCCTGCGATGACACTATAAATGAAATTAAGAACCTTGTACGCATTATCGTCAACGAGTTCGGCGGTACAAATATTCTCATCACGGCGGATCATGGTTTCCTTTATACATACAGCCCTCTTGCGGAAGATGGGAAACTGGACAAAACCATTATGGGGCAGCAGGACGTGGAGTATGGCAGGCGGTACGCCATTATGCGGCAGGGTGCAGCACCGGAGTACCTGATCCCCGTGAAATTTATGGGAGGCAACACCGAATACGCCGCCTTTGCTCCCCGCGAGAACATCCGCATCAAGATGAACGGCGGAGGATTGAACTTCGTACACGGCGGGATCAGCCTACAGGAGATGGTCGTGCCTGTGATCGATTACCGTTTCTTGCGCAACGACAGCAAGACATATCAGAAGAACAAGGAAAGATACAACACAAGACCGGTTACTGTGAGTTTGATATCCGCCGGCAGGAAAATCAGCAACATGATCTTCTCCCTGAGCTTCTTCCAGAAGGAAGCGGTTGGTGGTGTCCGCGAGAAAGCAAGCTATTTGCTGTACTTCACGGACGCCGGAGGCAAGCAGGTCAGTGATACGCAGCGCATTATAGCCGATAAAACAAATGAGAACACACAGGAGCGGACTTTCCGTTTGAGTTTTAGCCTCAAATCTCTCGGATTTAACAAGATGGATACCTACTATCTCGTAATCGCTGACGAGTCGGGGCTGCAAGCGTCGGTACGTGAAGAATTCCAGATCGACATCGCCTTTGCGGTAGACGAGTTCAATTTCCTGGGCGAGTAAGATGCAATCGGAGGATAAGCATATGAGTGAGAATGAATCGGGACTGAGCATACGCGAGGTTATCAAGGACAAGCTCCGCGAGAATTTTGATGGCAGAATTGTCCGTAAAGACTTGACAAAGAAGATCAAGGAGGGGGCAAACGTACCCGTCTATGTTCTTGAGTTCCTTCTCGGTCAGTATTGCAGTACAGATGACGATGAAGCAATCGAACGGGGTGTGCAAAGCGTAAAGCGCATCCTGGCCGATAACTTTGTGCGTCCCGATGAAGCCGAAAAAATAAAATCAGTCCTCCGTAAGAATGGCAGCCACACAGTGATCGATATGATTACCGTCAAGCTTGACATCAGCAAGAACGTGTATTACGCCGAGTTCTCAAACCTTGGGCTTACAAAGGTGCCGATTGCAGATGAATATCCCGAAAAGTTTGATCGTCTACTCTGCGGCGGTATCTGGTGTATCGTTCAGTTGGATTATGAGTTTGTCGAAGAAGATAAGAAAAACGGCACTCCTATCCAAATCCGCAAGCTGACCCCAATCCAAATGCCCCACATAGACATTGACGAACTAAAAGCCGGTCGCAAAGCCTTTACTCAAAACGAGTGGATGGATGTTCTGCTGCGTTCTATCGGTATGGAGCCGGATGCGTTTGAGTACCGTGAGAAATGGCTTCTGCTGACGAGAATGATTCCGCTCGTGGAAAACAACTTCAATTTTTGCGAACTGGGCCCGCGCAGCACGGGTAAATCACATCTTTACAAGGAAATCTCACCGAATAGCATCTTGGTATCCGGCGGGCAGACGACAGTTGCAAACCTGTTTTACAATATGGGCAGGAAGACCGTCGGGCTTGTCGGGCTGTGGGACTGCGTTGCCTTTGATGAGGTCGCCGGAATCCATTTCAAAGACAATGACGGTATTCAAATCATGAAGGACTACATGGCCTCCGGTTCCTTTGCCCGCGGCAGAGAAGAAAAAGCGGCGTCGGCGTCCATGGTGTTTATCGGCAACATCAACCAGAGTGTGGATGTACTGCTCAAGACCTCAAGCCTTTTTGACCCGTTTCCTCCGGAAATGGGGAAGGACACGGCTTTTCTTGACCGTATGCATTGTTATCTGCCGGGCTGGGAGATACCCAAATTTCGTCCTGAGCACTTTACCGACGATTACGGCTTCATCACCGATTACCTGTCGGAATTCATTCGGGAGCTCCGTAAGGAACAATATGGCGACGCGATTGATCACTATTTCCGCCTCGGAAAAAATCTGAATCAACGTGACACCATTGCGGTTCGCCGCATGGTAGACGGCTACCTGAAGCTGGTTTACCCCGATGGCGAGTTCACAAAAGAACAGCTTGAAGAAGTGCTGAAGCTGGCTCTGGAAATGCGCCGCCGTGTCAAAGAGCAGTTAAAAAAGCTCGGCGGAATGGAGTTCTACGACGTAAACTTCTCATACATAGACCTTGATGACATGAGTGAGCATTACATTTCCGTACCGGAACAAGGCGGTAGCAACTTGATACCGGAAGGGTTATCCAATCCGGGACAGGTGTATTCCGTATCCCGCGGAAAATCCGGTATGATCGGCGTATTTCGCCTTGAATCTCAGATGCTTCCCGGCAACGGCAAGTTCGAGCGCACCGGCATTGGCTCTGACCGCGATTGCAGAGAAGCAGCAAACACCGCGTTTAACTACTTGAAAGCCAACAGCGGACGAATCAGCGGCACAATCAGCACAACAACAAAGGACTACATCATCAACTATCAGGATTTGCAGGGCATCGGCATGACCGGGAAGCTGGCTCTGCCGACATTGATCGCGCTCTGCTCCGTTGCCATTGGCAGAGCAACGCTCGGTTCATTGGCGATACTCGGAGAAATTAGTATCAGCGGAACGTTGATGAAGGTGGACGAGCTGGCGAATGTGCTCCAAGTCTGCCTCGACAGTGGCGCTAAGCGTGTTTTGATACCGAGCATCTCGTTTGTAGATTTTGCGACTGTGCCGCCGGAGCTGATGAGCGCATTCCAACTGATACCGTACCAGAGCGCCGAAGATGCCGTGTTTAAGGCATTAGGCGTAGAATAAGGAGGAAAACATGAAACTAAAGAAGGAATTCTCGGATTTCTACAAAACTATTAGGATTGATTCTGAAACGAATGCTTTAAAGGAAAAACGTGAAGTTTTGCAGGCTGATGTGGAATCGAAACTACCAGGTATTCTTGAAGATCATGGAGTTTCCATTACAAAAAGCGATATTAGAGTAATCGACCAAGGCAGTTACAAGTACAATACGACAATAAAGGACGAGGTTGTTGATCGCGATGTTGCAATAATTATACCTTTGGACACATCGGATAATGGCGATCCAAGGGCAATTAAAGGATTTTTGAGGGATTCTATCGCAATTCCTTCAAGGACTGTCACAATCAAAGATCCTTGCGTCAGAGCCTCCTATTATGAAGCGGGCAAAGAATGGCTTCATATTGATTTGCCTCTATATGCGCAGGATGGAAGCAGTATGTATTTAGCAAGAGGTAAAGAAAACGGTAGCAACTTCTCGTGGGAGAGTGCCGATCCGGAAGGACTGAACGACTACCTTTGTGGTAAAATCAATGGAAATGACCAACTGCGTCGAATAGTATGCTTCACAAAAAAATGGCGAAATGAAAAGTACTCCGGGGCAAGTTCCGACCATGAAGCACCTCCAAGTATTGGATTGACACTTCTGGCGTGTGACTGCTTTTCAGCACAATCAACCAATGATGGAGACTATGATCTGCTTGCATTACAGAAAACAATGAAGGCGATACTGGACATGTTTTTCGTTACAAGGGATTTATCTGGAAATATAACCTCTGCATCAATAAGCAAATACCTCCCGGTTACTCCATACACAGATGTATTCAAAAAGATGAAAGATAGCAGCAGTACTTATATGATTACATTCTATAAGCGACTTTCAATGGCAGTAGATAACTTGACTAATGCAGTCAATGTTGAATCGGCACATGATGCTGGAGAGTATGTACAGAAAGTGCTTGGGTCCGAATTTACTGTTCCTGCAAAGGAAGCTGTTGCGGCTGCGGCACTTAACAGACGGGAGCATAGCTTTGGACAATAAAACCTCTGTCAGGGAGATACTTGAATCATACGATGAGATAATAATTGAGCAGGAAATCAGTGAAGGAATATACTTGATAAACCTACTCGACAGGCATTTTTTATTCATCGCACCATTTGAGGATATACCTTCCTCAATTCCGATAGTGTACCTGTATAATGATCCCGGTTTGGATATTCCGCACATCATGCTGCGGGATGAATCATTTCCTGACATAAACGATATCCCAGAAGGAAAATACCGTTGGGTTTGCCTGTATGAAAACGAAAGCAGTGTCAATACAATTATCCCGTACGAGGATAAGGTTATTGACGCTGTTGACCGTCTAATTGAGCTTCTCTCGATGAGTGTAGTCGAAAAGGAGCGCGAATATCAAAAGGAATTCATGTTTTACTGGAATAGTAATTCCATAAATTCTCAGAGGATTTCTGTGTATTTGCAGAAAGATTGTGCGTTTGCAGAAATGGATGCATATTATGGAAAAGATGAAATTCGGGTTGTAGAGCATGGGCTAATTCTTTCAGATATTGATTCACGAAATAAAAACGAACGCAAATGGGTTCATCATATTGAAAATGATTTATTTTTTATTCCTATTATTGATAACCGCGGAATTATTCCACCTCATCGAGGCTATAACTGGTCAGAAGCGGACATCAAGGACATCTTGTATTCACAACAAATAGAGCATATTAGCGCCGAAACTTACCAGTGTATTAAAACTTGTATTCCAAAAAGGAAAGATGTCATTCTGATTTTTGGAATGAAGTCTGATTTATCGGATGTTGTCTTTGCTGTGCGAGTACAGTTTAGGAACACAGTGGGACATACATTACTTGAAAAAGTATTGAACGAAATAATTGCTGTAGAGCCTATATATACGAATAGGAAGGACTATATTCACCTTTGCAACCTAATTGGGAATGATAATGGACTTATAGGTAAAAAAGCTCTGTTGGTTGGTGCTGGGTCATTGGGCAGTTATGTTGCCTTTGAACTAATTAAAAACGGTATGTCCCATCTCAAAATCTATGATGGTGATAATCTCGCAGAAGAAAACATTCTTCGCTGGGCATATGGTGGTATAGGAAAAGGTAGCAACAAAGCTACAACTTTGTCGCTATTACTTGGTCACCTGCATCCAGAAATAAACGTTGAGTCAGAAAGCAAGAACATTGACGAAAAAACTCTTGCTGAGGAATCTCTCAATGCTGATTTGATAATCTTTACTGTTGGAAGTAGCGATGAGCAGCTTAAATTCAACCGGATGCTAAAAGTATCCCAATGCCCGATTCCTGTCCTATATGTGTGGTTGGAAGCTGGCGGTGTTTACAGTCATATTCTTGTTGCCGATTATAAAAAGCATGGGTGCTTTGAATGTCTTTACACTGATGCAAAAGGAAACCTTATTAACAACAGAGCAAAAAAGAATCCTGACGAAGTATCAGATTCGGTTCTCGTAAGAAACGGTTGCGGTGGAACAAGAGCAGCTTATGGCACAGCAATAATTCTTCGTACAGTTGCGGCTCTTTTAGACATATTAAAAAGGATACAATCAAATGAAATAGCAGGAAGTGTCTTGATAGATATTTCTCCAGACGCTGTATGCATCTCGGACACAGTTTTCCCATTGGAGGTGTGTAATTGTTGTGGAAATAAAGAAAGTAAATAGATGCGTAAAGATTCAACTTCCAAACGGAAATGTAGTTGACATTCTCAGTCCAGTAATGGAGGAAATGTTCAAGTGGATACAGGATGATGCCTTAAGACCAGAGGGCGGAGGATATATAGTAGGATATCAACACGAGAAAACGGGAAATATCTCTTTAGAAGCAGTTTCCCGTCCATATGCTCTTGATACGAAAAATCGTATTCACTTTGATATTCGCGATCCTCAGCATGATGTGTTTCTAAGAAAAGCACGACGGCATAAAAGTTATTACATGGGCGTATGGCATACACACCCTCAGTCAGATCCTTCCCCGTCCTCTGTTGATTGGGATGATTGGAATGCGACCTTGCAAACCGATACTACAGGTAGCCAATATATTTTTTTCATTATTGCCGGAACTGACAACTGGCGTATATGGATCGGAGAAATAGGCACTGGAAAAATCACCGAAGGAGCAGAATGCTTGACGAATACTGACGGCATTTATTTAAGAGAAGGCGAAACGAATGAAAAAAATAGCAGACTTTATTAAGAGTAATGCAAAACAGATTCTTGAAGTGGCTGCCTTGTTTGCTGTGATAATTCTTCCGTGGATTGTAAATCTTCAAGAATTATTTAAAGTGTATATTGAAAGCAATTCACTGACTCCAGATAATTTATGGTGGTATTTCGCTCTGACATGCGGAAACCCCATTGCATCTTTAATTCTTTTCTGTGCATTGCTACTTGTCCTCAGAAAGATAAATTGTGATTACGTGATGAATAGGTGTTATGTATATCATGACTATTGCTATGCATGGTATTGGTTCTGCGCTAAAGTACTTGGTATCAAAAAATGCAATATCATTCTTGTCCCAATTCAAATGCAGTTCAAACTTGTGATAAGAAGTACTTTTGCAATATACCCATTAGAAGATGACGACTATCCGGTTATTGACAATGAATCAGAATGCAATGTAGCAAAGAGCCACGAGGATGCAGGCGAAAGCACACTCAACTTGATTTTGGAAGATACCTATATCATAGAAGAACAGCAAATATCCAAGCAAAATAGAGATGTTTTATCAATTAAAATAAGTCGAAATAATGGAAGCAATGGCCGTCACTTTAGCCAAATCTTTATTGATTCTATAATAAACGTACTCCAAGAGTATAAGTGGATACCTGTTGTGAATGTATACGCGACAACAAATCCAAAAAACACTCTTCATATAGCAAGACGAGCCTTCGGTTCAATGAGTAGAGGCAATGTTGGTCATCTGTACGTGTTTCAACAGCAGCATAAGGAAGGAATTAGATTGTTTGAGAGAAAAGGCCATAAAATCTTTTGAAGTAAGATGGTTTTACTAAGAAAGCACATAGTTATCGCTCTATGCAGTAGCATTCATTATAGGTATGCTTGAGTGTAATACATATTCAAGCGATTTCAGGTATTTCGAGGCACATAGTTTGCACCTGCCAACGAAAGCGAGGTACCATTATGACCGGCAAAGAACGCCTTATTGAGCTCTTGAAGCTCCTATACGCCAAGACGGATGAAGACCATCCGCTTTCAACTGCGCAGATCGTTGCATATTTTACCGAGCAAGACGTTCCTACAGACCGCGAGACGGTAAAAGATGATGTTGAAGCGCTCAATAAATGCGGGATTGAGATCTACGTTTCAAAGGGCAGGCAGACAAAGTATTACTTCTCGGACAGAAAGTTTGAGCTTGCGGAGCTGAAACTGCTGGTCGATGCGGTTGAGTCATCCAAATTTATTACCAGCAAGAAGAGCGATCTTCTTGTGAAGAAGCTGATGACCTTCACCGGCGAAGAGAGCGCAAAAGCACTCGAACGCCACCTGTATACTGCCGGTCGGATAAAACCGGAGAACGAGTCAATCTTCGTGACGGTTGACGCCATATACACGGCGATCAACGCGGGAAAGCAGATTTCTTTCCTGTATTACGAGTATGCCCCGGACAAGTCCTTCGTTCCCAAGCGCAGCGGAGAGCTGTATGTCTTTTCTCCGTATGCCATGCTTTACAACGAGGATAAATACTATATGCTCGGTTATTCGGAGCCTCACGGGAAGATCATAACCTACCGCGTTGACCGCATGAAGCAGCTGGAGGTGCTTGACAAGCCCATCGTGCCGCGTCCCGCCGACTTTGATCCGGTGGATTTTACTGTTGACGTGTTCAGTATGTACGACGGCAAGCCCTGCGAGGTTAAGCTCCGCTGCGACAACAAGCTCATGAACTATGTGGTTGACAGGTTCGGAGACGATGTGCAGACATCTATTGCAAGCAGTACTCAGTTTGACGCAAAAGTAAACATATCGGTCAGCCAAACCTTCTTCGCCTGGGTATTCCAATTTGCCGGAGCAATGCGTATCATAAGTCCCAAGCCGGTCAGAGAACAATACAAGCTGATGCTCGAACAAGCTATGACGCAGATGCTGTAACATGCCTGACAGCCCATCAGGGCAGCCCAAACCAACAAAATTGAAAAAATATCGTCTGAGGTGCGTTCATATGACCGCACCTTTTCTCTTGCCCTATTGACTATGGCGGGAAAATCAGTATAATTAAAAACAAGAAGCACGTTGCTTCGTTATGGATGCAAGGGAGATGCGGTTATGAAAAAAAGAAGTTTGGATACGATGAACAAGATCAGGGATTTTGCGGAGCAGTATTACGCGGATCACGGCTGTTCGCCCTCTACTACCATGATTGCCGTTGAAGTCGGCGTCTCCAGAGGCACCGCATATAAATACCTCGTTGAGATGAACGAAAAAGGGTTTATTTCTTATGACGGTAAGACGATCACAACCGATCTCACGCAAAACAGCAATGTTGACCGCGCTACGGCTCCTATAGTCGGCTCTATCCGCTGCGGTACTCCAGAAGAAGAACGTGCCGAGATCAAAGAATATGTTTCGCTGCCGGCCTCCATATTCGGCTATGGGGAGTTCTATATTCTCAGAGCCAAAGGCGATTCCATGAATCTTGCCGGCATTGACGAAGACGATTATATCGTTGTGCAGAAAAATGCTGACGCGAATGTAGGTGATATTGTAGTCGCACTCGACGATGACAGCTGCAATACACTCAAACGCCTTGCATACGACGATAGAAGAAAAAAGTATTATCTGGAAGCTGAAAGCAGCAACCCGATAAACAAGAACATCTATCCGCGTCATATGTCAGTTCAGGGCGTTGCCCGCCACGTCATAAAGGCGTTGTAAGCTGTAGAAGGGGGCGATACCATTGCAGAAATACTACGTTTCTGTGGAATCATCGGTTGATACCGACGGCATTGTTTTGCCGGTTCGGATATGCTGGGATGACGGCAGAAGTTGGGACGTTCGCAAGGTTCTGCACACCTGCAAACCGTCTCACAATGAATTTGAAGGAATTCGCTATACTATAAAAATCGGTCGCGCGGAAAAATACTTATACCGGGAAGGTCAACGGTGGTACGTTGACTATTCCCCGTAGGGGGTGGAACATGAGAAATGACAATTTTGACCTATGAAGAGATCGACGAGTTGGGTGACGGCTTGATTCGCCAGTATCTCGAAACGGATGCCGAAAACTGCTTCTGCGTGGATATTGAAGGCTTCGTCACCGATTTCCTCGGTCTTCCGATCCTTTACCGGACGATTGCCGAGAAGGATTCAGACAAAATCGGCTTCATATCCGATGGAATAACGCCGGTTCTTGTTTACGAAAACAAGAAGCTCGTGTCTATGGTTTATCCAAAAGGCACGAT
>Ga0116164_10002707_pt1 | contig 12523 bp, 12 predicted proteins | sample AD_UKC109_MetaG_FD_89888 | JGI IMG/M metagenome (GOLD analysis project Ga0116164, IMG submission 89888) | Active sludge microbial communities of municipal wastewater-treating anaerobic digesters from Hong Kong - AD_UKC109_MetaG | ecosystem: Engineered > Bioreactor > Anaerobic > Digestate... | reverse complement strand
AGATCATTCAAAACGGCGCAACGACCATTTTAGTTTCGCATTCGCTGGACCAGATACAACAGCTCTGCAATAAAGTGCTGTGGATGGAGACGGGGAAGCTGATTGAGTTTGGGGAAACGGAAGGGATATGTAAGAATTATATTAAGTTTTTATCAACGAAACAGAATATCCAACGCCAAAAGCAATAAAGATGTTAAGAGCACAAGTATGAAGAAAAAATTCGGAAAGGAATAGGAGAAAAAGGACTCATTTCCTATATCAAGGGAGAAATTCAGTGAATATAAAAGTCATGCATAATTCCAAAATAAAACATACTTTCCTTCAAAGACTTAAAAAAGGTTTGATATTTTTACACAACAATGGGGCCAGCAAAACAATAGCAAAAATTAAAGAAAAAGCATTTAACAAGACAAGCAAAAGCAAGAATTACGAATATTATATCGCATTGCCTCCTTCAAGATACAAAAAAGAACTTTGCATTTGGTATCGCAAAGAAACCGGTAAAAGACTTAATTTAAGAAATCCACAAACATACAATGAAAAGATACAGTGGCTGAAGTTATATGACACTACGCAATTGAAGACACAGCTTGCAGATAAAAAACAAGTTCGAAAATGGGTTGCCCGAAAAATTGGGAATGAATATCTAATACCGATTCTCGGGACTTGGGATAGTCTGGATGAAATTAATTTTCAGTTATTGCCTGAGCAATTTGTTTTAAAATGCAATCATGGCTGTGGATGGAACCTAATAGTTAAAGACAAATCAAAAATGGATTTTAATGCGGCTAAAGCTAAATTTAATCGTTGGTTATCGACAAATTTCGCCTTTAAATATGGTTTTGAATTGCAGTATAAAGATATCCAGCCTTGCATCATTGCAGAGAAGTACATAAACAACAGTGACGGCGATTTACATGATTATAAATTTTGGTGTTTTGAGGGAGAAGTAAAATACATCATGTATCTCTCTGAACGCAATATCTCTCATCTAAAAATGACGTTTTATTCTATTGACTGGGTCCCTCTTAACATCTCATATAATTACGAAAAGCATCTGTCTCCGGCACCAAAGCCGTCAAATCTTGATGAGATGTTGAATATAGCAAAAGTGTTGAGCGCGGGATTTCATTTTGTGCGAGTTGACTTATATGTGCTGGATGATGGGATTATTAAATTTGGTGAAATGACATTTACGCCATATAGCGGGGTCTGCAGATGGAATCCACCTGAGGCAGATGCAATGCTGGGGAAATTAATCGCACTATAATTGCATATTTAAATTTACCAATATATTGCTAGGAGTAGAAATGGAACAAGACATAAAAGTATCTGTAGTCATGCCGTCATTGAATGTTCAGCCATATATTCGTGAGTGTATGGACAGTGTCGTGAATCAAACACTGAAAGATATGGAGATTATATGCGTAGATGCTGGATCGACAGACGGAACGCTTGAAATCTTACAAGCATATGCGGAAAAAGACAAACGTATTCAGGTTATCATTTCAGATAAGCGTAGTTACGGTTACCAAATGAATATCGGCATAACCACAGCAAGAGGCGAATATATTGGAATAGTTGAAACCGATGATTATATTGCAGCCAATATGTATGAAGAGTTGTATTCTTTGGCCAAAGAACATCATGTCGACATTATAAAGGCGGATTTCAAACGATTTGTGGATCAAGACGGTAAAAGATTATTTTATCAAGGCCATATAGCGAATGAAAAGAATTTATACCAACGAGTCATCAATCCTGCGAAGGAATTCCAAATCTTCAATACATTCGGATTTTCATGGGCAGGCTTAGTGAAAAAGTCGTTTTTATTAGACAACGAGATTGAACATCATGAGTCGCCGGGAGCTTCTTTTCAGGATAATGGTTTTTTTATCCAAACTTATTTCTTTGCAAAACGGATATATTTTTCCAAAAATTCATACTATTATTTGAGAAGGGACAACCCAAATTCTTCATCAAATAGCACAAGAGGCATGATGATGCTAGAAGAGTATGAGTTTATTACAAAGAAGTTAAAACGTTATCCGCAAATTTACGAAAAATTTAAATATATTTATGCTGTACTTCGAATGAAAAACTATTTATTCGCTATCGAACGGATGCCAAATGATCAGAAAAAGGAGTTTATTGATCAATTCAGTAAAGAATTTAATAAATTGAAGGTAGCAGGTGAGCTGGATGAAAAGCTATTCACGTCTAGGTGGGAAGAGATTTGTGAAATAATTGATACTCCGGAGAACTATTTTATACTGCATCATTTTCGACCCGAACAGTGCTGTTCGCCAGACGATGCATCACAAGCCGTCTACTTGTATAGGATTAATCGTCTAATAGCATTAAAATTGGAAGGGTTGCAGAATTCTATTGAATATAGAATCGGCTCAATTATTATTTGGCCATGGCGAAAAATAAATGGCGGGATTAAATGCCTACGCGACCATGGATTAGATTATACAATACGAAGGATAATCGAACATTTTGGTATCCCGATGAATGCCGAGATGTCACGCAATCAAGACAAAGATATCTGGAGATAAAGACATGAACAACCAGTATTCGGTATCCGTCATTCTTCCGGTCTTTAATACCGAGAAGTATTTAGGGCAATGCTTGAAAAGCCTTACAAATCAAACATTAAGGTCTATTGAGATAATATGTATCGACGATGGATCTACAGACGGAAGCCTTGATATTCTTGAAGAATTTGCGTGCCGTGATTCTCGGATTACCGTTGTAAAACAAAAAAATAGTGGTGCTGGAGTGGCACGGAACAAAGGACTGGCAATAGCAAGGGGTGAATACCTCTTTTTTGCAGATTCAGACGATTTTTTTGAGCTATCCCTGCTTGAGGAGTCTTATAATCGCGCGATAAAAAAAGAAGCTGATATTATAATTTTCAAAGTAAAATCATTTGATATGAAAATGAGAAATACTCGAACTTTATACTGGGCATTTCAGTCGCGCCATTTCCCGTCTGATACTTTTTCATGTCATGATGCTCCAGATTATATCTTCAATGCATTTCAAAATTGGACTTGGAATAAGCTGTTCAAACGATCGTTTGTGCAAGTGAATGCACTTTATTTCCAGCCGCTGTTTCGTACAAACGATTTATTCTTTACGTGTTGCGCGTTGACGTTGGCGCAACGAATCGTTCTGCTAGATCGTCCACTGGTGTTTTACCGTATTGGCCATGGGGGAAATTGTCAAGCCACAAATCATCTTTCACCATTCGACTTTTATAAAGCACTGATTGCTCTAAAAGAGTGGCTGGAACAAGAAGGTTATTTTAACGAGCTAAAAAAGAGCTATTTAAATCTGGCTATGAGAAGTTGTATTTATAATCTAAACTCTATTCATACTGCTGATGCATATATTAATCTCTATGATTTTTTGCAGACAGAAGGCTTTCGCACCCTAGGCTTCGATCAGATTTCCGAGCCCGACATATTTAGTGAAAACATCTACGAGCAATATCAAGATATTGCACACACGCCGATAAAAGAATATTTGTATCTTCAATGGAAAATGAAACCACCTTATAAAGAAGATAGTGCAGTAACCAATTCTGCAAACTCTAGGGAAGTAGTTGTAAAAAAAATGCATGGCTTGCTTGCGTGTTTTCGCGATCATGGGTTCGGCTATACCATAAGGCGCGCCGTTGAGCACCTCGGCATCCCGATGAACGCCGAGATCCCGCGCAAAACGAAAAAGCATAATGAGAAATAGGTGTTCGGGAAGCCCGGCTCCCGCCCGCGGTCGCCGGCGGAGCCGTATCGCCCACCGGACAAGAAAATACAATCGGTCGCGCGGAATATAGGGCGCAATCCACCCAAGCAAGGCTGCCTCGGCCGGCTGCCTTTTTTGCTTTTTTAGGCTTTTTGATCACACGAACGCAAGCGCCCGTATAAGACGGGACGGAGCGGCGGAAATTCGCAGCGAAGGTAGTATGAAAGCTTTTCGAATTCACATACCGTTGCGGTCGGGTGCCGGATGTACTATACTGTCCGTAGCACTATTGGAGAATAACATATGATCTACAATCTTTTTCATGTACCGTATACTCTGGGATGGGTTTTTGCAAGCGTTCTTATTTCGTTGATTCTGACAATTATCGCGCTGAAATCCGGGATGCGTTTTTTACCAAAGGACGCCGGCCGGGCGTTTGCGTTTGAGGGCGAGCTTTCGAAGGGGAAAGCCCGCGGCTGCGGCTTGATTTTCTGCATATCCGCCGTGGTGGTTTTTCTGCTCTTTGTACCGTTCAAACTCGAATATGCGATCTATTACGCGCTCTTTTTGCTGTCGATGCTGTTCGGCTTTCTGGACGACAAAAGCACGATTTCCTGGAGGGAATTGAAAAAGGGCATGCTGGATCTGGTCCTGTGCATGATTGCTTCCGGCGTGTTTATGTATTTTAACGGCGCATACCGGATCGCCTGCTTCGGGCTGTCCTGCGCGCTGCCGTGGTGGCTGTTCTTCCCGCTTTCCACTTTCCTCATATGGGTTTCGATCAACTTTACAAACTGCACGGACGGGGTGGACGGCCTGCTCGGCACGCTGTCCAGCATATCGTTTGTAACGTTTGCCGTGATCTTTTTCGTTGCCGCGAAGGATTTCGAACTGTTGCAGATGAACTTAGTTTTTGTCGGCGCGCTGCTTGCGTATCTTGTCTTTAATACGTCACCGAGCGTTGCGCTCATGGGCGACGCGGGATCGCGGGCGATCGGGCTCCTTTTGGGGATCATGGCGCTGAAGACCGGCAATCTGCTGCTTTATATTCCGGTTGCGCTTGTGATCATCCTGGACGGCGGCACCGGCCTTTTCAAGCTGCTGGTCATCCGAATTACGAAAAAGAAAACGTTCCTGCATATGATTCGGACGCCGCTTCACGATCACGCCAGGTATAAGTGGAAATGGTCGGACGCGCAGGTCGTCAACCGGTTTGCGACGATACAGCTTGTGCTGAGCGGAATCCTGATCGCGCTGATGATATTGGCCGCTTGATTTTTCCGATAAAAACAGGAGCCCTTGCGGGCTCCTTGTATATTTACAGATTGTAGTTCCTAATTGCAGCTTCAGTTGCTGAAATAATAGGAGTATAGGATGAAGCCGGCAAACAGGGCGGTCAGCACGATTTTCCAGACGAGGCTCAGCTTCGGTGCGCGCCAGATCGAGACGACGACCATGACCGGAAAGAAGAACAGCCAGAGCAAAACGATTCCGAACGTCACGCGCCTTTTGTGTGTGGCGGCGACCGGCTCCTGCCGGATCACGATGGTCTGACTCTGGCTGCGCTCTGCCGTCTCGCGCGCCGGCGAATATCCGCAGCGCGGGCAGGCGGCGGTATAGTACGTCGCCCCGCAATCCGGACAGACGGAGGGCCGGGTTCCGGCCTTTACGCCGCAGTTTGGGCAGAAGCCGGAGGAAAAGACCGTGCCGCAGTTGCCGCACTTGTAAGAGAACGCCGCGGCCCCGCAGGATATGCATTTGGCGGCGGAGTCGTCGTTTTCCGAACCGCAGTAGTTACAGATTTTCATAATTTTTGCAATTCCTCATAACTTGTGGCTCGTTTAAGACTTGACCTTCCAGCGATGCCCGCAATTCTGACAGACGGCGACCGACTTTGTTTTTGAAACGACTTTTGTTTTTTTGCCGAACAGTACGGCAAACAGTTTCCAAATGCCGAATACGATCCAGGAGATGATCTCCCACCACCAGCCGATGAAGATCCAGTATGCGCAGCCTTTTTTACGCTTTTCAAAGACTTCGGTGACCGCCTGCACGGAGACGTCGCCGCTGCCGCATTTGGGACATTTCATATTTCGATGCTTCTCCTGAAAAAGATTGTATTTTAGTGGGCAAGTGCCCGTATTGAAGTCAAAATTCTTAAGTAGTATACCATACATTTGAGAACTGTGGATGGTAAACAATAGTAAACGAGGCACTTTCTTTTTTCGCGGCGGATGTGTAAAATAGCAAAAAAGCGGCAATCGTTCCGGAGCGGCGGATAGCGGAGGAGACGGCATATGGGTGAAATCGGACGGGTGACACAGGCGATGGTTCAATATTACGCCGGAGACGTAAAGCGGACCAACCATTTTCTTAAGGTGCACGGTTTCGCCGCCGCAATCGGGGAAATGGAAAATCTGGACGAGCGAACGCAGCGCGTGCTGGAAATCGCGGCGCTGACGCACGACATCGGCATCAAAAACAGCGAACTGAAATTCGGCGATTCCGCCGGCGAACACCAGCAGCTCGAAGGCCCGCCGGAAGCGCGCGCCCTCCTCGGCGGGCTCTCGTTCGACGAAGATACGATCGAACGCGTCTGCTATTTGATCGCGCATCACCACACCTATTCGGACATACGTGGACTGGATTATCAAATCCTCGTCGAGGCGGATTTCCTCGTCAACGCGTTTGAAGACAATCTGTCGAAACGCGCGATCGAATCGATACGAACGAAGATTTTTCGCACGAAAACCGGGACCGCGTTTCTTGACGCGCTGTACGGCGGACAAGTATAAGCATACAAAAAAGGAGCCGGAAATGGCTCCTTTTATCACGTCCGCTTTTACGGAAGCGGGATTGAAAATTCTGCCAGCAGGATTGTTTCGGTTTCAGCGTTATAAGTGAACTCGGAACCGGTGAACGTTTCGCCGGCAAGCTGGTCGGTGCCATTCAGCGTATTGTAATAGGAATACATCAGCTGCAACTTCACCTCGCCCGCCGAAGCGTAGTCCTCCGGGAAGACTGGCAGGAGGTAGGCGAGCGGGTAACCGTCCAGATCGTCCGCCCATGACGCCTCCGTCACGTATTCGCCGTTTATATAGAGGTCCGCGCAGGTTCCCGCCACTTCAAACGTATCGAATGTCGTGCGGTCGTTCTGCGTTTGCAATCCGTCTATCATATCCAGCGTCCAGTCGTCCGGCGCGTCTTCGACCCGCGCATACACATGGATGCCGGTGGCGAGATATTCGACGTGTACGCCGAGCGAAACCCCGTCGAGCGATACCTTTTGCGTATCGATCGCATAGCTGAGCACCCGGCCGTCGTCCGCAGTTTCTTTGTGCGTTACGGAAAGATACGTTTCGCCGGAGAGCGGGATGGTAAGGTCGGCCGGTTCGGCGGACTGCGTGTTGCCCGCGGTCGTGTCGAACGTGAAGGTATGCGTGATCCGTGCAACGGAAGTGGCCGCGCTCATCGCGTCGTCTTCCGTGATACGAATGGTCTGCGTGATGGTCAGCAGTCCGTCCGGCAGCGGCTGGTCGTCCGGGAGATAGAAGTCGGAGTACAGCACGACGTGGTCGGCGCTTGCGCGCTCTTCGTCGTCGAAGATCGGCGTCAGCCCGCCGCCGGACGAGACCAGTTCGTATACGGTGGGGTCGCCCTCGACGGTGTACGTCGCCGTTTCCAGCATCGCGTCCGCGCTCTGATCGGTCTCAAGGCCCGGGACATAGCCGTTCATGAACGACTGCACGTGCTCGTTCGTCGTATAGAGGTTCGTGTTCCAGATCAGCGTACTGCCGTCGTAGAGCACCTCGGCGATCTCGGGCCGGATATCCCGCAGCCAGGCCCAGTCGTCCTCGACAAACGGTTCCAGGCCGAGCTGTTCGCGATAGGCGACGTATGCCTGCGCGTCGTCCCACTCCGGCAGGAGCGTGATGGTGTAATCCCCGTCGGCGGGCGCCGCGGCGGCGATCGCCTCGTCCACGGACGGGACGGGCGTGCGCGACGAAGGCAGTTCGCCCATATAACGGCTCGGCGTGTAATTGAAACCGAGGAACGACGCGACGGCCTGCGCGGCCTGCGGGAAGCACGTAAAGACGAGCGCGATCGCGAGCAGACACGCGGCGATCGGCGCAAGGATGCGCAGGGCGGTTTTTCTGCGGCGGCGCTTCGGCAGGGTCGTTTTTTCGACGCCGCGACGGATTCTGCGCATAACGGCGGCTTCGACGGGCAGGGAATCCAGCCCGGCAAGCAGCGCGTCGGTCTGTTCCACGTCCAGGGTTGCAAATATAGCGGTGAATTCATTCCGCATGGCCGAGGCCTCCTTTCTCAGTGGTTCGAAGCTTAGTAAGTGCGCGGCGGAGCCGCTGATCGACGGTGTTTTCCTTCAGGCCGACCTTCTTTGCGATCTGCTTTGTGCGCATATCGAAGTAATACCGGCAGATCAGGATCGTGCTGTCCGGCTCGCCCAGCGAAAGGATACGCTCCACGAGCGCGTCGCCCTGAATGTTTGCGAGGGCAGCGCGTTCCGTCTCCTCTTTGGCCGGAGCGTAGTCGTCCAGAGGGACGATTTTCGCCCTGCTGCGCTTTTTCAGGCGATCGATCGCGAGATTGCGCACGGTCACGCAGAGATACGCCTTTGCGGAACCTTTGGAAAAGTCCAGCGTCCCGCGGTTTTTGTACACGGCTAGAAACGCGTCGTTCACGCACTCCTCGATTTCTTCCCGCGCACTGTTTCCAAGCACGGCGGCGGCCGCATGGTAAACGAGCCCGGTATATGCCGTCAGCATCCTGGAAAGCGCCCGCTCGGGATCGCGCCGGAGCAGCGCGGTGATTTCATCCATTGGCAATGACCTCCTTGGTGTTGACTGAGACATCTCACCATATATAACCACACAGCGAAAGAAAATCTGACACGGAACACCTACAAAAAACCTCCTGCAACGCAAATTCGGCAGGAGGTTTCTCAAATTTCATATTGTACGCAATGCTCAGGGGATGCTAATTGATCAAAACGGGGGTTGCGGTGGGTACGGGCGTCGCCGTCGGAACGGGCGTTGCCGTCGCTATGGCGTCCGCGCCCGGCTCGCTCGTGACATGCGGCTCCACGGACTCCCGCAAGAATTCGGCGCCTTGCTCAAGCAAGCCCGCCGCGTCCTCGGAAATACCGGAGTCGTCCATAAAATACTTGATTTCGACCCAGGCTTCCTGGCCAAGGGTCCGGAGCGAGCTGATCAGGCGCTCAAGTTTTCCGCTGAGCAGGTCCTTGCTGTCGAGATAGGACAGCACAGCCATCAAAAGGATCAGCAATACGACAAGGATGCCGATCAACCGAAAGATAAACTTCATAGGGAAACATCTCCTCCAAATACAACACAGCCATGGCGTTCGGGCGATTACCACGTACCCGTATTATACCATGGCGCATGTTATGCCGCTGTGAATCTTATGTGAATTCAAACAGGCGTTATTCGACGGTCAGCACGTCCGCGTTTTCGATCGCTTTTTCGACCATCGGCGAAAAATCCACGAGCGCTTCGCTGCGGACGATGTCCGGAAGCTTCGGTTTTGTAACCGGATGCTGCGGCACGAACACCGTGCAGCAGTCCTCAAACGGGAGGATCGACGTGTCGAACGAGCCGATTTGCTTTGCGCGGTCGATGATCTCTTCCTTATCGAACCCGATCAGCGGGCGGAAGACCGGCAATGTCACGGCGTCGTTCGTGACGGTCAGGCTCTCGATGGTCTGGCTTGCGACCTGACCGATGGATTCGCCGGTGATGAGCGCCTGTGCGCCGCAGCCGACAGCGATTTTTTCGGCAATTTGCATCATCAGCCGCCGCATCAGGACGGTGGTCTCGCTCTGCGGGCATTTTTCATAGATGGCGAGCTGAATCTCCGTAAACGGAACGAGGTACAGCGTGATGGCGCCCGTGTAACCCGTCAGGATGCGGGTCAGCTCGATCACCTTGTCCCGGGCGCGTTCGCTCGTGTAGGGGTAGCTGTAGAAATGCACGGCGGAAATGCGCACGCCGCGCTTTGCGATCATATACCCAGCGACGGGGCTGTCGATGCCGCCGGAGATCAAAAGCATCGCGTGCCCGTTGCAGCCGACCGGCATGCCGCCGACGCCGGCGATTTCGTCGGCATAGACGAAGGCCCGGCTCTGGCGGATCTCCACGCCGACATACATGTCGGGCTGATGGACGTCCACGGAGAGCTGCGGGAATTTTTCCAGAAGCAGCCCGCCGAGCGTGCGGCAGATCTCCTCGGAGCGCATGGGAAAGCGCTTGTCCGAGCGGCGGGACGTCACCTTGAACGTCATATGCTCCACGCCGGCGATCCGGGTTTCGACCAGCGCGTACGCCGCCTCCACGATATCCTCCCAGTTTTTTTCGGACGAGACCGCCGGGCTGACGGAATGGATGCCGAACACGCGCGAAAGCTTGTCCGCCGCTGCGGAAAGCTGATCCTGCGGCACGCCGTAAACGAAGATGCGGCCCTGCTCGCGGACGACGTCCGCATCCAGCGGACGCAGCGCAAGCTCGATCCGGCGAACGAGGCTTCTCTCGAAAAACGGGCGGTTGAGACCCTTCAGATGGATTTCCGCATAGCGGACCACTAAAACCGGTTCCATATAGTTAAAACTCCAATTCGTATTCGTATGATTGTCCAGGTCGAGCGTTTTTCAGCGGCGCTGAAAACGGCGCAGAAACGCGACCTGCTCGGCGACCGCCGTCGCCGCGGCGTCCATCTCTTCGAGTGTATTAAACGGGCAGAGACTGAAGCGGATCGCGCCTTCCGCGCGCGCGCCGGTGACGCCGATCGCCTCGAGTACGCGGTTTTTGCCCTTCTTGTGCGCAGAACAGGCCGACCCGGTCGAAACATAGATCTCCCGCTCGGATAGGGCGTTGAGCAGCACCTCGCCGCGCACGCCGGGAAACGAAACGTTCAGCACGTGCGGCGCGCCGCCTTCGACCGACGGGCCGTTGACGAGCGCGTCCGGAATGGTCAGGAGGTCACTTGCCAGCCGTCGCTTGCATGCGCCGAGCTGCGCGACCCATTCGTCCTGATGCGCGCGGTACTGCGTGAGCGACGCGTCGAGGCCGAGGATGCCGGGCACGTTGGTCGTGCCGGATCGCAGTTTATTTTCCTGCCCGCCGCCGATCTGACCGCCGGCGAATTTCACGCCGCTTTTTACGTACAGCGCGCCGACGCCCTTCGGCGCGTGCACCTTGTGCGCGCTGACGCTGTAGAGGTCGCAGGGCGCGCCGCCGAACGGCAGTTTGCAAAACGCCTGCACGCCGTCGACATGGAACACGGCGTTTGGCGAGAGTCGCCGAATCAGCGACTGCGCACCGGCCAGGTCGTTGACCGCGCCCGTTTCATTGTTGACGTGCATCAGGGAAACCAGCGCGGTGTCCTCCGTCAGCGCAGCCTCCAGCTCGGAAAGCGACGCCGTGCCGTCCGGGTTGCAGCCGATGAACACGACCTCGGTCTGCGGGTCGTCCTTGCGCGAGCGAACGGTTTTAAAAACGGACGGGTGCTCGCTGATGCAGGTGATCACGCGGCGTTTCCCGCGGACGGGCTGCAGCGTGCCGAAGACCGCCATGTTGTTGGATTCCGTCCCGCCGGAGGTATAGATGATTTCGTCCGCGGCGCAGCCGAGCGCGTCCGCAAGACGTGCGCGCGCGGCGCCCACAGACCGCTCCGTTGCGACGGCGGCCTTGTACGCGCTGGCGGGATTAAAAAATTGCTCGGTCATCGCGCGAAACGCCGCGTCCGCCGCCTCCGGCAGGACGCGCGTCGTCGCGCTGTTGTCCAGATAGATCATTTTAATTTGCTCCAAAATGCATTGTACGTTCGCCGTTATCCGGCAAAATCGCACGTTGGCAGTATAGCACATTTTTTTGCGTAAAAACAGAGCCGGACGCGTATGAATCCGGCTCTGAAAGCAGTGTTGCGCAGGAATTTCAGGCGATCATGTATTGAATTTGCTTTTCAAATAACCGTAGCCCTCTTCTTCGAGCCGGTCGAAGGGGATAAAGCGCAGCGCGGCGCTGTTGATGCAGTACCTTATACCGCTCGGCGATTCGGGGTCGCCGTCGAACACATGGCCGAGATGCGAATCTCCCGCGCGGGAGCGCACCTCCGTCCGGGACATGCCGTGCGAACGGTCGCCGCGCTCGACGACGACGTTTTCGTCGACGGGCTTCGCAAACGCGGGCCAGCCGCACGCGGAAGCGTACTTGTCCTCGGAGGTAAACAGCGGTTCGCCGGTGACCACGTCCACATACAGTCCTTTTTCGCCGCTGTCGTAGAACTCGTTTTGAAACGGGCGTTCCGTCGCCGCGCGCTGCGTGACGGCGAACTGCTCGGGCGAGAGCCTGTTTTCGATCGCTTTGTCGGACGGACGTGCGTAACGGCCCGCGTCGACGATCGCCCTTTTTACGCGCTCGATCTCGGCAAACGGGATATGGCAGTATCCGCCGGGGTTTTTATCAAGATAGTCCTGATGGTACGTTTCGGCCGGAAAGAAGTTTTTCAGCGGTTCGATCTCGACGAAAAACCGATCCGCGCGCCGCCGTTCGACGCTTGCTACGCGCTCGACGGTGCGCTTTGCTTCGGCGTCGGTATAATAGATGCCCGCCTGATACTGCGTGCCGATGTCGTGCCCCTGGCGGTTGCGTACGGTGGGGTCGACGACCGCGAAATACGCAAACAGAAGCTGATCGAGGCTGACGCGTTCCGGGTCGTATTCGACGCGCACTGT
>Ga0116164_10002703_pt1 | contig 12531 bp, 14 predicted proteins | sample AD_UKC109_MetaG_FD_89888 | JGI IMG/M metagenome (GOLD analysis project Ga0116164, IMG submission 89888) | Active sludge microbial communities of municipal wastewater-treating anaerobic digesters from Hong Kong - AD_UKC109_MetaG | ecosystem: Engineered > Bioreactor > Anaerobic > Digestate... | reverse complement strand
TAATTTTGGGTATTGTCTGCTTCGCTAAAAGGGAGCCGCTTCGTGTCGGAGGGGGTGCGGCCTTTCTTGGAGGCGCTGCAATTGCGTTCCAATTTGCTGTGATTGCGCTTGGTGCAATCGTGCTGGCCATCCTGATTGGAACTGTGCTCTCACAGATCGGCATTGAGTAGAAAGATAACAAGTCAAAAGAGCTTAGTAGTGGTACCGAAGCTGAGCGATGAATACAGAGTCATTGTCAGTTCGGTAAACGAGCCGGTGCTCGCCGTCGATTCGGCGTGACCAATAGCCGGAAAGTGCGTGTTTCAATGGCTCGGGTTTCCCAATCCCTTCAAATGGCGCTCGCTGTATGTCCGATATGAGTTGGTTGATTCGATTCAGCGTTTTCTTGTCGGTCTTCTGCCAATAGAGGTAATCGCCCCATGCGTTTTCCGAAAAAATCAGCTTCATTCGGTCAACGCGCGTTCGGAGCCACCGCCGGCATCAAGTTCGTTCACCGAATCCAGGAGGCGGCGGGCATTCTTCGGGTTGCGAAGTAGGTAAGAGGTTTCCTCAAGAGCCTGAAAATCTTCGAGCGAGAGCATCACAACGGAGCGATCGTTTTTCTTGGTAATGATCACGGGTTCGTGGTTTTCACAAACGGAATCAATGGTTTGCGCCAACGTGGCTCGGGCTTTTGTGTAGGTGATCGCGTCCATAAGGGCGGCCTCGCTAATATGTACAACAAGTTGTACAGAATGGTAGGCGCGCGTGGCAAGCCGGTCAATCTGCAACAGGACGCCTTCGTCCCGATCCGCTTCGACAGACAGATCCTGCCCGGTACCTTCGAATGACGAAACATTCATGCGTTCATGCAGCACACGGATGATTTCGGGGGTTTGGCCAGAGGCGAGCTGGTGAAAGATCAGAGGGCTACTTACAGGAAACATCCGATAACCTGAACGGAAATGGTTGCAGGATTGGCCAAGCTCGGAGTTGTCGGCCAATTGATCGAACGCTCGGTCAAGTTCAGTCAGGTAACGATTGCGCTGTTCACGATCCCAAGTCTGCTCCGTGTACCTGGCTATCCCGTTCAAATCCGCCCGAGCGGCGGCTTTTGCGCAGAATTTGGGGCACTAAGGGCTTTCGCTATCCAATTCCTCAATCCGGCCACTAAGCGAGTACTCTACAAAATCGCTTGCCCCGCCTTCATCAAGCATCTTCCGAAGGGTGGAGAACTTGGTTTTTTCTTCCTCTTCGAGCAGGCGCAGTCCCGCGCGCACGATCTCGCTGGTAGAGGCATAGCGGCCGCTTTGCATTTGCTTGGTAATGAAGGAGTCGAAGTGCTCGCCAAGGGTAATGCTCGTGTTTTTGCTCATTGGGCCGGCCCCCAATAATTACCAATATTCGGTACTATAGGCAGGCATAACTTCAACTCGGACACGGCAAAATCGGCACGCCAATTCCGTTGTTCCGGTGATTTTGGCGTTATAAGTAATCAAATGAGCAGAATCATCATTTTATTGTTCGTTGCGGTTTTGGTGGGTTGCAGTAAGTCGCTCGATATTCAGCTGGAACCCGAAGTGAGCTTGTTTCTTAACAACGATGCGGAGCAGCGAATACGGCTCACCCAAGAGGATGAGGTATATGTGATTCTTGATGAATGGCTGCATGAGAACAGATCCGGCTGGTACGCCACATCTGGCCGTTATCCTGGCGGCGTGTATATAAAATCCGGAAAACATGGCATCCAGGTCACTGAGCAACACGTGGTGATTTACTCAACGACAAGCAACGAACCAAGAGCGATATATATTCAAGGCATCAAAAGAGGCGAGTTAAGTAGAATTAGAAATCATGAAAAATAATCTCGCAGCAAGTCACCCCCTCCAGTTGGCCACCAAAAGACAATAGGCACACATCGTGCTGATTTCGGCCCATGCGTTGAATGAGAGCAACAGCTGACTGGGACACGGTCGGATCAGCAATCCGCCAGACGTTTTGCTGATTGCTGATGCGAAACGGTTGAGCAGGAAGAAATGATACTGCGCTACTCGTTACTGTGGTTTGTACTGGCTATTATCGCAATAGCGAATGGAATATTGCGCGAACAGACGTATGGCCGAATTCTTTCGGACCTGTCTGCACATCAATTATCCACGGTGACAGGCGCAATATTTTCGGGGTTGTTCGTTTACCATGTTCATCGGGTCTGGCCGATCGGGTCTTCAGGTCAAGCCTGGAGTATCGGCACCATATGGCTTGTATCGACCATTATCTTCGAGTTCGGGTTTGGCCATTATATTGTGGGCCATTCCTGGAGCCATTTACTCAATGACTACAATGTTCTTCAAGGAAGGGTGTGGTCATTGTTTCTGGTTTGGATATTTGTCATGCCAGCGTTAGTACACAAGTATGCCTAACATCTACGAGCTGTACGATCGCGTAATTCCACGAACTCCCTTTCGGTCACCAGGGGCCAGAGTCCTATGAAACGTTTACTGCTGCGTTCACTGCTTGCGTGTGCCGTGGTCTGTTCGGCTGGCGCTGCTGCGCGGGACGAGCCACGTGTCGATTATCTCAGCCTGGCCCAGGGCGCCATTCCGGTCGCCATCGAGGGCGACGCGAAAGCGATGAAGGTGGGGATGGACCATGCGCTGCTGGCGATCGATGGCAACGACGGCGGCTTCGTGATGATGCTCAAACCGGGCAGCGCGCAAAGCAAGGTCGTGATCGTCTACGCGCTGCCCGCACTGACGACGTTCGATGGCTTCGAGATTCCGAACGTGCGCGAGACACCGAGCCCCTCGCAGACCTTCTTCAGGGACGTCGAGATCGCTGGATCGGATACTGGCAGCGAGGGGCCTTTCGAGGTGCTGGCCAGTGCGACCCTGAAAGTGCACGACCAGGCCGGGCAGACGACCACGATTCCGGCCAGCGGGGACCGGCCGGTGCGCTGGCTGCGGCTCACGCTGTCGGGCGGACTCGATATCCAGCGCGACAAGACCTTCTTCGAATTCAGCGAGATCATCGGTCACGGCGTGCAGGCAGCGGTGCCGCTTTCGGAGGCGTTCAGCGGCAAGTGGAAGGGTCGCGGGGTCCTGCTCGAACTCAAGCAGGACGGCGTGCGCGTGACCGGCTGCTATGACGGCGTCGGTGATCTCGCGGGCACGGTCGACGGCAACCTGGTGCGCGCGACCGGCACGTCACGCAAGGGCGCGATCCCGAGCGCCTTCGTACTGACCGTCGGCGCCGATGGCGGGATCTTCGGCGTACGCTCGACCAACGGTGCACCTTTCCGGCTGTACACCGGAGATGCCGCACCGAAGCTCAAGACGGAGTGCTCTGCGCAGCCGGTACAGCAACTCGGTTGCGGCTCGATCATCCACGGCATCGCCTTCGATTTCGACTCGGCGGCCATCCGGCCGGAATCCAAACCGTTGCTCGATGCCCTGTTTGCCGGTCTGCAGGCCTCGACCACATCAGCACTCACGGTGGTCGGACATACCTCCAGCGAGGGTTCGGACGCCTACAACGACGATCTATCACGACGCCGTGCCGAATCGGTCGTCACAGCCATGGTCGCGCGCGGCATCGACCCGGCCCGCATGTCGGCCGAGGGCCGCGGCGAGCAGCAGCCGATCGCGGACAACACCACGGAGACGGGCCGCTCGATGAACCGGCGCGTCGAGATCGCCTGCCATTGAAAACCGCGCCCGGTGTTTCGCGAAACCCGGGCCGGCTGCGTAAACTTGTGGGCCCTGACTGCAACCTCGCGGCATCACCCCGCCCCCGGACGAACCCAACATGATCCAGGTCGTACTCCGCATCGCCATCTGGCTGATCGTACTCGGCATCGGCTACTGGCTGATCGGCCCACAGGTGCTCGACTCCTCAGACGACGCCAGCCCGTTCAAGAGCGCATCGACGCTGTATCTGCCGCCGCCCAGGTCGCCTCGCCTCGCCGAGTACGAGGCCCTGGCGCAGGGACGGCCTCTCCGTCCTGAAGAGATGTCCGACTACCGTGCACTCGACGAGGCGCGCAAGGCGACGTTCTGGCAACAGCAGGGCGAGTCGGTGGACGCGGCCCTGGCCGGGGTCAAGACGGGACGCCGACAGCATCTGGTCACGTTGCTGCAACAACGCGGTGCGGCCAATGAAGAGATCGCCACCTTCCTGCTGGTCGCAGGACGCGACCACCCGGATCTGCTGAAAGACCGCGAGTAGGACACCGTCGCGGCCGGGTTCCGCGGCAGGTCAGGCCGACGATCTCGATCCGTGTGCCGGCCTTGCCGGTCAGGATGCCGCCAGGGGAAACACCCAGGGGACCAGGACCACGGTGATGACCAGCGCGATCAGCTGCAGCGGCACGCCGAGCTTGAGGAAATCACTGAACCGGTACTGCCCCGGTGCCAGGATCAATGTGTTGACCGGCGACGCCACCGGGGTCGCGAAAGCGGTCGACGCGGCGATCGCCACGGTCATCAGGAACGGCGCCGGTGCGAAGTGCAGGTCGATCGCCAGGCTGAGCGCGATCGGCGCAATCAGGACCGTGGTCGCCGTGTTCGAGATGAACTGACTCAGCAGCGATGTGAGCACGAACAGGCCGACCAGGATCGCGTGCGGACCCAGGTCGTGGAACGCAACCGCCAGGCCGCTGACGATCACCGCTGCCCCACCGGTCTTCTCCAACGCATCGGCCAGCGGCAACATGCCCGCGATCAGCACCAGGCTCTGCCAGCTCATCGAGCGGTAGGCCTCCTCGACGTCGACGCAGCGTGTCAGCACCATCGCCAGTGCGGCCAGCATCACCGCCACCAGGTTGGACGTCAGCCCGGTGATCATCAGGGCGACCATCAGCACGGTGATCATCACCGCCCAGGGTGCCTGGTTTCCATGCCAGGTGCGCTCGACGACCTCTTCGGGCAGTTCCAGCAACAGCAGATCGCGACGCGGCCCGCTGAGTCGCTCCAGGTCGCTCCAGGCGCCGGCGACCAACAGGATGTCGCCGGCCTGCAGCTCGGTGTGTTCGAAGTCGAGTGCCAGCGGGCTGTGGCCTCGACGCAGCGACACGATATTCAGGCGCTGACGCTCGCGCAGGTTGCCCTGGCGCACGGTCTTGCCGATCAATGGCGAATCGGGCACGACCAGCGCCTCGGCGACACCGAAGGTCTCGCGGAAGCGGCGTTGCAGTCCATGCGGGAAACCCTGGTCGCTGAGGCCGAGCTGTTGCCCGTGTTCCGCCACCCGGTCACCCGGGGCCGATACGATCAGGATGTCGTTGGCGCGCAGACGGGTCTCGATCAGCACCGGCTGCAGTGACGACAGCAGCGCCGCCTGGCGCTCCACTGCGATCACCGTGTGGCCGTAATGCCGGCGCAGGCCGACCTCGCCGACCGTCTTGCCACACAGCATCGAACCGGGCTGCACCTGCAGCCGGTGCAGGCTGTTGGCGATGCCGTACTGCTCGGCCATCTCGTGCAGACGCTTGCGTCGATGTCCCGGCTCGGCGGCGCCGCGTGCCGGCAGCAGGCGCCGGCCGACGGTCAGCATGTAGGCCAGAGCGGCGATCAGGATGACGCCGCCGATCAACGTGAAATCGAAGAACGCGAAGCCGGGGTAACCGGCATCGATCAGCGCGCGGTTGGCCGCCAGGTTGGGTGGCGTGCCGATCAGGGTCAGCATACCGCCGATCAGCGAGGCCACGGCGACCGGCAACAACAGCCGCGCGGGCGCCACGCCGGATTCGCGGGCAAGGGTCAGGACCACCGGGATGAACAACGCGACCACCCCGGTCGAACTCATGATTGCCGACAGCACCGCGACGACGGGCATCAGCAACAGGATCAGGCGTGTCTCGCTGGCGCTGGCCAGGCCGGCGATCTTGAGGCCCACCGCTGCAGCGACGCCGGTGCGCGACAGCCCCTCGCTGACCACGAACAGGCCGGCGATCAGCATCACCAGCGGGTTGCCGAAACCGGCGACCGCTTCCGCCGGCGTCAGGATACCGAACAGCGCGAGCGCAATGATCACCATCGCCGCAGTCAGGTCGAGCCGCACGCGGCCACTGAAAAACAATGCGATCGCGCCGACCACCAGGCCATATACAAACCAGATCTGCCAGGACACCTGAATCCCTTTTACCCGCTGTTCGCAACCGGCCCCTCTACATCATGAGGCGTGCCAGCTTGATGACAAAAGCCCGGCCCGGCGTGGCCGTCGCCAGGGAGCCGGCCGCGGCAGCGTTCAGCGCAGGCGCGCATGCATGGTCGCGTCAATCACCGCCGCCGCATTCGCACCGATCTCGACCCGCAGCGTGAGCCGCGAGCGGCCCTTGCCGGTCAATGCCCCGATGAAGGTACGCCGCGCGGCCTCGGTCACCGCGCAATGGCAGACGATGTCACCGGTAACCGGCAGCCGGTAACGGATATTGGCCTCCACCACCACCAGCTCGGCGTCGAGTCCGGCCTGCGCAATCATGTGCGCGCACAGACCCCACGCCGCGAGGATCCCGAGCGCGTACTGGCTGCCCGCAAATCCGGTGCCATGGATATTGATATTGGGGGCGAGTGGCGCCTCCACCGTGATCGACCTGGCGTCCAGGGTACTGATCCGGTACCCCATTGCCGCGCTGAGCGGGATCGTCCGGTTGATCAGTGCCTGCAGCTGTGTCGCGCTGCTGTCGCTCATGCAAAGGTGTCCTTGTAAGTCTCGCGCAGCACGTTCTTCTGCACCTTGCCCATGGTATTGCGTGGCAGCTGGTCGACGATGTACACCCGCTTGGGCTGCTTGAAACGCGCCAGCCGGTCCTGCAGCGCCGTAATCACCGACGCCTCAGACAACGCAGCGCTGCCGTCGGCGACCACCACCGCGGTCACCCCTTCACCGAAATCCGGGTGCGGTACACCGATCACCGCCGATTCCCGGATCCCCGGCAGCTCGTCGAGCTGCGCCTCGATCTCTTTCGGGTACACATTGAAGCCTCCGGAGATGATCAGGTCCTTGGCGCGGCCGACGATGGTAACCCGGCCGTCGTCGGCCATCACCGCGATGTCACCGGTGATGAACCAACCGTCAGTGCGGAACTCCTCCGCGGTCTTGTCCGGCATCTGCCAGTAACCGCTGAACACGTTGGGACCGGTGATCTCCAGGACCCCGGCCTCGCCGCGCGGCAACTCACGGCCCTGCCCGTCGGCGACGCGCGCATCCACCCCGGGCAGCGCATACCCGACGGTGCCTGCGATACGCTCACCGTCATAAGGATTGGACGTGATCATGCCGGCCTCGGTCATGCCGTAGCGCTCGAGTATGCGATGTCCGGTACGCGCCTCGAATGCACGGTGTGTATCGGCCAGCAGCGGCGCCGAGCCGGAGATGAAAAGGCGCATGTTGGCGCAGGTGTCGCGAGTGAACCGGGGGTTGTCGAGCAGCCGGGTATAGAAGGTCGGGACACCCATCATCACGGTGGCCTCGCTGAGCCTGTCGATGACGCCATCGGCGTCGAAGCGCGGCATGAAAATCACCCGCGAGCCGCCGAGCAGGGCGCAGTGCAGCGCCACGAACAGACCGTGTACATGGAAGATCGGCAGCGCGTGCAACAACACGTCGCCCGTTTGCCAGTGCCAGGTGTCGAACAGCACCTGTGCGTTCGACGCGAGGTTGGCGTGACTGAGCATCGCGCCCTTGGATCGCCCGGTGGTACCCGAGGTATAGAGGATGGCGGCGAGCTCGTCGGCGGCCACCTCCACGATCCTGTCGCTTGCCGCGTGCGCTGCCAGTGCATCGGTCAGGCTGCCCTGCCCCGCGGCGTCGAGCGTGAACAGTTCGGGCACGCCCGACTCGCGCGCGACCGTCGCCATCGCGGACAGTGACTTCGGCGCACAGACAAACAGCCGCGGCGTGGCATCCTGCAGAAAGTAAGCGACCTCGGCCGGGGTATACGCGGTATTCAGCGGGATGTAGATCGCGCCTGCACGCAGGCAGGCCAGGTACAGCAGCACCGACTCGATCGACTTGTCGACCTGGACCATCACGCGGTCACCCTTCCTCACCCCCAGGCCCTGCAGCAGGCTCAGCAGGCGACCGGTCTGTTCCGGTACATCGCTGTAGCGTAGCTGGCGAGCGTGCCCTGTATCGAGGAACAGGGCATTGGGGTCGCTGGGGAAGCGCTCGAGAAACAGTGCATAGAGATTCGCGTTTCGCATTGGTCGAATCCTTCAGAGCATGTTGTAGGCCATGCGGCTGGCCAGGACAAAAAGAAACACCGCGAACAGACGGCGAAGCAGCATGTCCGGCAGCTTGTGCGCCAGCGTCGCGCCGAGGGGCGCAAACAGCAGACTGGCAGCCACCACGCCGCCAAATACCGGCAGGTTGACGTAACCGATACTCGCCGGCGGTATGCCGGCTTCATCCAGCCCGCCGACGATGTAACCGAGGGTTGCGCTGGCCGCCAGCGGCAGCCCGACCGCGGCCGCGGTCGCAATCGCACGCTTGACCGGCACACCGCAGTAGCTGAGGAACGGCACGTGCATGGCGCCGCCACCTATCCCCATCAGGGCGGACACCACACCCACGGTCGTCGATGTCGCGGCCAGTCCCGCCGTACCCGGCAGGCTACGGTGCGCACCGACGCGAGTCAGCGCCATCTGCAGTGAGATGGCGAACAGGAAAACAATGAAGGCGACATACAAGGCGTCGCCGGGGATGATGTCAGCCAGCCAGGCACCGATCAGCGAGCCGACGAACACCGCCGGTCCCATGATACGGAACAGCCCCCAATCGACCGCGCCCTTGCGATGGTGGGTATAGATGCTCGAGATCGCGGTAACGACAATGGTCGCCAGTGAGGTGCCCAGCGCCATCTTGATCGCGATCGCGTGCGGCACGCCGTGGCTCTCGAACAGCAGGGTCACGATGGGCACGATGATCACTCCACCGCCGATGCCGAGCAGCCCGGCGAGGGTGCCGGCAATCGCGCCGGACAGCAGCAGCATCGGTAGATCCATCAGTATTCACCTGTGATGTATTGATCGTATTCACGCCGCGACGCGCGCGACATGGCCATACGGCCGTCCTGTACGTGGGCCGCACGGTTGGCGACCACCTGCTCCGGGTCGTTACCGTAGTTGGCCATCGTCCCGGGCGACTGTACTGGCCTTTTCGCGAGCCGTCTGCATTGGGGTTGATCTATGCCTGGCAGATCAGCAGCGGCCTCTGGTCGATTGCCATGCCCAGCGGCGTTCTGCTGAAAAAAACGTGGCAGTGCGACGATACGATTGCAGGAAGACCATGCGAAACAACAGGGAGAGCGGGGCGCGAAAGACCGCGCCGGCCGATCAATGATGCGTCACCACTATGCAGTCCGCAGCCCGGGCGAACACCGGACCAGGGGGAATGAGATGCCTTTACAGCACCGCCATCACCGCCTCGTAGTCCGGCTCCTGCGCGATCTCGGGCACCAGTTCACGATGCACCACCCTGCCACGCTCGTCGACGACCACGACAGCGCGTGCAAGCAGGCCGCCAAGGCGCCCCTCGGCCATGTACACGCCGTAGTCGAGACCGAATTCGGGGCTGCGATAGACCGACGCGGTTCCCACATTGGTGATGCCCTCGGCACCGCAAAAGCGGCCGAGCGCGAACGGCAGGTCGGCGGACACGCACAGTACGTGGGTGTTCGGCATCGACGCCGCACGCTCATTGAACTGGCGCACCGACTTGGCACAGGTCGGCGTATCGATGCTCGGGAAGATGTTCAGCACCAGTCGCGACCCGCTGTAGTCGGCGAGCGTCAGCGGGCTGAGGTCGGCCCGACGCAAGGCAAAACCTGGCGCCACGGCACCAACCGCCGGCAATTCACCGCTGGTCTCGACCATCTCGCCCCTGGAAGAAATTCTGGCCATGTGCTTTTCCCTCTGTTTCTTGCTGACAAGGTCCCGCCTGAAAATGTAGTCGCGGCCCCGGCCACTGTCTGCGCCGCAAGGCACCCGCCCGGGACACATCCGTGCAGAAAGCGCCTACTATTGAGATTCGCACACGCATGCAGCCAAAACGGCGGTGTTGCGAGGATGATCATCCCGATACGACAGAGGGCTCCCGCATGAGCAAGACGCTGCACCACTACGTCAACGGCACGAAGATTGCCGGTACGAGTGAGCGCTTCGGCGACGTCTTCAACCCGGCAACCGGCGAGATCGCCGCACGCGTACCGCTGGCCTCGGCCACTGAGACCGCGAAGGCGGTCGACTCCGCCGCCGCCGCTTTTCCCGCATGGCGCGACACCCCGCCGCTGCGCCGCGCCGCGATCCTGTTCCGCTTCAAGGAGTTGCTCGACCGGCACACCGACGAGATTGCGCAGCTGATCGCGGCGGAGCACGGCAAGGTGCTCAATGACGCAAGGGGTTCGCTGATCCGTGGCATCGAAGTCGTGGAGTTCGCCTGTGGCGCGCCACATCTGCTCAAAGGTACGTTCTCCGAAAACGTCGGCACCAATGTCGACAGCCATTCGGTACGCCAGCCGGTGGGTGTCTGCGTCGGCATCACCCCGTTCAATTTCCCGGCGATGGTCCCGATGTGGATGTTTCCGATGGCGATTGCCTGCGGCAACACCTTCGTGCTCAAGACCTCCGAGCGCGTCCCGTCGACCGCGCTGCGCCTGGCCGAACTGTTCAGCGAGGCCGGTCTGCCGCCAGGCGTGTTGAACGTGGTCAATGGCGACAAGGAGGCGGTCGACACCCTGCTCACGCATCCGGAAGTCGCGGCGATCAGCTTCGTCGGCTCCACCGCCGTGGCCGAATACATCTACCAGACCGGCACGCAGCACGGCAAACGCGTGCAGGCGCTCGGCGGCGCCAAGAATCACATGGTGGTGATGCCCGATGCCGACCTGGAGCAGGCCACCGATGCGCTGATGGGCGCAGCCTACGGTTCGGCCGGGGAGCGATGCATGGCGATTTCTGTCGCCGTCGCCGTCGGTGACGATACCGCCGATGCGCTGATCGAGCGTCTCTCGCCACGGGTCGCCGCGCTAAAGGTCGGAGCAGCCAGCGATCCCGCATCCGAGATGGGGCCGTTGGTGACCCGGGCACACTTCGACCGGGTCAAGGGTTACGTGGACCTGGGCGTCGAAGAAGGCGCGCAACTGGTGGTGGACGGTCGCGGCATCCAGGTCGCCGGACATCCGCACGGCTTCTACCTGGGCGGCTGCCTGTTCGACCACGTGACCGCAGACATGCGCATCTACCGGGAAGAGATCTTCGGCCCGGTGCTGGTGGTGGTGCGCGTACCTGATTTCGAGAGCGCGCTGGCACTGGTCAACGCGCACGAGTATGGCAACGGCACCGCGATCTTCACCCGCGACGGCGATACCGCACGCACCTACGCCTCGCGCGTCCAGGTCGGCATGGTCGGCGTCAACGTGCCGATACCGGTGCCGATGGCGTTCCACAGCTTCGGTGGCTGGAAACGCTCGCTGTTCGGCGACGTACACATGCATGGCATGGAGGGCGTGCACTTCTACACCAAACTCAAGACTGTCACCTCGCGCTGGCCGACCGGCATACGTGCAGGCGCCGATTTCCACATGCCGACGATGAAATAAGGAGTGCGACGATGCCGACCGTGTATGCCAGCGTGACCCAGCTCGATCACTCCGCCTCGCGCGCCGAGGCGCGCGGACACGCGCTCACACTCGACCGGCCGGAGGCCAAGGGTGGGCAGAACAAGGGGCCGATGGGCGGCGAGGCAATGCTGATGGGGCTCGGGGGCTGCTTCATGAGCAACCTGCTCGCGGCCGCCCTGGCGCGTGATGTCAGATTGTCCGCAGCGAAAGTGGAGATAGAGGGTGACCTCGCCGAGGCGCCGCCGCGCTACACCGCGATCCGCATGCGGGTGAGCGCAACCTGCGAACCGGCAGACCAGATGCAGAAACTGGCGACGATCGCCGAGCGCGGCTGCATCGCCGCCAATACCTTGCGCGGCGCCGTAGAACTGACGGTCGAGTGCATCGGATAAGTCGTGAACGCCGGCGCAAATACCACGGATGCTGGTCCGAATAGTGCTATGCGGGTAGCTGGGCCAGATTACGCAAACAACGTGTGATGGGCGCTGTAGAGCGCCACAACAGAGAACGCCGCGGAGAAAAGCGGCTCGATGAGCGCCCGCGGCGATGACTCATCGGGTCAAAATGGGGTAAATGGTGCGTCAAATTGTCTCGGCACCCCGGTGGGCATGCGTCCCACCTGTGGTGACCGCGGGGCCATGGACGCGACATCGTGCTCGGTCTCCGTGCATCGGCGACCGACCACTTTTGGCATCTGCAGGGTTTGAGTGGCAGATCACGACGGGCTATGTTGTCGCTCCCGACAACAAAATAGAAGCTGCCGAAGATGCGGCAGCAATAACACCAGAACTGGAGGATATCCGATGAGTGAATCGAAGCAGGACACCGCGTTCGGGAACGCTGCTGTCGAAACCAGCAACAGCAGGCGTAAGTTTCTCAAAGGCGGCCTGGCCGCCGCTGCCGGCGTCACAACCGGCATCCTCGGCGCCCCGGCG
>Ga0116164_10002701_pt1 | contig 12535 bp, 4 predicted proteins | sample AD_UKC109_MetaG_FD_89888 | JGI IMG/M metagenome (GOLD analysis project Ga0116164, IMG submission 89888) | Active sludge microbial communities of municipal wastewater-treating anaerobic digesters from Hong Kong - AD_UKC109_MetaG | ecosystem: Engineered > Bioreactor > Anaerobic > Digestate... | reverse complement strand
GTCTCGATATTTTTAAATCTGTAAAACAGGAAGACGGAAGCTGGGCTCCTCCGGTAAACATGAAGCCTCCCGTAAACTCCCATTATGATGATTTCGGCATTTGTTTTCATCCCGACGGGCTCAACGAGGGCTTTTTTTCATCCGGTCGCCGTGGAGGCAGAGGAGGTGATGATATTTATTATTTCATCAACCCGCCGGTAATATTTACCGTTAAAGGGAAAATACTTGACAACAATACTTATCAACCTGTCGAAAATGCATTGGTTAGCCTGGTGAGCTCCGACGGTACAGCCGTTTCGGTAAAATCGAATGCCGTGGGCTATTACGAGTTTGTTGATGAGCAGGTGAAACCCAATGTTACTTTTGAAGTCATCGTTGAAAAAGAAAAGTATTTCACCGACAAAGCAATGGAGACAACACTGGGAATTGAAGCCAGTAAGGATTTTGAGATGAATTTCCAGCTTGAACCTATTCCTGCCGAACCCATCCTGCTGCCTGAAATACTTTATGATCTGGCCAAGTGGGATTTAAAGCCCCAGTTTCAGGATTCACTCCAGGGGTTGATTAAAACACTGGATGCCAATGAAACACTTGTGATTGAACTTGCTGCACATACCGACAGCCGTGGTACAGTTGAATCGAACGACATACTCTCCCAGCGAAGGGCTGAATCAGTAGTGAATTATCTGATCCAGCGAGGCATTGACCCTGATCGTCTGATTGCCAAAGGATATGGTGAGCGGGTGCCGCGTAAGCTTTCGAATACCATCACCCGTGACGGCTTTACTTTTGAAAAAGGAACCATTCTTACCGAAGCATTTATTGACTCTCTGCCGGATGTAAAAATGAAAGAAGCTGCCCATCAGCTCAACCGGCGAACAGAGTTTTCGATTCTGAGCAATGACTTTGTGCCCAAACCGCGCATCAGGACTGAAGAAGCGGTTGTGGAAATCGTTACCGATCCTACCGAGCATAGGGTAAAATTCAGAAAGACAACTACCGGTGCTATTGAAGCAGATTGCATTCTGAACGGAATCACTTTCAGTTTTGTTTATAATCAAATGATCATCCGGCCGACCATTTCACTGGGGAGTGCATTGCGGCTGCTAAAAGACGGAGCCATTACCCGCACGGATTTTCAGGGTGATCCGGAACGTATATTTTTTGAAGGATCGATTGCCAACCGCTCTGTTTTTACGGCGAAAACACTCAGAATCGGAGGACTTACCCTCAATGATGTGGAGTTTCAGGTTGATCATCAGTTGAAAGGTCAGGTTTTGCTTGGTGAAATTACACTGATGCAGTTTGGAAATTTTACCATTGATGAAGAAAAACAGGAAATTGTTTTTGAATAACTAAACCTGATCTGGTAATTTTAGATGCCCCCTTGATCTCCTGAAGGGGGCTTGCGCACACCCCTTGATCTCCTGAAGGGGGCTTACGCACACCCCGTTGTCCGGGAGACAGAAATACCTTTTGGTCTTTTTCCTGACTGTCCTGATTTCGTTGCAGGCTGGTGTTTTTTTAGAATTTCCTGAATTCAGAAATTTCCGGACAATTCCGGGTTTCGTTTTATCAACTCTTTTGAGCAGGAAAACCGACATAAACTGAAAAAGGAACGCCAGTTCCTGATATACAGAAGCTGGCGTTCCGGTCAGTGGATTTTTTCTGCTGATTAATTCTTCACTACTCTTCTTATAATGCTGAAACCGTTTCCGGTGAATTTCATCTGGTAAACCCCGTCGGGCAGGTCAGACAGATCAACATCCAGTGTATTTTCACCTTCGATGGTGATCGTTCTGAGTTGGTTGCCCAGTGCATTGAAAAGGGCTATTTGTCTGAAACAGCCTGTTCCGGTAATGGTAATGAGGCCTGAAGTCGGATTTGGATAAATGCCGATGTATGTATTTGCAGGATCGTTAGTTCCGGTGTTCATCAGGGTAAATTTGCTGATGGCTGACAGGCCTTCGGCAGTGAAGTATCCTGTCTGAGGGAGCTGTTGGTCATATTCCGGTACAAGATCAAGAATTTCTCCGGATGACGGTCGGTAGAGTTTGTATGAAATCAACTGCTGGTTGGTGAAGCCGTCGGTTATACCGGTTAAGGGATCATCTGCATTAAGGATTAAGGCAATACCAATGTTCGGATCAGTGATTTCTGCAACTCCAAAGCACAGGTCTTCATTGGAAAAAGCACCGATGATGTCGCCGGCTTGAAGAATTTCTGCTGCTTCACGGCGGACAGCAATAAGATGGGTTGACGATGACAATTCTATCTTATTCCAGGGGTGATCCGGGAATTCAGGTTGCGGATAGGTTCCATTCCAGCTGTTTTTGGAATTTGACGGAAAGATAACAAAACCGGCTTCTGACAGGAAATAATAAGCTTTGCCCGGCAACAGAGTGCCAATGGTGTTGATATTGTATTCAGGCCAATAGATACCTGTGCCAGCTACATCCTTAACAACAGTAAGGCTGACTCCGCCGAACAGTGCAGCGACATCAACCAGTTGGTTGCATATTACCGGAAGGAGTTTCCAGCCTGTATTGAAAGACAGATTTTTGTTTGATTCTGCATTACCAATTACAGGAAGGCCGGTGGGAGCGTTCATTTTTACCTTGTAGGCAGACTGACTCAGCCAGTCATAAATTGTATTTATTGGTCCTGCCGGGTAATAAACTCCGGTCATGGTTTGTGCTAAGATGAACTGTGCAGATACAGGATCAAATACATCTTCGATGGCGTTATTGGCTGGCATGATATAACTGGAAAGTCCCTGCCATCCGGTGCTAAGATTTATCAGATGAGTGGGATATGACACCTGTGTTACTGTTACTGTTACTGCCGGTGATCCGCCGGAAGCTGTTACCAGAATATCTCCGACGCGTGTACTTCCGGTTGCATTTTCACCGTAGGTAACGTCAAGGGTATTGTCGCCTGATCCTGACATCGGACTTACGCTGAACCAGGGTACACTTTCAGTTACTGTCCAGGTTGTGTTGGATGTGATGTCGAAGGTTGTAGTACCGGCTGTTGCATTGACATTACGATTGTCAGGGTTAACGGTGAGAATGGCTCCGGCACCTGCCTGATTAACGGTAACCGCCACTGGAGTGATTCCGGTGGCAGAAATCTGTATTTGTCCTGATCTCGGGCTTATGGACGAGTTCTGGTTATAGTTTACGGTCAGGGTTTGGTTTCCTGTTCCGGTCATTGGAGAGACACTCAGCCAGGAAACACTTTCGGAAACGCTCCACTCAGCATTGGAGGTTACCTCAAAGGTGACGGAACCTGCAGGAGCTCCCACACTCTGTGAAGCCGGTAAAACTGTAAGTACTACTCCTGACTGGATGACAGTAGCTGTTACATCAGGAACATCTGGTGCTGAGAGCGTAATAATCCCTGTACGGTTAGTTGCTGATGGTTGCTGGTCGTAAGTAACGGTGAGGGTTGCGTTGTAGCTGCCCGACACAGGTGTAACGCTGAGCCAGCCAACACTTTCAGTAACAGTCCAGTTTGTATTTGAAAGCACATCAAAGGTGGTGGTTCCGGCCGGCGGGTTGACTGTACGGGTTGCAGGATCAACGGCAAGTTGTGGTAAATACCATTCAACCCTGTCGTTTGGATCATAATCATAATCCTCTCCGGCAAACGCACCGCTGAAATTATAAAATACAACATACCCTGCGTTTACATTTTTGGAAACATTGTAGCTTCCGCTCCAGCTGTTGGCAGGAAATTGTGCATAATACACGCCAAAGTTCTGGTCGTTATTGATGGTGAGCAGTTGTCCGCCGGAGGCACCATTAAGGAAGGTACAGTGATTAAAAGTATTGGCAGGATCAACAACAGCTCCGGCTTTTAGATTAATTCCATCGCTGTTCATGTATTCGAAAATGCCATAATCGGCTGCAATAGTTCCTCCGCTTTCGATATTGAATGCATAATAACCTGACGACATCCTCGAAATGCCTGCTTCGGCGCCCAGGCTTCCTATCATGCTTAACGTTCCTCCATTATTAACGGAAAGCGTTTTACCGGAGCCCATTAGAAGGTGACTATTGTTGTTTAATACAAATGACCCACCTGAATTAACATTTACATTTCCACCTGCTGATACATCAACTTCGATTACATTAAGGGTACCTGCTTCGACAGTTAAATCATTATTGATCAATACATTTGATATGATATTGACTGTATTGGCTCTGGTTCCTTCCGTTACCTTCCCGTCTCTTTCTATAACCGGCTCCATTTTCAGGCCATCTCCTCCAGTCTTGTTGATTAGGACATTGTGGAAATTTCCTGTACTCATCTCAATTCCGGCATCTGTTCCGCCATATAGTTCAACCGTCCCGCCTGAAGGTGTAAAATTCAGGTTGTGAACCGACATGTGCCCTGTTGTTCGTATAGTACCATCAGTAATATTTTCGGTAAAAGAGTAAGTTGGTGAATTGTAAACAAGAATTCCCACGTCTTTAAAATCGATAACACCACCTGTCATAAACACCGTTGCATCCCCCGCCCATGACCAATAGCTGGGAGAATTTCCACCAAACACATTGAGTTCTCCCCCACTTCCTGTGATCAAAGTACCATTGACGTCAACAAAATGAGCGGGATCCTGGTGAATATCCATCACACCTCCATAAATTGCAAAAGTGCCAAACAAACCATTATCAGCCAGATCAGCGGCGCTGAAATTGCCGGGTGAAATAAATAGTCCACCACTTGTCCAGTCGTACACCTGGCAGGTAATGTCATTATAGGCAACATTGTAAAGTAACTCAGCGGATTTATTTATTTCGAGAATATAAAAATCTTCTGCTGAACAGAACTGAACAGTTGATCCGTTAAAGATTACCCTGCTGTTGGATTCACTGAAGGCATACGGACCTGCATTGTTCATCCAGTCACCTGCGACCTGTATGGTTTTATCGTAAGAATTCAGGATGCCTTCATCAATGGTCATGTCTCCGGTTAAAGTGAGGTCGTCATAAATAATGAATGAACCTGATGGTTTGTTCAGTGTCATGTTATTCAGATAATTGCCATTGGTAAGATGCACGTAATGGGTGGTATTGCCTGTAATGAATTCCACAGTTCCGCCTGATGGTTCGAATGTACCGGCAACCTGTGCACTGAAAGTTCTTCCAATTTTCAGTGTACCACCCGTGATTTCATCAATGAATGTGTTTCCCAGTCCAATACTTCTTCCGGGAAATTCGCAGACGGAACCATCGTTCATGGTTAGTTTTCCATAAAGTTGCAGAATGCCAGCGGGTGCATCATGGTTGCAGGCAAAATTGCCCGAATTAAGATTCAGCCAGCTTCCGGACGGAAAGTTAAGATCGCCGTTAATGATGGCTGAATAGCCATTCTCAATAAATAGTGTCCCGGATAAATCCAAGGTACCGCCGACCAGAAAATCTCCGTAGGAAAAGGTCATGGAAGCACCATTTTCGATGACTGCATTTCCGGCTACAATCAAATCAACGCCTTCCGTTTGATAGTACAAGCTGGCTCCGCTTTTGGTAGTGTAATTGCCCATAACTTTTACCGGATAGTAGGTTTTTCCCGGATCATCGCCAATCAGGTTCTTTGACAAAGGTCCCCTGACGAGGTTACCAAATTCAGCCTGATCACTGGTTGGGTAATACAGGGATTGGGTGATGTAGGTAGTATTTCCTGTACCCAGTTTAGCTGTTGTTCCTTCTTTGAACTGCCATTGAGATACGTGAAAAGTTCCGTTTGTTACATCAGCAGTTGATCCACTCTCCCAGTATAAGGTGTAGGAGGAAAAATCGTTCAGTGCGTCATTCATGATGAGATTGCCAAAGATTGATGCATTGTCTGCGATGGAGCAGGTGTAGGAGTTTAAATCAAAATTGCCGGTTTGAACAGTCAGATCACCGGTAATGGTAAAATTCGTTCCTAAGCTGATTTTGTTGTCTTTGGTGCCATCAGAGATCAATTCGTTGGTTCGTTCGTCGTAAATTGGTCCAAAGATTACAGTTTCGTCCGATTTTGAGGTGCTTTTATTAATCACCACATCATGTATGGTGCAACCATTTGTTTGACTGATAGCTGCATCAGCAGGCCCGTAAAACTCAAAAATGCCTGCTGTTGGGGTGAAATCAGCACGATTGCCGGAAAAGCCATAGGCCATTCTGATTGTTCCGCCGGTAATATTGTGTGTCCAGGTGTAGTTATTATGAATGGTCAAAAAACAGGTTTTGATATCAATAACTCCGCCTGACATTTCCACGTGCGCACCATTGGCATAAGGCCAATAGCAGAATGTTCCGGAGATGTTAATAGTACCTCCGAAATTGTATAATTTCCCATGAAGATCAACCCATGTTCCATCTCCTGAATTAGTCAGGTTGATGGTTCCTCCCGGATTAACATAGAAACTCCCATAGACTCCGTTATCGGCGAGATCGAGAGCAGTAAAGGTTCCGGCTAAGACGTCAATTGCGCCTGCTGTCCAGTCGTACTGATTGCAGGTTACGGTATGTGCAACATTGCTAACACGGAGTGCAGCACCTTTATTGATTTCAAGGATGTTGAAGTCCTCATTGGAATAAATATACTGATGATCCGGACCGTTGAAAATCACTCTGCTGGTTCCTTCATTAAAGCCGGATGCTCCAACATTGTTACTCCAGTCACCACCAATGGTCATTGTTGTGCTTCCCGGACTCAGCGTTCCTGAATTGATGGTCAGGTTTCCTTTGATTTCGATATTGTCATCAAAGACAGTGGTTCCTCCGGAAGAACTGATGATGACATTATTGAAATAGTCTCCCGGCATAAAATTGGAAGTTCCGCCTGTTCCGTTGAAAACTACTGTTCCGTCATTCAGCTCAATGATCCCGTTCATGTTGTTGATGTAATTTCCCACGAAGAAACTTTCCGAAGTGAAGCTGGTCAGTTTACAGTTAGTATAAATATAGAGATTTCCGTTAATCCTGCATGGGTGTGTTGACAAAGCACTATGTCCCAGTTCATCTCCGGTTTTGTTATTACGGACATGATAAAAATGGCTGTCATCATCTCTACTTCGGATATAGCTTGTTCCGGTACCAAAGAAATCAACATAACCGGCATTCAGAAACACTTCAGCGCCACTCAAGAAATCCCAGGTTCCCTGAACGTAAATCGTTGCGCTTAAAAGAGCATTTGCATTCGATCCTGAGTACCAGTATATTGAGCCGTTGACATAGAGCTTTGATAAAGTATTATTAAGCGTTAGTGTTCCTTCCACATTGACATCGTTGGTAACATTCAGTGAATATCCGCCAATGGTGAGTGTTGCACCGGATTCGATCAAAAGGCTTTTGCAATTTCCATTAGTGTTCTGAACATAAGGTTGATGGGGTGTTCCGGAAGGAATGGACACATCAATGGAAGCAGTGGGGATTGTGTTCCCGCTCCAGTTGGCACTGTTGTTCCAGTCGGTACTAACTGTTCCGAGCCAAGTCCCCAGTGTTTCTACCTTAAGTGTATAGTTGGCTGAATTGCCGTTATTGGCCCAGATACACAAGCCATACCAGTCGGCAGTAGTGATTTCATAATTGAAACTTTCATCGGCTGATGATCCGCCCGATCCTGACCAGGCCTTGTAAGCATTTCTGCCGGCGTAGTATGTAATTCCATCAGAGCCATACAGCCCAATATCAAGGTCTGCTGTTCCGGAGGTAATATCGAGCAGAAAACCATAATAACCCGGCTCAAGGTAAGTATCATATATTTCGACAACATCACCGGCAGGCCAGCTCAGATTTAGCGGTGTTCCAACAACACAAGTTTCACTTCCTCCTTCAAATTCAACTTTGGCTGTTCCTGTGCCGGAATATCTGACTGCTTTAATTCCCATCACTGAAGATGCGGTATGATTCCCGTCAAGAACTACAAAATCTACCGAGCTGACGCCATATGTTGAACTTGCAAGGATATCATTAAACGCACTGCTTCCATGAAGTTGAATATCCCAATCGTCAGATGAACTGTTTGCTCTTGTACCGACCACATTCCAATAACTTGCAGTGCTGGTGAACTTAAAATAGTCAGGTTCTGTGGTTGTATTCAACGCATAATCATCAGTAAGTGTTAACAGGTTTCCGCCGGAGTTTATCCTGAAATTTCCGAAACTGCCATCAGCGCCTGAGAAAACACCTGAGGAAGAATAAACATAGATTAAAATCCTGCATGAGGAAGAGCTGATACCTGTAGGGACACTCCAGTCATATTTTCCATCATTTGGCGTGTTGCTTGTGATTGATGTCCAGTTGTATCCTCCATTTACACTGTAATAGAGCTTAACATAAGAATCGGTTGAATATGTTCTTTCCCAGCGGATTTCGTAAACATCCCCAGCATAAAAAAGCTCTCCGCTTCCATTGTGATTGTATCCTAAATCACCTGCAGGATGTGTAAGTTCTATGGCAAGTCCTGTTGAGCCGCCGGGTACGATCGTGTAAACTCTTTCAAGGTTGTCTCTGTTGATCCATTGTACACTTCCCCACCAGGTATTATGCACACCAATCAGGTTAGTGGCAGCATCGTAAGCCACACAGCACTCGCTGTGACCCGGAATGCTGATATGTACCGGTCTTTGATAAGAGCCGATTTCGCTTACAATTTTATTGAAATACCACACATAATCAGTTCCGTGATCGTGGTGTGTACAGGTGAAGCTGTATCCATTGGTTGTATTGCAAACCGAAGCATATCCCGGGGCAATGTCTGTTCTGTCGGTACCACCAGTGCTTACAGTATCTGTATTCATTGCAATCGCCAGTTGTTTCTGTACATTGGGCACCTGATAGTCCCATTGACTTTCCATGGCTTCCCATCGCTGGTAATGATAATCAATGAGCTTGGTGTATTTAAAGGAGTAATGCAGTGAAACGTAATCCCAGTAAGACAATAACATAGCGGCTGCTGTAGGACTGCATCCGTAACTCCAGTCATAGAATTTGCAATTCCCGTCATGCAGCGGAATCCAGATTTCGGATTTGCCAGTTTGTAGCACCTGATTCAGGAATTGATCCCATTCGGCATCAAAACTACCCGGAGAACTGAAAAAGGGAAGTTCACCAACCAGTTTCAAAAATTCAGTTTTGTTTACAGCCATTACTTTTGGGAAGATATTGATGTAAATATCTTCGTTCCCATTGGTATAGCAAAACCACTGATTTTGAAAGTCGATGTAATAGGCTTTTTTCATCGAAATATTTTCCCCAAGATTTTCCCTGGCGATGTCTTCAAGCAGAAAACCATTTGCAAGATGGGGGGGAAGTGCTTTTGTGAAATCCCGGATAACTCCGATATCTTTTCGGGCACTGACAAAAATGGTTCCGTAATTGTCAATTCCCCATTGCAGCCTGCTGTCGCCAAGTTCGTGCGCTTCGCGGCAAGTCTGAAAAAGAGCTGTTTTTTCGGGAAAGGGCTGGTTGATCGAATAGGTAAAACGATAACCGATAAGTTCGTCTTTGTTGGAATAAATTGCAAGGTGTCCGGAAGGATAAATTTCACCCCACATTGACTGTGCATTCTGGTCGGCAATTTGTTTAACCTGCCCAAAGGTGACATATTCCACCTGAGCATTTAAAGTAATTCCTGCTGCGACCATCAATAAAACAAGTAATAGGTTTTTCATAATGAATTTGTTTTAAATTAATAAATGGTTGACTTGTATGTTTCTTGAAAAACTTCTTTTAAAAAAATGTTAAAGAACTAAATAATATCTTGATAATATCATGCTAAAGACATTAATTGCTGCTTAAAAGCATTTTAGCAATCCTGTCGTCAATTCAAGATTCAAAATTAGAACAAAATAACTATTTCTGCAATATTTTTTTGATTAATAAATTATTGTCTTTCGAAAAGATAATGACCAACCTGCCATTCATTGCCGCTATTGAATCGGAAGGTTTCGGAGCAGGCCATAAAAAATATTCTCCACCAAATCCAGAATTGCGCTGCCTGTTTTTCATTTGTTTTTCTGAAAATTTCCAAGATCTCAGGTTTGTGATTGTCCATATTTTCAAGCCATGCTTCCAGTGTTTTGGAATAATGAAGTCCATTAATCGTCCATTGACCGGTGATTTTTAGTTTTTCGGAGAAATTTGAAAACAGTTGTTTTGAGGGCATCATTCCACCTGTGAAGAAATATTTTGCCATCCAGTCGCGGTTGCTTCGTACCTCAAATTTACAGGTGTAATGCCGGTGCTGAAGAATATGGACAAAGAACTGTCCGTTCGTAGCCAGCCATTGCTTAATTTTTTCGAACAATGCAGCATAATTAAGGATGTGTTCGAGCATTTCGACAGATACGAACCGGTCGAATTTTTGAGGCGGGTTGAAATTATTGATGTCTGAGGTGATAGCAGTGATGTTGCTGAGATGGAGTGCTCTGGCTTTATTTTCGATAAAAACCTTTTGTGAACCGGAATTGGAAATAGCCGTGAAATGAGCGTGTTTGAATTTTCCGGCAGCATAGAGTGTGAATGATCCCTACCCGCAGCCCAAATCCGGAATCTGCTGACCGTCATTAATTCCGGCACGGCTGATTGTCAGGTCAAGCATTTTTATTTCCGATTCGTCCAGTGTATGGACGTCCTCTGACCAGAGTCCGCAACTGTATTTAAGCTTATTGCCGAGAACCAACCCAAAGAATGAGGCAGGGACTTCATAGTGTTGCCGGTTGGTATCTTGGGTATTTACGGCAATGGGGCTTTGTCGTAGCTCTGTGATCAGGGATGCTAATTTTTCACTTTGCAGCGCTGCATCAGGGCTTTTTTCATGTTTTAACCGTTGCCGGAGCATTACCCGGATTGCGGTGCGGATGATCCTATCCGGAACTATGTTTAGTCGGGGTAACCAGGTCAGCATAATGTTTTTTTAGCATGCTAAAATATAAATATTTGAATATATGCAGGATTTTTTTAATTTTTTATCCCGATAAAGGTTTTGAACCAATCTGATGAATGATTGTTTGGAAACAGAGCAACCAAAAGTATGGTTTTCTCGTCTGTTTATGCAAGACGTCAGGCAATTATTTTAACCCGGATGCGTTAGCCAGATTAATAATTTATTTCAGAATCACTGTGACCAGAAACACCTACCTGTACATTTTTTCCTTTCTCCTGTTCACCACATTAAGCCGGCAAGTGAATGCCCAGATTGGCGGTGATGCCGTTTACAAATTTCTCAACTTAACCAGTTCGGCGCGGGCTGCTGCCGTTGGAGGGAGTTTTATGGCGGTTGATGATGGTGATCTTTCACTGGCACTGTTCAATCCGTCGGTTATAAATCCACAGATGGACAATAATCTTTCGATGAGTTTTGTGGATTATTTTGCAGGGGTGAATTACGGATTTGCCAGTTATGCCAATTCATTCAGAAAAATTGGTTCCTATGCGGCTACTGTTCAGTACATTAGTTATGGTGACTTTACCTATGCCGATGAAACCGGCCAGACTTACGGGAATTTTGGTGCCAATGAGCTGGCATTAAACCTCGGCTGGGGCAGAAAACTGGATTCCCTGTTTTCGATCGGTGCCAACCTGAAATTTATCCACAGCGGACTGGAAGATTACACCAGTTACGGGCTGGCGGTTGATATTGCCGGAAGCTATGTCAATCCAAAACATCAGCTTACTATATCTCTTGTTGCCCGTAATATAGGCACCCAGCTGAAACCCTATCGTGACAGCAATACCGAAAAACTTCCTCTGGAGATCAATCTTGGTTTGTCTCAGCGCCTGAAGCACCTGCCTTTTCGCTATTCCATCCTGTTAACCAATCTGCAAAAATGGGATTTGACCTATGATGATCCGAATGATCCTGACAATAATGTTGATCCAATCACTGGAGAAGTGGTTGATAGAGACAATGCCGGTGAATTTTTGGATAAAGCCATGAGGCATGTGGTTATTGGCGGTGAATTCCTGCCTACAAAAAATCTCACTTTGCGTTTCGGGTACAATTATCAGCGCCGACAGGAACTTGGTGTTTACAATAAAATGGGTACAGTAGGTTTTTCGTGGGGCGTAGGAGTAAAAATTTCCAAGTTTCAGCTCGATTATGCACGGGCAACTTACCATCTGAATGGCTCACCCAACTATTTCACCATCAGGACAAATTTGTCTGATTTGTTTTAATGCTGTTTTTAACCTGTTAATTAAAAATTATTAACAGGCAGATTAAACAGTTCGGGCTTCCTAAATTTAATTTTCCCTTCGAACAGTGTGTTTTAATGCGCCTCGTACCTGCCAGATTTCAGTACTTAACCACACATAAGGCAGCAATTTTATGCGAAATGCGAAAACTATTCTGCCCATTCTTTTGTTTAAACAGAGGCAATAGCCAATCACGTTCAATGAAAATTAACACTGAAATAAATCCTTTCAAACTCAGATAAATATTATGAAACCTTCCGGTGATCCCATACTAAAATCGTGGCTTTCTGCTGACCGCGGGACTGATTTTCCGATACAGAATCTGCCTTTTGGTATTTTCCGGC
>Ga0116164_10002698_pt1 | contig 12540 bp, 14 predicted proteins | sample AD_UKC109_MetaG_FD_89888 | JGI IMG/M metagenome (GOLD analysis project Ga0116164, IMG submission 89888) | Active sludge microbial communities of municipal wastewater-treating anaerobic digesters from Hong Kong - AD_UKC109_MetaG | ecosystem: Engineered > Bioreactor > Anaerobic > Digestate... | reverse complement strand
TAATGGAAGTTTTTCCATCTTGCCATTCGCAGCATTTAAAATGCCCATAATAGCAAAGACAAATGAAGCAATTCCTCCAAAGAATCCAACGGCCCAACCTAGTACAGGTATTAGCCATACAAATCCAAGTGCTGCTTCTGCGATAAATAATACTGCGCCTTGGTTAGCATGAAACTTAGCAAATTTTGATTTTGGTGCCACCAGTAGTGGTACAATAAATAAGATGCCAATATAGGCTAAAATACCATATATTTTATTCTCCTCCACATCTTTATTGTTATTAACTTCTTTTTTTGGTGCCTCTTTAGCTTCTGCCATAATATTCCTCATTTACTTTAGTAATACCCCAATAATGCCAAATAACCACAAAAAATACAACAAAAACCATAATTTATGGTAGACTGAACTATAATTTTAGAGAATAAAACATTAATAATGCAAGATAACGCCACGCCCAACTTACTGACCGATAAGAGTTCAAATATTAGCGCTATAATCCAACGTATGATTAAAAGTGGCTTTAGTCACGAACACTTTTGGATCAATGAGGAGTCTTACTCTAGGTTCACCAGGCCGGGTTATAAAACATGGCTAACACGAAACTCACGTCTTTCGTATCCTATGATTAATGCTACGGTGTCATATATTTGTAAAAATAAACATATAACTTATGAATATGCGAAGAAATTTGGAGTTCAAGTTCCATACACTAAATACGTCACCCCTGAAGCCCGTATAAATACAAAAGAACAAGAAGAGCTTTTGTCACGCCATAAAAGGCTAGTCGTCAAGCCGTCGGATTCGGCTCAGTCGAGAGGGTTGACGCTTGATATTGCAACAATGGATGGCTTGAAGGGTGCGTTATTGTATGCCCACGAATATTCACGAGAAGTATTAATTCAAGAACAGGTATACGGCGAAGAGGCTCGTTTCATCATTTTCGAAGGCAAAACAAAGGCCGTTTTACTGCGTCAAACCCCGAGGTTAGTTGGAGACGGCAAAAGTACAGTACGTCAATTATTTGATATAGAAAATACAAATAGAAAAAATATTGTGAAATCAGTGGTTCCGTATCCAGTATTGTCATCATACATGATTGAAAATTATGACCCAAGTTATATTCCACACAACAAAGAGGTTTTGGAATTAAGTAGGTCAACTTTAATCAGTGGCGGTGCTTCGGTTTATAACATTATCAATAAAATAGATTCATCGTATATACAAATTGCAGAAACATTAACTCAGTATCTGGGCGTTGATTTTATAGCGATAGACCTGATGATGAAAGACTATAGGGCTAAGGCAAGTAAAAATAATTATGTACTAGTTGAATTCAATGAACTACCTTCGCTTAAATTTTGTAGTAGCTGTCGTGATGGTAATAATTACAATATCCTGGAAGATCTTATACCACTTGTAGAGAGATCTCTAAAATATTGACAAAATACCAATAAACGTTCTATAATAACCTCATGTCAAATACAGGCGAAAAAAATACAAGTCATGAACAGTTGGATTATAAAAAAGCAATCGCTCTGCAAACTTATGAGTATTTTGAAGGCGGGCCCGATCAAAAGACTGCTATCGCTAATTTTATTGATAAAAAGTCAAAAAATTTAGATCTAAAATATCCATCGCTGGAATCTGGTGTTATAGATCGATTTGTTTCTGTATTACATCAAGAAGTAGCTACCACTCCAGACGCAATCGCTACCTCGGAATATAGATTAGCTGAAGCATATTTTTTACAAGCTGCACGCCGCATTAACAGGAAAGAGAGAGTCCACTCCCAAGAAGTTATAGACAACTTCCAGCTTCTAAATGAGGCTATCTACGGTAAGCCGGATGAAGTTGTAGTAAACCAAATGCTTACACAGATTTGGGATCGATTGGATACTGTAAAAAGTCCAGCAGCAGCTACTATTTTAGAACAACTTAAAAGTGGTTATGCCTTAAGCTTTGGCGATGGTGAGTCGGTGCCTATTCCTGTGCTTCCGCGACCAGAAGTTTCGTCAGATAACCGAGAGAGCTTACCGATTCTAGAAGATGAAACAATTGAGTGGCTTAAAGACTCTGTGAGCAAAAGGTATGGTGTAGCTCAAGAGATATTCAATAAATATTTTAATGAAAATGAGACCCCCGAAGGTGTAGATGCATGTCATATTGCTGAGCTTTTTGAAAGCGCAATAGCCGAGATGGGATTAGATGTAGCAGTCATACAGCGCGAAGATGTTTCCGCGCTTAGCTGGTCCTCCGCTGATCAGGCTGTTATTGTAGGCTTAGATAGAAAGCCAATAAAGACTCCAGAGGAGTTATTTGGGCTATTTGTTCACGAAGTTGGTGTTCATGGGGTTCGTTCAACTCTTGGTTCGAGTACCGGTGTAGATGCGTTAGGAGTTGGCTTGTTTACCGAGGCGGATTCGGGCGAAGATCCAAGTTATTTGACTTTTGAAGAAGGACTAGCCTCGACTCTGCAGTTAGCTTCTCAGGGCAAAAAAGAATCCTGGAATGTAGCAGGTATGGGACTGTATCTTACAGTCGCATTTGCACACATGGGTTGGTCACCACGCCAAATTCAAGAAGTAATGAGCAACGTGCGTATTGCTCTTGGGGCTTCCGAGGCAGATGTGGTAATTAGTGAAGAAAAAGTTAATAAAGCTCAAGCCGCAGCCGCAACTCATGTTAGGCGAATATTTAGGGGTACACCAGCTGGCGAAGAATTAAAAACATCGGATGGGGTAACATTGCATTACGCAAAAGACCTTGCGTATGCAGCAGGTAAAGTTAAGGCTATAGAGTATTTAAATAATCTATCCAAGCTAAATGAGTCTGAAAGAGAGCGAATGTTTGATATTTTGTTGAGCGCCAAGTATGACCCTACTAATACTGTTCAGGCTAAAATTGTAGAATCAGTACAAGCTAATGGTAGGGTAGAAGAATGAGTAATTACCCAGTTGTTGTAGGTAGATTTGAATATATCGACATTGTCGATATATTGGGTGCAATTCCATCTAAAGTAGATACCGGGGCAAAAAGATCATCAATACACGCTACGCATATTCGGGTTGTTGAGCAAGATGGAAAAAGTGTTTTGAAATTCATACTCCTGGGTCATCCTGCCTATGATAAGTCGTACGAACTGACTACCGATAGTTTCACTATGATCAAAGTTAAGAGTTCAAATGGACACATATCGAATCGATATAAAGTAAATCTTAAAATAAAGATTGGCTATAAAATTTTTAATGCATCATTTACACTGGCAGATAGATCTGGTAATGTTTTCCCTGTACTTGTGGGTCGCGAAGCTCTAAGGAGGCGATTTATTGTAGACCCAGACCGGACAGGAGTAAAGCGTAGTGAAATTAAGCTAGTATTAGATAAAGTGCCATGTAATGAAATAGTTGAGGGGGGTGATGTATGAACATAGTTATTCTAAGCAATGGTCCGGGCAACTACTCTACTAAACGGCTTAAGGAAGAGGCTAAGACGCGTGGCCACAATGTGCGTGTCGTCAAACACAAAGAATGCTACGCCTCTATTGAAAGTAGTAATCCATATGTAACCTACCGTGGAGAAGATCTTCGCAATGTGGATGCAATTATTCCACGAATTGGAAGCAATATTACTAGATACGGTACGGCTATCGTTAGGCAGTTTGAGATGCAGGGGGTGTACACTACTGCTACTTCTATCGCAATTACCCGTTCTCGCGATAAGTTGCGTAGCTTACAGCTACTTTCACGCTCTGGTGTAGGTATTCCAAAAACGGTTTTTTCTCGTAATACGGCAGACATAGATGATTTGATTGAGGAGATTGGGGGGCTTCCGGTGATTATTAAGTTGGCTCGCGGTACACATGGTAATGGAGTGGTGCTTGCTGAAACTAAGAAGGCGGCTAAGTCTGTTCTTCAGGCGCTGTATCTAAATAATGAAGATGGTACCAACATTCTTTTGCAAGAGTTTGTTCATGAATCTGCCGGTGAGGATATCCGTGCATTTGTAGTGGGTGGGCGGGTTGTTGCAAGCGTAAGGAGACAAAGTTTAGACGATGATTTCAGGAGCAATACCCACCAGGGAGGGACGCCGACAGCGATAAAGTTGACTGATGAAGAGAAAAAGACTGCAATTAAGGCGGCAAAAACAATGGGACTTCCTATCTGCGGTGTTGATATGATGCGGTCTAGTAGGGGCCCTCTTGTTTTGGAGGTAAACTCATCGGCAAGCCTAAAGGCGGTAGAGACAGTAACTGGTAGAAATGTTGCGTCAAAAGTAATAGACTATATTGAAATAAATGCAAAACGAAAAAACAAAAAAGATAAAGTTGGCGCTTAGGTTCAGTTTAGCGTTAATAGCATCGGTTCTCGCTGGCTACTTATTTCATAATGCTAATTTGTCACAGAATACTCATCAACAACTTAAGGTAAATAGTACAGTTATCAATATCGAAATTGCGAAAACGTCGCAAGAGAAAGCAAAAGGATTGTGTTGTCGTGATAGCCTAGGTGAAAATAATGGAATGTTATTTGTTTATGATAAGCCTGGTTTTTATTCTTTTTGGATGAAGGATACTAAAATTCCACTGGATATTTACTGGATTAATTCAGATAAACGGATAATACACATTGAAGAAAATGTATTGCCAGCAAGTTATCCTAAAGCTTACGTCTCTAAGCAGATGGCGCAATATGTTCTTGAGACAAACGCAGGGTTCACAAAAAAATACGATATTGCTGTCGGTGATACTGTTGGGTTCTAAGTGCATATTATCCTGCAGAGTCAGTATATGCTAACATTAGCAGTATGGCAGATTTGATTGCTCTTGTATTAGTTATAGCAGTGGTTGCGGTAGTATTTTTACGTAAGACTAGCCCAGGTGTGGCTACGTTAGCATTATTGGCAGGAGTGTCGTTAAATCAGTTAATTGGCAAGTGGATAATCGGATATTTACCAATTGGCTCGCAGACAGCCGGGAGCGATGAATTAGTTGTTGTATTTGTGCGTATGGTTATTATCTTCACTCCTACGGTAGTTGCCTTAATATTTGCTAAGGTCCATAAAAGAAACACAGTGCTTTCCCTGTTATCCTCATTAACTCTGGGCTTTCTGATGTTTTATTTTGGCTTAAAAACATTAGGTTCCGTAGATACCTTAATGGTGCACACAAAAAACTCAGGGTTAGTTCACTTTATAGGCCCGTATCACAATTTAATAATTCTTATTAGTGCAATTTTGGCAACCGTAGATTTAATTAGTGGGCATAAATCTAAGCCATCAATCTCAAAAAAGAAAAAACATTGACCACTATCTGTTAATATGAGAAAATAATCTAGTCCTCTAGCTTTTTGTAAGCTTACAAAATTGAAAAATAAAGCATAGCGACTTTTTCAATCTGAGAGGAGTGACAACGGAAAGTCAAGTATTCTGCCACTTGTGGCATAAACGAAACTTATAGTGAGTCACGACGATGGGTCAGTAGCTCAGCTGCCCAGTGGCAAGTCCACGACAAGAAGATAATAAGCAAGGTGCTCATATCACTAAACTTGCAATTCTGAGTAGTACTTTACATATATTTACGATTTGGGTCAGTAGCTCAGCTGGTTAGAGCACCTGCCTTTTAAGCAGGGTGTCGTGGGTTCAAGCCCCACCTGACCCTCCAAATATATTAAGGTCCCTCAAGGGATCTTTTTTAATGATAAATCATAGTGATATATTAATTTTATGATCAAGTTTAATACGTTTCGTCCGCAACGGGTGTTGCTGGTGGGGCTGTTGTTGTTTGGGATCTGTTTGGGTTTGTATGTAGCTCGCTTTCAACTATATGTTTCAGCTTGGTGGCTAATATTTTTACCATTACTGGCACTAATTGTTAAAAAACAGAAGATTGGAGCCGTGGTGGCCGTATTGATTATCGGATTAATCATCGGAAATTTACGTGGAAGCTATTTTCATAAACAGATATTAATGTACAACGAGTTCTTTTATAAAAATGTGACCGTAACTGGGGTGGTGGTTGATGATCCCGGATATAACAGTAAAAAGCAAACAGAGTTTCATATTAGTAGTTTAGAGATTCAAGATAAGCAGTTGCCGGGCAAGGTTAGGATTAGAAGTATTCAAGCTGTTTCGGTATCACGAGGTGATTATGTGAAGGTAAGCGGCAAGTTTAATCCAACAATCGGCACTGGTCGTCAAGGTAGTATCTCGTATCCTAATATCGTAATGTTAGCAAAGAATGATAGCTGGATAGAGAAGATTCGTTTAAGATTTTTTAGTTCAATATACTCTACTTTACCTGAGCCACAAGCAAGCTTGGTGCTGGGATATCTTGTCGGCGCCAGAGCATCATTACCGGAAGACTTCACCACAGCAATGTCGATAGTTGGTTTGACGCATATTATTGCAGTAAGTGGATATAATTTAACAATCATTATCAGATTCGTAAAAAAGATTTTCGAAAAAATATCAGCGTATCAGACGGTGGCGTTTTCTTTTATTTTGATGTTCGGATTTCTGCTGGTGACTGGTTGGAGCCCAAGTATTATGCGAGCGGTTATTATTACTGGATTTAGTTTGCTGGCTTGGTATTACGGGAGGAGGGTTAATCCTGTTGTACTTATATTCTTGGGAGCGAGTATAACGGCACTAATCAATCCGTTGTATATTTGGGGTGATGTTGGATGGTACCTTTCATTCCTTGCATTTAGTGGCGTCATATTGCTAGCCCCTCTGTTGACTGTATTGATATTTAAATCTAATAAGCCTGGCATGCTAGCCCAGTTGCTGATAGAAACTTTGTCAGCGCAGGCGTTTGCGGTCCCTTATATAATTTTAATATTTGGCAAACTTTCAGTTATTGCTCCAGTATCAAATGTATTAGTGGTGCCGTTTATCCCAATATCGATGTTACTTGGATTTGTGATTGGGGTTATTGGAATGGCATCACCAATATTGGGACTATGGTTGGCGTTGCCACTCAGAGCAATAATGACAATAAAAGTATGGATTGTAGAAAAGCTTGCTACAAATAACTGGGCGCAGATCGATATTAAATTAGAGACATGGCATATCGCAATAATTTATCTGTTACTATTTGTTTTGCTGGTAATTATGAATCTTGCAGTCAAGAAAAGAAACGAGGGTGAATCTATAGATTGGGATCTGTTATAATATCAAGTATTCCTTGGTTGAAATTGTAAGGTATTAATCCAAAAACGGAGTATTTAATTTATGTCTGGTCACAGTAAATGGTCAACAATCAAAAGACAAAAAGAGGCTACCGATGCCAAAAGGGGTGCGGTATTTACTAAAATTGGTAATCAAATTGCCTTAGCCGCTAAGGGTGGTACCGACCCAAGCATGAACTCATCTCTAGCTCTTGCGATAGAAAAAGCCAAGAGTGCCAACATGCCAGCCGTTAATATACAGCGAGCCATAGATAGGGTAAAAGATAAGAACGCCTCAGCATTTGATGAGGTTTTGTATGAAGCCTACGGACCTGGTGGTATCGGGATTATCATTGAGGCGGCTACGGATAATAAAAATAGAACATTCCCAGAAGTGCGCACCGCAATTACAAAAAATGGCGGAACCATGGCCGATTCGGGTAGTGTTGCGTTTCAGTTTACTCGTAAAGGAGTTATAAGAGTTAAAGCTAGTGGTGAAGATGCATTATTGACTATCCTAGACTGCGGGGCTGAAGATGCAATTGAAGATGAGGGAGAGATTACGGTTTATACTTTGGCTGGAAATCTTGCCAAAGTGAGGCAATCTCTAAAAGATGCCGATTTAGAGATAATTGATGCTGAACTTCAATACGTGGCAAATAATATTATTGAAATATCCGATGCCGAGGTAGCTCGTAAGGTTGAAAAGATCATGGATGCTCTTGACGACCTAGACGACGTGTCTAATGTACACAGCAATTTTGATATTACAATATAACTCTTGCATTTAGGAATTGTTGTAGATTACAATACGGTTATGTTAAAAAGTAACAAAGCGCTGTTACTGATTCTGGCGATCGTGCTAGGGTTGTTGCTTTCACCCGTTAGCGCACTGGCAACTGAAACAACTCAAAGCCTGCCACAAGTTAATGAGATCTATCCAAATGCACCCGGCTCTAGCGAGTCGGGTTTTGAATTTATAGAACTTAAGAATGCTAGCACGCAAGATATTGACTTAGCTGGATTCCAATTAAAAATTAAAGATAAAAATAAGCAGATGAGCTTAGAGGGTGTGCTGCCAGCTAGTGGCTTTAAGGCGATAATTACCACTTTCTCGTTAGTTAATAGCGGTGAAGTTATTCAGTTACAACAATTACAAAACGGAGAATGGGTCACGATTGAAGAGGTTAGTTATGGTGGTAGTGCTCCCGAAGATCAATCGTGGTCGTATTTTGAGGATGGTTGGCAGCTGGCTCCAATTACACAAGATCTACCAAATACTAAAGAATTGGCCGAAGTTGAAGAGGTTGATGTATGCCCGGCTACTCCTGGTGTAGATAATGTTGTTCCTGAAGGATATGAAATTACAGATCAAGGTGTATGCCAACTGATTCCACTAGAATTATGTGAAAATCAAGTAATAATAAATGAATTTTTGAGCGACCCCATTGGCTTAGAGTCAGAAGGCGGTGAGTTCATTGAGCTTTATAACCCAAGTGATTCCGTAGCTCCATTACTCGGCTGTCATTTAAAAACCAGTAAGAGTAGTTCTGATGTAATCACGTTTACAGAAAATGATATTATCCAGCCATACGGTTATTTTGTCGTCAACCTAGCGGATAAAATAACCAATGCTAGTGGTAATATTACTTTTATTGCGAGCGAGCGTGAAGATTTTGTTAGTTACAGTGCATTACGAGAAGGTGAGGATTTGAGTCTATTCGCTAATGGGTGGGAGGTAACTGATAAGCTAACTCCAAATCAGGCCAATGAGTTAGTAATTCTTAGCGAAGAAGAAATTGAGAGCGTGCAAGATGAAGGGGCTCCACTGCCGTGTTCAGAAGGAAAATACAGGAACCCGGCTACTGGTCGATGTAAGAATATAGTAACAGCCGAGACTGGGCTTGCTGATTGTGACCCCGGTGAATATAGAAGTGCAGAGACTAACAGATGTCGTAAAGTCAGTTTAGCAACAGCAAGTTTGGCTCCGTGTGATGTTGGCCAAGAAAGAAGCCCTACAACAAATAGGTGTAGAAAAATTCAATCTTCAAGTGACGAAGTTAAGCCTTGCAAAGACGGTTACGAGCGAAACGCAGAAACTAACCGGTGTCGTAAAGTTGCATCAATAACGGGAGCGTCAACACTTGCATCGGCCGACGATGCAACGAGCGGTAAGACAAAAATAGACACAAGAATTATTGCCATAGCAATGGCGTTAATATTGGGGTATGGAATTTATGAATACAGAACTGATTTAGCTAGACTATTTTCTAGAATATCCACTAAGATTAGTCGTAAGAATTCTCCAGATTAACATAAAACAGCTATAATTATATTCATGAACAAAATACAGCAAGAAGAATATATTCAGTTTGCCAAAAATCTTGCACATCAAGCGGGTGAAATAATGTTAACTCACTTCCGTGCCAAGTCGCTTGTTACCGAATGGAAAGAAGATAATACGCCGGTTACGATTGCAGATAAGCAGATCAATACTTTAGTAATTGATAGTGTAAAGTCGACTTATCCAGAGCATGGAGTTCTTGGTGAAGAAGAAAGTTTTGAGCCGAAGCGAAGTATGCTTTGGGTGGTTGATCCGATTGATGGTACGGCAATGTTTAACCTGGGGATGCCAAATTCATGTTTTTGCTTGGCTTTGGTGATAAACGGCGATGTCCAAATTAGTGTAGTCTACGACCCGTACTCAAAAAGATTATTTCATGCAGGTAAAGGGTTGGGTGCTTATAAAAATGATGAAAAAATCCTTACGCCCGATATTGCTGATCTTAAAAATAAATATTGTTTTATCCCAACAGGATCTAGAGATAAGCCAATGCTTTTTGAAAAAGTTATTATTGATGCAAAGTTGCAAGGAGCAAAAATATTTTTCATCCCAAGTTATACGTATTTAGCAACACTGGTTTTGGAAGGATCTGCCGCTACTGTCATGATGGCCTATGGCTCGCCATGGGATTGTGCCGCCATATCACTAATTGCTTCAGAGGCAGGCTGTGCGGTATCGAACCTTTCTAATGCACCCAGGAAGTTCAATGAATGGAGTGATGGGATGGCCATATCTAATCCACAACAAGCTGAATTTATGAAGGATTCTATAAAAAATGCGAATATTGGGCATTGATCCCGGAACCGGAATTGTTGGTTTTGGCGTGATAGATTCCATTAAGGGCAGTAAAAATATGATAGATGCTGGTGTAATCAGAACGCCGGCTCATCAGCCAACCCAGGAGCGTCTGTTGACTATATATAATGAAATCTCAGAGATCATTAAGTTGAATAAGCCAGATGTTATGGTTGTGGAGCAATTATTTTTTGCAAGAAATGTTACTACCGCCATGAGCGTAAGTCAGGCGCGCGGAGTAATTTTGTTGGCGGGTGAACAGGCTGGCTTAAGATTGATAGAATTCACGCCCCTTCAAATTAAGCAGGCTCTTACGGGGTATGGTAAAGCAGATAAAAAGCAGGTTCAAGAGATGGTCAAGTTGCAGCTAAAATTAACTGAAGTACCAAAGCCCGATGATTGTGCAGACGCCCTGGCCGCAGCCCTAACATATGCAAACTAGATTTATTTACAAAATGTTATATAACTATTGACAAACATAAGCTTTTTTGCTATTATAAAAGAGTAATCAACAAAACAAAAAAGAAAGGACCCGGCAATGCCCGAGCATCTAAAAAATACCCCAAATAGTAAAGAATTTCAAAATTACTTAAAGAATTTTGTTAAGCAAAAAGAACAAGCCCATCGTAAGAAGGTTGTACAAGAGGCACTAACTACTCTTGCGCTTATGGTTGCTGGCTAAAATGAATTCAGTTGTTATATTAATGAGCTTGAAGATGGCACTAAACTCTACAGTGTTATACTTAAGACATGATATCAACACTAAGAGGAATAATCACCGAAAAATCTAATGATGTAATCATAGAATGTAATGGTGTTGGCTATGGTGTTTATGTAACACTTTCAGATCTTGGTTTGTTAACTTTAAATCAAGAATCAAAAATCTATATATACGAAAATATTAAAGAAGACACCCATGATCTTTTTGGTTTTCTGTCCCAAGATACTAAAAGTTTATTCGAACAGTTGCTAAGCGTAAAAAATGTTGGTCCAAAATCAGCGCTAGCTATTTTAGATATTGGCCCTGCAAATGATGTACGCCTAGCTATAGCCGGTGGTGATGTTAAAAAACTTCAGACCGCCAAAGGTGTTGGAAAACGTGCCGCCGAACAAATTATTGTAGAACTTCGCGATAAAGTTGGTGCCCCAGTTGGTGATAACGCCGAAAATCTAGTGTATCGTTCTGGTATAAATCAAAACGACGAAGCCTTGCAGGCCTTAGTTTCACTAGGCTACACCGAAGCCGATGCTCATAACACCCTGCAAAATATAGACTCATCCCTCTCAACTGAAGACCGCATAAAACAAGCATTGAAAGGATGATAATAAATAGATATGGAGTAAATTTAATATGAAGCTGATTTTTATATATGGCCCACCTGCTGCTGGTAAGCTTACGGTTGCAAAAGAACTGGCTGAGTTAATAGACTTTAAACTATACGATAACCATCAATTATTAGATGGTCTGGTAAAGTTATTTCCCTTCGATGACGAAAAGTTGAGTGTCGCTAGAATGTTGTTGGCTAGAAAGATACGTGTAGACATATTTTCACAATGTGCAAAGTCTAATGTGGATTGTATAACTACTTTTGGGCAAGCCGGAGAAAAATATTTTGATTTTTATCGTGATATTAAGATCAATGTAGAAAAGTTCGGAGGGGAAGTTCTGTTTGTTCGGCTGAAGCCAAGCCATGAAGCTCTGATGGGACGCGTTGTGAGTGACTCTAGGAAAGGCGTTAAGATAGATAACCCTGACTTTTTAAAAGATAAGTTAGCTAAAGAACCTCAAATTTATGATTTATTTCCAGATGTAAAGCATTTAAGCATAGACAACTCTTCTCTTGAGCCAAATGAAGTTGCGAATAAAATTCGTGAATATTACTTATTGTGACATACTGTTTATATGGCGATCGATAGGATTGTAAACACTAGTATGGATGACGGTGATCAGGCGGAGGAGAAGTTTGAAAATAGTTTGAGGCCTCAAGATTTCGCCAACTATATTGGGCAAGAACGATTGAAGAAAAATCTAGGCTTAGCAATTGGAGCGGCTAAAAAACGTGGCGAGCCGGTAGATCATGTACTGCTTTATGGACCTCCGGGGTTGGGCAAAACTACGATGGCTAGTGTGATTGCTAACGAAATGGGTTCGCAAATTAGAATTACATCAGGGCCAGCGATTTCTCGAGCAGCAGATCTAGCTAGTTTGTTAACTGGTTTGCAAGACGGCGATAT
>Ga0116164_10002695_pt1 | contig 12548 bp, 5 predicted proteins | sample AD_UKC109_MetaG_FD_89888 | JGI IMG/M metagenome (GOLD analysis project Ga0116164, IMG submission 89888) | Active sludge microbial communities of municipal wastewater-treating anaerobic digesters from Hong Kong - AD_UKC109_MetaG | ecosystem: Engineered > Bioreactor > Anaerobic > Digestate... | reverse complement strand
GTTCACGCTGGAAGAAGTGAGCAGGACCACCGAGGGCAATACCCGCCTGTTCAGCGCGGGCCCGGCGATCAACGCGACCACGGGCGTCGTTACCTTCACGCCCGAGACGAATGCCAACGGCTCCGTCACTTATAACGTGTACATGAAGGACGGCGGCGGCACGGACCGCGAAGGCGTTGATACGTCCATAATGCATACGCTTACAATTATAGTGAACAAAGTCAACGATGACCCGACCTTCACGCTGGGGGATCCGATCGTTGTGGACGAGGACAGCGGCCTGTATTCGGAGACCTACGTCACCGGGATCACGAGGGGCGGCGGCACCGACGAGGAAGACCAAAAGCTCACGTTCACGCTTTCCGGGTATGACAACTCCCTGTTTACGGAAGCGATCACCCTGTCCACGTCTGGTGAGCTTGTGTTCAACACCGTACCGGACGCGCACGGCAGCACGACGGTGAACGTATCGCTGAGCGACGGCACCAACACGGTCAGCGATCACTTTACCATCACGGTCAATTCCATCAACGATCAGCCGTCCTTTACCAAGGGCGAAGACCAGACGGTTTGGGAGGATTGCGGAACCAAAACTGTGAACGGCTGGGCAACCAAACTGAACAAGGGCGCTGCAAACGAAAGCGGACAGACTCTGTCGTTTGATGTGAGTAACAACAATGAAAACCTGTTCACAAGCGACGGGCAGCCCAAACTGGACACGAGCGGAAACCTGACCTATACGCCCGCTGCCGATGCGTTTGGCGTGGCGACGGTATCCGTCAAGCTGCAGGATAACGGCGGCACGGAGCTTACGGGCGTCGATACCAGCGAAACCGCGATGTTTACCATCACGGTGGAATCGGTCAACGACCAACCGGTATTTGACAGCATCGGCAATATCACCGTAAACGAGGATTCCGCAGCGTATGATAAGCCGTGGGTCAAGGCGGGCACGATCGATGTCGGGCCGTCGAACGAAACGCAGACCTGCGCGTTTTCCATGACCGAGGATGCGGCCAGTCGGGAGACGAACGGCAATACGAGCCTGTTTACCGACGAGCCGGCGGTCGATCCCGATACCGGGGATATTACCTTCACACCCGCGGAAAACGCGAACGGCAAGGCTTTCTATACCGTGTACCTCATGGATAACGACGGCGTGGAACGCGGCGGCGTGGACACGTCCGAGGCGCATGAGCTGGTGATTACGGTTGAATCGATCAACGATCTGCCGACCATCACGCTGGGCGGAACCGTGACGGTGAACGAGGACAGCGGAGATTATTCAAACGATACCTATGCAACGAACATCACACCCGGCGGGGGAACGGACGAAGCGCACCAGAACCTGACGCTCCAGCTCACAGCGGACAACGAGGCCCTGTTCAGCGAGCAGCCGGTCCTGACAACGACGGGCAGGCTGACCTTCAAGACAGCGGCGAACGCCAACGGTTCCGCCACGGTTACGATGACGCTGAACGATGAAACCAATACCGTAGAAAAAACCTTCACCATTGTGGTCCAGCCGGTCAACGACCAGCCGAGCTTTACGGATACCGGCGATGTGGCGGTCGACGAGGATTGCGGCATACAGACTGTGAACTGGGTCAGCGGATACTCCGTCGGCCCCGTCAACGAAACGCAGACCCATACGTTCACGCTGGAAGAGGTGAGCAGGACCACCGAGGGCAATACCCGCCTGTTCAGCGCGGGCCCGGCGATCAACGCGACCACGGGCGTCGTTACCTTTACGCCCGAGACGAACGCCAACGGCTCCGTCACCTATAACGTGTACATGAAGGACGGCGGCGGCACGGACCGAGAAGGCGTCGATACGTCCGCGGTGCATACGTTTACGATTACGGTCAATAAAGTCAACGACGCCCCGACCTTCACGCTGGGCGACCCGATCATCGTCAACGAGGACAGCGGGCTGTACGCGGAGACCTATGTCATCGGGATCACGAGAGGCGGCGGCACCGACGAGGAAGACCAGAAGCTCACGTTCACGCTTTCCGGGTATGACAGCTCCCTGTTCACGGAAGCGATCACCCTGTCCACGTCTGGTGAGCTTGTGTTCAACACCGTACCGGACGCGCACGGCAGCACGACGGTCAACGTATCGCTGAGCGACGGCACCAACACGGTCAGCGATCACTTCACCATTACGATCAATTCCATCAACGATCAGCCAACCTTTGTAAAAGGCGCGGATCAAACCGTGCTGGAGGATTGCGGCACCAAAACTGTGAACGGCTGGGCAACCAAACTGAACAAGGGCGCTGCAAACGAGAGCGGACAGACCCTGTCGTTTGATGTGACCAATAACAAAAATACCCTGTTCACAAGCGACGGTCAGCCCGCGCTGGATGTAAACGGCAAGCTGACGTATACGCCCGCTGCCGATGCGTTTGGCGTGGCGACGGTATCCGTCAAACTGCAGGATAACGGCGGCACGGAGCTTACGGGCGTCGATACCAGCGAAACCGCGACGTTTACCATCACGGTGGAATCGGTCAACGACCAGCCGGTTTTTGAGGATATGGACGATATCACGGTGAATGAGGATTCCGGTACGTACGATAATCCGTGGATCAAGGCGGGCACGATCGACCCCGGGCCGTCGAACGAAACGCAGACCTGCGCGTTTTCCATGACCGAGAAAGAAAGCAAGCGCATCACAAAAGGGAATACCAGCCTGTTCAGTACAGCGCCGGCGATCAATCCCGATACCGGCGCGATCACCTTCACGCCTTCGGAAAACGCCAGCGGCAAGGCTTTCTATACCGTGTACCTCAAGGATAGCGACGGCGTGGAACGCGGCGGCATGGACACGTCCGAGGCGCATGAGCTGGTGATTACGGTTGAATCGATCAACGATCTGCCGACCATTACGCTGGGCGGAACCGTGACAGTCAACGAGGACAGCATTGCATACCGGAATGATACCTATGCCACGAACATCACGCCCGGCGGGGGAACGGACGAGGAGAGACAGAAGCTGACAATCCAGCTGCTGCCGGATAACGACGCGCTGTTCAGCGAACAGCCGGTCCTGACGACGTCGGGCAGGCTGACCTTCACGCCCGCGGCGAACGCCAACGGCTCCACCACGGTCACGATGACGCTGAACGATGAAACCAATACCGTAGAAAAAACCTTCACCATTGTGATTTTACCGGTCAACGATCAACCGACATTTACCGATATCGGCGATGTGGAGGTCGGCGAGGACTGCGGCATACAGACCGTGGACTGGGTCAGCGGGTACGATGTGGGCCCCGCCAATGAAACGCAAACCCCGGTATTCTCAATTACGCAAACGGTCATTGCGGACGACGTTTTGCTGTTCAGTGCGGAACCGGCAATCGATCCGCTGAGCGGCAAAATCACCTTTACACCGGCGGATGACGCCTTCGGGAGCGCGCAGATTACCGTGGTGCTGGCCGATGCCGACGGTACGGCCAACGGCGGTGTGGATACCTCGCAGGCGCATACCTTTACCATTACGGTTAATGCCATAAACGATCAGCCTGTTTTCAAAGACAATGGGGACATCACCGTGGATGAAGATTCCGGAGCGTATGCATCGGTCTGGGTCGCAGCGGATTCGATATCGCCAGGACCGATCAATGAAGCGCAGGAATGCACCTTCTCCATGGAACTGGATGAAACGACGCTGACGGTCAGCGGGAATACGGAGCTGTTTAAAATCGCTCCCGCAATGGATGAAACGACGGGGGAGATCAGCTTCACACCGGCGGAAAACGCCAGCGGGCAGATTACGGCCACGGTTACGCTCAAGGATACGGACGGCGTGGAAAACGGAGGCGCGGATACCTCCGAGGAGCACACATTCACCATTCTGGTGAATGCGGTAAACGATATGCCGGTCTTTACCGGCGGCGGGGATATCTCCGTCGGCGTCGGTACGGGCGCGTATGAGCAAGCGCTGTGGGCGACCGATATCTCGGCGGGCCCGATCGACGAAACCGATCAGGAGCTGAGCTTTGCCGTAAACGCGGACAAGCCGGAGCTCTTTGACACACTCCCGGCCATCAGCGCGGACGGAACCCTGACCTTCACCCCATCCGAAACGGAAAGCGGATCGGCGCTGATCACCGTTTCGCTGGGCGACGACGGCGGCACGGATTTCGGCGGGATCGATACAAGCGCGGAGATGCAGTTTACGATCAACGTCGTCAGCAATACCGAGCTGGTGCTGACCGGTACGGTATTGAGCGCCAGAACCGGCGATCCGGTTAACGGCGCCTATGTGCGGATGCTGGATCAAAACGGCGGCGAAATTACAGCCATGACGGTGGGAGCCGACGGCGTTTACAGGTTTACCGGTTTATCGGACAGCAGCGACGACGTTCAGGTGATTGCATCGGCGGACGGCTATCAGAACAATTCGTTAGTTACGCAGGTATCCTTCGCCACGGATCTGTCGGGCACGATTACGCGGGACATTCCGCTTTCCCAGTTCAATCTGTCCGTTACCGCCGATCCGGATGTAATCCTGGGCGATGGCAAGTCAAACGCTGAAATTACTGCTCTCGTTACGGATGATACCGGCGAGCCGATCAGGGGCGTGGCGGTATCGTTCTACTGTGAATCCGGCAATTTCAAGAATGGCCACAACACCACCGAAACGGGCAGGGACGGTTCCTGCAGCGTTACCTTTGTTTCTCAAAAGCTTTCCGGCACGACGGAATTAACCATTCCAATCAAAGTGGTCGTATCCAGCGAGGAAAAGCGGCTTTACGGCACGACGGAGATATACGTACGGTTTTCACCGGGATTTGTGGAAGGCATTGTAAAAGACGGCGACAATCATAACAAGCCCGTGAAAGGCGCTATTGTAACCGTTTATAAGGATTTTAACGGGGACGGAATCATCGATTTCACCAAAACCGTTGAAACGGGAGAAAACGGCCGTTATAAGGTTGCCGTACCCAGGGGCGACGTAGAATACAACATCAATATCACAAAGCCGGTTACGATCAACGGTACGGAGACACAGGTAACGTTTGAGCAGATGGTTCAGGTGAATACCATTACCGGCTCCGGCGGAGAAACCACCAATCCCTCGAAGTCGGCAATCGGGATTATCACGCTGCAAACGGAAGAGGGATCGGCTGCAGGGTGCGGAGAGCTGCTTGACGCCGGGATTTATATGGAAATCGTGGGTAACGGTATTCAGCAGGAAGTCAATCTGGATCCCGATACGGGCGTATTTTCCGCGGATAACCTGGCGGAAGGCACGTACACCCTGAACGTCTATTACGAATATGAAGACGGAACAAGAATCATCGTCAGCTCACGCGAGATCACCATTACCAGCAGCGGCGAAACAAATATAAGCGAGGTATTGATCGACCCGTACGGCATTGTAACGGACAGGAATACCGGCGCGGCGATTGAGGGCGCGACGGTGCAGCTGTATTATGCCGATACGGCCGGCAATATAGCAAACGGGAGAACGCCCTATTCGCTGGTCTCGCTGCCGAGCGTATCAGGCTTTCCGCCGTCGAACAACAGCAATCCGCAGCAGACGGATTCCGCCGGATTATACGCGTTCATGGTCTACTCGGATACGGATTACTATATCGTAGCCACAAAGGCCGGGTATGAAACGTATACAAGCGGAACGATCTCTGTCGGCTCGTCGATTGTCCACTTCAACTTCGCCATGACACCCGAGGAGAAGCAGGACGACGACAGGAGCAGCACGTCGGGTTACTATGATCCGGCCGTATATGTCAGTACCGACAGAAACCGCGTGCTGGAAAACGGATTCGTGGTCTGTACGGTTACCTACGGCAATAAAACCAATAAAACACTGTCCTCGGCCGCCATTCAGCTGCTTATTCCGCAGGGAATCACCGTGGAGGATGCCGACGGCGGAACGCTGCACTCGTATTATGAGAAGGCCTGGCGGTCAACGAAGAAGCTGCGGCTGCTTCCCGAGTGGGTGGAAAGCGATTACGAGCATAAAATCATCTGGGGTGTGAAGAACCTGAAGCCGGATATGGTTTACACCAAAACGGTGATCCTGCGTACAGCGTTCATCGGAGAAGCCGAACCGAAAACCGAAAAAACCCTGAAAGCGGTGATTACGACAAAAAAGCGGGTCGAGGTCGAGGAGGACGATCTGTCGCTGAAAACCTTCGTGGTTGCGTCACGTACGAATCCAAGCACACATGAGGCATACTTTACCGGTCAGACCGATCCTGCGTTCCGGGCGTCCGATATCCTGACGCGTGCGGATGCGGCGGCTGTTTTTGCCGCGATACTGGGCCTGAGCACGGAGGAAACGCAAACGTCCTTTACGGATGTCAGCCCGGACGATCCGTATGCGGGCGCAGTGAAGGCGATAACAGACACCGGTTATATGCGTGGATTGGGCCATAATAAATTCTATCCGGATCAGGGTGTCTCCAGAGCGCAATTCATCACGATGGTCGCAAGGTATCTCGGCATTGAGCGCCCCTATTATATTGAACCGTTGTCCTATCATTTCACGGATATCGAGTGCAATTCGGCGCGGAGCAGCATTGAGGAAGCCTATCGCTACGGTTTGGTCCTGCCTTATGAAGACGGCTCCTTCAGGCCGTATCAGGTGGTTACACGCGGCGAAGCGGTGCGTATGCTCAACCGCATGCTCTGTCTGGGCTCGATCACGAACGCGGCGTCTCCGTACACGGACGTGCTTACAACCGATCCAGGCTTTGGAGAAATTGCGGCAGCCGTTATGAATACGGAAACACTAACCAACGAGGACGGAACCGAAACGATCGTCGATTGAATGGAGATAGATCAGGAATGACCGGCGTTAGCCGGTTTCCTGCCGGTATTCCGTCCGGTTATGGAATATCGCCGGAAACGCTTGACAAATCAAGCCGGGTATGCTATCGTATACCACAAATCATAGCGAGGAGTTCATCCGATGATGTACCTGCCCCAGAACCTCGGCCTTATTATTATTACGAACATTGCTGTACTGCTTCTTCTTGTAGTAGTAGGCAATGTTCTTACGCGTAGGTTGAGGCAGGCGTGCAAGGTCGCACCATAAACTCCAAGAGTTTACAGCACACTCCCTAAACTGCGCGAAGCGGTTTAGGGAGTTTTTTTAAGGAGGTACGGCATGCTAAACGGCGCACAGATTTTGCTGGAAGTGCTCAAAGAGCAGCAGGTGGATACGATTTTCGGGTACCCGGGAGGCTTCGTACTCACGATTTACGACGAGCTGTACCGCTCATCGGACTGGCTCAGGCATGTGATCACCTGCCACGAGCAGCACGCGGCCCACGCGGCGGACGGCTATGCCCGCGCCACGGGCAAGACCGGCGTCGTCATCGCGACCTCCGGCCCGGGCGCGACCAATCTGGTCACCGGCATTGCCAACGCGTATCTGGATTCGGTTCCGATGGTCGCGATCACCGGCAACGTTCCGCTGGAAATGATCGGGCGGGACAGCTTTCAGGAAGTCGATATCAAGGGCATCACCATGCCGATTACCAAGCATAACTACATGGTGAAGGACGTCACCAAGCTCGCGTCCATCGTGCGGGAGGCGTTCTATCTGGCGTCAACCGGCCGCAAAGGCCCCGTGCTGATTGATATTCCCAAGGACATCCAGCTGACGCAGTGCGAGTTTACCCCCGCCGTGCCGCGCAGGGAAACGCCGCTCAAGCCGACTCCCGCCATGCTGCAGGAGGCCGCGGCGCTGATTGCCCAGTCCAAGCGTCCGTATGTCTATGCGGGCGGCGGTGTGGTATCCACCGACGCGGGCGAAGAGATCGTCCGCCTGGCGGAGAAGCTGGGCGCACCGATCGGCGCGAGTATGATGGGGCTTTCGGCTGTTCCGTACTCCCATCCGCTGATGCTGGGGATGTCGGGCATGCACGGACGCTTTGCCTCCACCAAGGCGATGGGGAAATCGGATTTGATTATCGCCGTCGGGGCCAGGTTTTCCGATCGCGCAACCGGCAAGAAGAGCGAATTTTCCAAAAACCGCAAGGTGCTGCATATCGATATCGATCCGGCGGAAATCGGCAAGAACATTCCGGCGTATGTGTCGATGGTCGCCGATGTGAAAGAGGCGCTCAAGGCGCTCAATCAGATGGAACTGCCAAAGAGCGATCCGACGTGGCTGGAAGAGGTGATGGCGCTGAAGGCTTCGCCCAATCACGAGGGCGCGATGAAAAACGATACGCTCAATCCGTACGGCGTTCTGAAAGCGCTGGGCAAACGCCTGCCGCAGGATTCGCCCGTCGCTACCGACGTGGGGCAGCACCAGATGTGGACTGCGCAGTATTATCCGTTTGAAAAACCGCGCACCTTCATTACCTCCGGCGGCTTGGGCACGATGGGTTACGGCATGGGCGCGGCGATCGGCGCTTGCATGGGGACCGGTAAAAAGACAGCGCTGATCACCAGCGACGGCAGCTTCCATATGAATATGAACGAATTGGCTACTGCTGTTTCCAACCGTCTGCCGCTCGTCGTGCTTGTGCTCAACAACAGCGTGCTGGGCATGGTGCGCCAGTGGCAGACGATGTTTTATGACCACCGGTATTCGTCCACGACGCTGGACCGCAAAACCGATTACTGCAAGCTGGCCGAGGCATTCGGCGCGAAGGGCTTCCGCGTGGAGGAGCTGAGCGAGCTGGATTCTGTGCTGGATCAGGCGCTTTCGCTGAACGAGCCTGTGGTGGTGGATATTCGCATCGACCGTGACGAGATGGTGTTCCCGATGATCCCGCCCAACGGAACGATAAATGAAATGATGATAAGGGGGATAGGGTCATGAAGAAGCTGATTCTGGCGCTGTTGGTCAACAACGAAGCCGGCGTCCTCACGCGCGTATCGGGTTTGTTTTCCCGCCGTGGGTTCAACATCGAAAGCCTGTCTGTCGGGGAAACGCAAAACCCGCTGTTTTCCCGCATCACCATCGTGGCGTCGGGGGACGAGTACGTTCGCTCGCAGCTTGTGCACCAACTGCGCAAGCTCCATGATGTCAAGGTGGTGGAGAGCATGGAGGTGGATAATACGGTCCGCCGCGAGCTGATGCTCATCAAGGTGTGCGCGGGCAGCGACACGCGCAGCTCGGTACTGGAGGGCGCAAACGTTTTTCGCGCAAAAGTTTGCGATTTGACGCCGACCACTGTTACAATGGAACTGACCGGCGACACCGATAAACTGGACGCGTTCATCACCTTCCTGGAACCGTTTGAGATCATCGAAACGTGCAGAACGGGTATTACGGCAATCGGACGCGGGGAATACATTCTGAAACAAAATGAGGGGGTTTAATTCCATGGCAACTATGTATTACGAAAAGGACTGTAATCCGGACATTCTCAAGGGCAAGAAAATCGCGGTTATCGGGTACGGCAGCCAGGGGCACGCGCACGCGCAGAACCTGCACGACAGCGGATACGACGTCGTGGTCGGCCTGTATGAAGGCTCCAAATCGGCAGCAAAGGCGCAGGAGGACGGCCTGACCGTGATGCTGACCGCGGATGCCGTCGCGGCCTCCGATATCATCATGATCCTCGTCAACGACGAGAAGCAGGCGGCGCTGTACCAGAAGGATATCGCACCCTACCTGAAAGCGGGCAAGACGCTTGCGTTCGCCCACGGGTTTAACATCCACTTCGGCCAGATCGTGGTTCCGGAGGACGTGTCTGTGATCATGATCGCGCCCAAGGGCCCCGGCCACACCGTGCGCTCGCAGTATCTGGAAGGCAAGGGCGTGCCGGATCTGATCGCCGTGCAGCAGGATGCGACCGGCAACGCCAAGGAGATCGCGCTGGCGTATGCGGCTGGCATCGGCGGCGCGCGCGCGGGCATTCTGGAGACCACCTTCCGCGAGGAGACCGAGACCGATCTGTTCGGCGAGCAGGCGGTGCTCTGCGGCGGCGTGACCGCGCTGATGAAGGCGGGCTTCGACACGCTGGTGGAAGCGGGCTATCAGCCGGAGAACGCGTACTTCGAGTGCGTGCACGAGATGAAGCTTATCATCGATCTGGTCATCGCGGGCGGCATGAACTTCATGCGTTATTCCATCTCCGACACCGCCGAATACGGCGATTATATGACCGGCAACCGGATCATCACCGACGAGACCAAGAAGGAAATGAAGCAGGTGCTGACCGAGATTCAAAACGGTACCTTCGCGCGCAACTGGATCCTGGAAAACCAGGCCAAGCGGCCGTCGTTCAACGCGATGCGCAAAGCCGCGCAGAACACGCTGCTGGAGAAGACCGGCGCGGAGCTCAGGGCTAAGATGAGCTGGAAAAAGGAAAGCGGGGAGAAAAAATGAGCCGATCTGATACCGTCAAGTCTGGGGCGGACCGTGCGCCGCACCGGTCGCTGCTCAAGGCCTGCGGCTATACCGACGAGCAGATCAAGCGCCCGTTTATCGGCATCGTCAACTCCTTCAACGAGGTCATCCCAGGGCATGTACACCTGAACCAGATCGCACGCGCCGTGAAGGACGGCGTTCTGGCTGCGGGCGGCACCCCCTTTGAGTTCAACACAATCGGCGTTTGCGACGGCATCGCGATGGGGCACGAGGGAATGCATTATTCCCTGTGCACCCGCGAGCTGATCGCCGATACCGTGGAGTGCATGGCGAAGGCGCACGCGTTTGACGCGCTGGTGTTCATCCCCAACTGCGATAAAATCGTTCCCGGTATGCTGATGGCGGCAATGCGGCTGAACCTGCCGAGCATCTTCGTATCCGGCGGACCGATGCTTTCGCTGAACGGGAAGGACCTGAACACGTCGTTTGAGGCCGTCGGGGCGTATATGGCAGGCAGCATCGACGCGGAAGAGCTGCGCTGCATCGAAAACGAGGTCTGCCCGACCTGCGGCTCGTGCTCGGGTATGTTCACCGCGAATTCCATGAACTGCCTTACCGAGGTGGTTGGTCTGGGTCTGCCCGGCAACGGAACCCTGCCGGCGGTGTACTCCGCCCGCTTGCGGCTTGCCAAGGACGCGGGCATGCAGATCATGAAGCTCTACGAGCAAAACATCCGCGCGCTGGATATCTTCACACCGCAGGCCGTGGAAAACGCGCTGACGGTGGACATGGCGCTTGGCTGCTCCACGAACACCATCCTGCACCTCCCGGCGATCGCCAAGGAGGCGGGCATCCCGTTCTCTCTTCAGAAGGTCAACGAGATCAGCCGGAAGACGCCCAACCTCTGCAAGCTTGCGCCCGCAGGCCCGCACCATATGCAGGACCTCCATCAGGCAGGCGGCGTGCACGCGGTCATGGCGGAGCTGAGCAAGCAGAACTTCCTTCATCTGGACGGCATGACCGTGACGGGCAAGACGCTGAAGGAGAACCTGCAAAACGTGACGGTTCTGGACGAAACGGTGATCCGGCCGCTTTCCAACCCTTACTCGCCGTACGGCGGGCTCGCGATCCTGTTTGGGAACATTTGCCCCAACGGGGCCGTGGTGAAGCAGAGCGCCGTCGCCAGGGAAATGCTGACGCACGAGTGCAAGGCCCGGGTGTTCGACAGCGAAGAGGCGGCCGTCAAGGCGATCTACGGCAAGCAGATCAACCCGGGCGACGTGCTGGTGATCCGCTACGAGGGTCCCGCGGGCGGCCCGGGAATGCGCGAGATGCTTTCGCCGACCTCGGCCATCGCGGGCATGAAGCTGGACAAGCAGGTGGCGCTGATTACGGACGGACGGTTTTCAGGCGCGACGCGCGGCGCGGCGATCGGGCATATCTCGCCCGAGGCGGCGTCCGGCGGGCTGATCGCGCTGGTAGAGGAAGGGGATATCATTCAGATTGATATCCCGAACAAGAAGCTTCAACTCAACGTATCACAGGAAGAGCTTGACCGCAGAAAGGCAAGCTTCAAGGCGCCGCAGCGAAAGAAGCTGACGGGATACCTGAAGCGCTACGCCGCGTTGGTGTCGTCTGCGGATCAGGGCGCAGTATGGAAGGATGATGTATGATGGCGGATCAGGTAAGGATTTTTGATACGACACTGCGCGACGGCGAGCAGGCTCCCGGCTGCAGCATGGACTTGTCCGAAAAGCTGGAGATCGCGCTGGCGCTGGAACGTATGAAGGTGGATGTGATCGAGGCGGGCTTTGCTATTGCCTCCAAGGGCGACTTCGAATCCGTGGAGGAGATCTCCAAGCTCATCAAGGATTGCACGATCGCCAGCCTTTCGCGCGCGAACAAGCGCGACATCGATGCCGCCTGGGACGCGGTGAAGCAAGCGAAATCCCCCCTGATTCACACGTTCCTCGCAACCTCGCCGGTGCATATGCAGTACAAGCTGCGCATGACGGGCGACGAGGTGCTTTCCGCGATCCGGGAAATGGTTACCTATGCGCGCAACCTCTGCCCGCAGGTGGAGTTCTCCGCCGAGGACGCTTTGCGATCCGAGCCGGAATTCCTGGTCAAAGCGGTGGATACGGCCATCCGCGCGGGTGCGCAGGTGATCAATATCCCCGATACCGTCGGCTACGCGACGCCGGATGAAATGGCGGCGACGATCCGGCATCTG
>Ga0116164_10002691_pt1 | contig 12556 bp, 7 predicted proteins | sample AD_UKC109_MetaG_FD_89888 | JGI IMG/M metagenome (GOLD analysis project Ga0116164, IMG submission 89888) | Active sludge microbial communities of municipal wastewater-treating anaerobic digesters from Hong Kong - AD_UKC109_MetaG | ecosystem: Engineered > Bioreactor > Anaerobic > Digestate... | reverse complement strand
GTTAACGATTTTGCCTGACAGGGAATCCCTGATTCAACATGCCAAACAGTTGAGTAATCGGATAACGAAATTCTAATTAATCTTGCCTCGTACTTACCCTGAACAAGCTGGTTGTAGGCAATCACAATATCTCCTTCACCTAGAAGTATTGCATCGCCAAATTGCTGACTAACTGTTGTTTCCATATTAAAAAAGAACAAGGGTGCACCAGTTGTAAGGTTGAATGGGGTAATTGAAATGTGGGTTAAGGTACTTCCTATCCATCCATTATTTGTTCCAACGGCCACAATCCTATCACCATCAACAAATACTTTTTTGAAGGACTGGCTACTCCCCTCTGCTCCGTAAACACCATCTTTTTGCCATTGAGGAGCTCCTTCGAACGAGTACTTTGATATAAAGTAATCGGATTGGATGGCCGAGTTTTCATTGGTTTCACCAACAACCACAATTGATGACTCGGAAACACAGAAATTATTCAATTTCAAAGAATAATTTTCACCAGATATGGCTAGGCAACCCAATGAGTCGCCCTGTGAGTTAAGATGTAAAATATGGGAACTTACTATTCCATCATCGTCAGTTGTTGTGCCACCCACATAGTAGTTATCTCCATCAACATGAACCGTATATGCCTCATCGGCAAAATCTGTTCCATAACTTTTTTGCCAGATTGTATTGCCTGCTTTATCGGTTCTAACCACTAAAAATTGGTTATCCAAATCGGATGTGTTATCAAACCCAACCGCTAAATATCCATTTGGTAGCTCTTTAACATCGAATCCATTCGACAAAGAGCCTGAACCAAAAAACTTTATAAAGTTTGACGACTGAAACTCAGATATTTTTTTCTCGCACGATGATAACGCTGCTACTACTATTATGACTAACCAAATTCTTTTCATTGTTAGCGAATTTTCTTTGGGTTATATATTGAGAAAACGTACGAAAAATTAATAAATGCCTGATTAATAAAATAATCATCCATAATAAAGTAGTATTTCTGATACATTTCCTCATTCAACCCTTTGTACCGGGTACTACTTTCGGTTGGCATTATGGTTCCAAACTTAACTCCAGATGTTATTAATAATTTAAAATTCCCAATTTTAACATTCGCACCAACTGCAAGCATTGGTCTGATATCGAATTTTCGTTGTAAATCGATAACACTTTCTGTTCCGGTAATATCATCTGTAGCTCCAACCCTTGTTCTTGTAAAAGCGATATTTGAGGAGAGCAAGTAAACAGGCTCAAACCCTCCCTTTGCAAAGAAATCTATTCCTAAAAGCCTTTTATTGTATCGCAAGGCTAAAGGAACTCCAAAATAAATATTATTGTAAGTAGCCGACACTTCTGTAAATTCGAAAGGAATATTCCAGTAGCCAACCTGCATGTACGAAAACGAAAGGCCAAAACTACCATCAAAATCACCAAAAAGATTATCAATGTAGTTCACCTCTGCACCGAACCATCCACCTGATGAATACTCAGGGTAAACCTTGTTTAAATCTTCCAACCCGTAAAATTCCTTAACAAAAGGTAAAGTTAAAATCCCCCCCACACTCGCTTCAATTTTCATTATCGGGTCGGTTCTGTATGTCTTAAAAAGGTTTACAAACTCCTGTGTATCGTTCGTTGATGTAGTTTGCGAAGGGAATTCACGCAGGAAATTCATCATAACCTTATCGGCCATCTCGGGCATATCGCTGAAAAGGTAAGTTTGGATTAGCAACTTGTATGCAGTAATCTTTTCCTCGTTGGTAAATCCCTTAGCCATACACGATTCGAGAATCCCCGGTATTTCATCGAGCAAACCTGCATCGTACCTACTCTGAGCTAATCGTAGCTGCTCCGAACAGTCACTTTGAGCCTTAAGCCCAAATACAAGAAGCAGCAATGAAGTTCCCAACAATATTTGCTTTATTCTGTATGTCATTTTTGTAATATTTACTTCAAAGCAATCTCCTGTTCTATTTACAGGATTTTGGTTTATACTCAATATCCTCGCCCACATAGTTGTTCCACTCTTCCCTTGTTAAAGCTCTGGTAAGGTACTGGCAATAATCCTCAATTAGGAAGTTCACATCAACCGGGAACTTTCTGATATCCCCATCTTTCTCTCCGCTGATAATATACTTGTTATCGGGGGTGAACGCTACGGAGGTTACCCACGATGTGTGCTCATCAAAAACAATTGGCAGGGTATTTAAGTCATCGACATGCCAAAGACGCACAGAACCATCGTAGCTGGCAGTAGCCATATACTTCCCGTCGGAAGAGAAACTAATTCCGGTGATTTTTGCGTTGTGTCCGCGTAGAACATTAACCTGCTCTCCTGTTTTCATGTTCCACAAGTACACGGCTCCCTGGAAGTTTCCAAAACCTGCAGCAAGAAGGTTTCGTTCGTGAAAATATGCAATTTCACCCCAATTACTCTCAGGGATATTTGCAAGCTGCTTTACCTCCATATTATCAGAGCCAGGGTTTGAAATTTTTATTATTTTCCCATCGTTTAGGGCAACAAAAAGCGTTTTTAAGTTCTTGCTATATCTCGTTGTATTAATTCTAACGTCACTTTTATAAATCTCACTTCCGTTTTGGGTGTATGAATCAGCTATAGATATTGATTGGTTGAAAACCATGATGAACCTTCCCTCCTCGGTGATAAAAAAATCTTTAATATCAAGCGGGGATAAGCTATGTTCTTTAAGGTTTTTATTTTCAAGAGAAAACTCAAAGAAACCGTTGTTTGAAATCCCAACAATTCCCCCTTCCAAGTCAATAATTTTCTTCACAATTTGTAAATTGGTCATAACAGTATCATTCTGTTTCGTTTCCAAATTCCATTGCAAAAGTTTACCATCACTCCCCGAAGAAAGCAACGTTCCATTCTGGAATAGGAATGTACGAACCAAGCTGCTATGTCCTTTGTAAACATTAAAATCGCTCCCTTTGAAGTAACGAACACTTGCGTAGAGTGCTTTATAAACATCAGGGTTGTAAGGAGTTCCTTCGTATTCTGTGTTGAATACGAATCCCTGGTAGGCAAGCAACCCTTTTAAAACTGTATCAACTCTAAGCTGTTGACTTTTTACAGCCATTGATTGGGCGATGGAAAGCATTCTACGTCGCTCTGCTTCTAAGCTAGCCTGCTCTGCACGTTTCTGCTCTTCAAGAGCTCGCTGTGCATTTTCTTCAGCTTTTTTCTGCTGTTCCTGCGCTTCTATCGATTTTTGAGTTGCAATCTTTCTCTGTCTATCTGCTTCGTTAAGATTTCGGAGTGCATTTTGCCTTGCAACCTCAGCCTCCTTGAAGTTCTTATTAGCTAACTCTTTCTGCTCTAGGGCTTCCTTCTCTTTATCCTGAGCAATGTTACGTTGCACATCAGCTTCCTCTTTCTGCTTAATGGCATCCTTTTGTGCAGCAACCGCTTCGTTCTGAGCCTTTAGCGCATCCTGCCGTTGAATTAATGCGAGGATTCCAAGTCCAATTGCAATTAAACCGGCGGTTCCAAGTACCAACGCCACTATGCGCGAACGGCGAATGGCTCTTTTCTGTAGCCTGATTTTATTCTCCTCCTCGGCAATGTACTCCTCCTCGCTGGTGCGAAGGTAAACCATGGTTCGTTCAAAAGCGGGGTGGTAACGAACCGCCCATGCCAAATTCGGATTCTGTTTCTCGCGCCAGTTAATTGCCAGCTGCAAGTCGGGTGGCCCCCAAAGGCTGGTTTTTCCCTCGCTGTACATATCGGCCGATTCGGCCAAACGGAGGTACATTTTTACTGCCGACGATTCATCGTCAACCCAAACCTTGAGCTTATCCCACACACGCATTAAACTCTCGTGTGAGATATCAATGAGCGAATCCTCATTAAGTAAAATATGTGGAGCGGGGGTTAGAAAGGTCCTTCCCCTCATTCTGAATACCTCCGCCACGTTTATTACTTCCTGAGAGTTACTCTCGGCAATAGCCGCCAGCTCTTTTACGCTTGTAGGCCTCCGAATTCCTCTGTTATCGGCTCCTTTCTCGGTTAACGACTTGAACACAACCTCGCACACCCTTTTCTGCTCAACAGAAAGTTCATCGTATGCCTCATTTGCGTGATTCGAGAGCGCTCGCTCTAACCTACCAATAGCTTCGTACTCAACAATTCCCATTGGGTGGTTGGTATCGCCATGGTTTATCCAGTAGTCCCAGGTTCGCATGAGGGCATGCTGGAGAATGGGAAGGTGATCGGGATTGTTTCCCATTTCGTTCAGCAGCAGCTGAACCAGCTGCTCGGATATTTTTCCACCTCCCACTGCTACCGGCCCGGTAATTGCCTTGCGAAAATCGTCGCGGGTCATGCGGGGAATAAGGTAGTGGCTATCGTTAATGAGCCGTGTAAACTGCTGGAACGGGGAACAGTCGCCGATGAAATCGGAACGCATGGTAATTACAACGTAAACAGGTAACTCCTGCTGCTTCACGATATTTACAAGTAGGTTAATAAAGTGGTCAACCTTATCGAGTGCATCGGCCTCCTTGCCTGAGTACTGGTAGCGAAACAGCTCCTCGAACTGGTCAACCAGAATCAGGATATTCTCATCGTTGGCAACGCCATACTGGTTCAGTACGTTGGAAATCCCATCGGAAGAACGGCGAAGAACCGCCTGATTTATGAACGCATCGGCATCAATATCCTTCTGATCTTTCGATTTCGCAAAAGCATCAGCAATTGACTGAGCAAGGTTCTGAATTGGGCTTGAACCCGGACGTGATATGGCGATACGCCATTTTGAACGGCCATTATGTAGGAATCCTCCGTAAAGTATGGGAAGCAAGCCACAGTATATTAACGACGACTTTCCGGAACCGGAAGCACCCAGAATTGCAGAGAACTTATTTCCGGATAGGTTTCGAAGAATCTCATCGCTTTGGCCCTCACGGCCAAAAAACAGGTGTGCTTCCTTCGGGTGAAACGGGCGTAAACCCGGGAATGGGTTCTGCAGCCTGGTTGCTGTTGTATTTTGCCCGGATGTTGAATCCATAGGCTATAGTGATTTTAGGGTTATCGAATTAGTTAATTTTTAGCTCCGCTAAATCATTGAAAACGTTCGTAAAGTATTCAGTAAACTGCTCTTTATCGGCACCTCCGCTACTATCAACGAGTATCACCTTATCAAATGGTTTCGCCGAATCCAGCCCTTTCGATTTAAGAATATCGTTAACCTTCGACCGAAGCCACTGCTCGTTTGGTGAAGAGTAGTGGAGAATAGCCACGCTTGCACTGGCAAGAAAATTCAGGTGCTGGTTGTAACTTATCCCGCTAAAATTTGTTGCTACCTTACGGCTATCAACATTCAACTTTTCAGTAATCATCTGGGCCTCTCCGTTTATGGAATCGGAAATGAAGTAAACATCAGCCGGTTCGGTTTGCTTATCAATATGGGTTGCTCCATACTCCAGCATGTGCCTGTATAGCTTTTTCAGCTCCTCTATTGATGACTTAAGGATGGTTGTTCCGTGAGTTTGTTCGGTGTCGCGCTGAATTTTTTCGATAAAAACCTGGTTCTCTTCATCGGTAATATCGTAAGCAGACGATATCCAGATAATTCGAATTACCTCGCTTGATTTGCTCTTCAGGAAACTTGCTGAAACGTTACATTGATGCTCGCTGATCGATAAATGATGTTCGGGAAAATGGACATTGTAAATGGGAGGAATTATATGTATCACTACCTGCGACTTTGGCAACGCTTCCTCAATTTGACGGGTACACTCGTCGAAATTGCTACTAAAAGGCTTATCGGGAAGTACTTCGAACCCTAAATCCTTCAGGTCACGGGCTAAATTCTCTCTGTCGGCATTATGGCTCACATCGTCCTGCGATAAGAAAACGTGCTTCTTATCAGTAATCCTGCTATCAAAAAGTTGCGATTCCTGAATGTCAACCGCCATGTCGGTAACCTTCTCCCAGTAGTTTGCTACCAACTCGCTGTTATTTCGGAATAGTCGGTACTCTCCAGTTTCGTACTGCTTATCCCAAAAAAGGTAGGGTTGTCGCAATTTGCTAGCATCAAACCCCAATGAGTTGAATGGGCTAACGCTTACAATAAAACTTTTGTCATCAGCAAGAAAGTGTTTAAGCGATTGTATAAAAAGTTCATCGTTGGAATCGGAAGCATCGAAAACAATCAGCCTAAAATCCGCATTTTCTGATTCGGCGTTTACCATAATTGTAAAAGCAGAATGGAAACGATTCAGGCATTTACTTAAATCTGCCTGAAATTCTTCAGCAAATTCTGCCGATTGTTGATTCTTCTCGTTATACCAAATCAGAATATTCATATCCCAGTTATTTTTTACTAAATCTTTATTCCAATAACGGTAATATCATCAAGCTGTTCCTGCCCATTCATCCAATCGTTTATAGTTTGATGAAGTATTTGTTGTTGCTCATCCATGGGTTTCTGATGGATCTGCACCAGCAACTCCCTGAATCGTTTTGTTAGGAACTTGAAGTTATCGGGGCCACCAAACTGATCGGCAAAACCATCGGAGAACACGTAAACCACATCACCTTTCTGCACTTCCAAAGAGTGGTTTTTAAACTTCCCTCGTATTCCTTTAAAGAATGCACCAACCGGAAACTTATCGCCTTTAATCTGGTTAGCCTCCCCGTTACGAACAATAAGTACGGGGTTGTATGCTCCCGCAAATTCAAGTTCCATGCTCTGATAGTTCACGCAGCACAACGCAATATCCATTCCGTCCTTGACTGAAGTTTCATCATCTCGTTCCTTGAAGGTTGACATAACGCCATCGTTGAGCGCATCAAGAATATCGGAAGGTTTTTCTAACTGTAGATCTTTTACTGCGTAGTTGAGCCAGTTTTGCCCCACCATGGAAACCAGCGCACCGGGCACTCCATGGCCGGTACAGTCAATTGCAGAGAAGTATCGCTTCTCATCATGGCGGTGGAACCAGTAAAAATCTCCGCTAATTATGTCCTTCGGCAGGTAAAGTATGAACGATTCGGGGAAAAGCTCGTGAACAAAATCATTTGTCGGTAAAATTGCGTTCTGAAGTCGTTTAGAGTACTGGATACTATCCATAATATGCTTTTGCTGCTCTGCCAACAGGTCGCGCTGAGCCTGAAGTTCTTCCTTTTGGGCAACAACTTCTGCTGTTCTATCCTTCACTTTCTGCTCCAAATCGTTGTAAAGTTCCTCCAGCTCAGCAATCATCTTATTGAACCTCATTGAAAGAGTTACTATCTCTGTGCTTCCTGTTACTTCAGCTCGTTCACTCAGGTTTCCGTTTGAAATGCGGTTCACATGATCTACCAGCTTCTTTATGGGGTTTGTAATAACTCTTGTTTTGCGGTAAATGAGCAGGATTATTAGCATTAAAATAACAATGAAAACTATTATAAAGACCACCATTCTGAAAAGTTCAGCCCTTATTTCATCGGTTGTGTCGGACACAATACGTATTACGGAACCCTTGTAGAGGTTCGAATCGTTCGATTCGGAGTAAATGTACTGAAACGAGAAGTACCTTTTATCTAGCTTCTTCTCAACGGTTACGCTGTCGCGGGAAACGAAGCGTTGCTTAAGGAATTCCTTCTCGTTCTCCTCAAGGGCATCGAGTTTTGTGAGCGAGAAGGGGTCGTCGGCATTCATGAACAGCTCAGCTGATACTATTGTGCTGTGCTTTTTGCTCGACTCGTCGAGCATGCTCTTAATGATATTAATTACCTCGTCGGCAGCCGGCGAGTACACACCAAGTTCTACTATATAGTTTCCATTTAGTGTGGTTTGATAGGTGTATTTTTTCAGCCTTCTTGTGCTCGATTCAATGGTGAAGCGTTCGCTAACGTACTCACCATTTTCAAATATATGACGAATGTGCATCTCATGCTCCATTCCGAAGCTGAAGAAGTTTAATCCCATATCCTTATCGAAAGTTGTATTTACTACAACTCCGTTTGTATCAATTATATAAATATCATACAAAGTTGAATCGAGCCCGAGTTTCAACCTTAACTCTTTAAGGTTGGTTTCATTCATCTGCTCATCGGACAGGAGGTACTTTACAACTATCTCGTTACTAACCGCTTCAAGCTCATCATTTAGCTTCTCTTCAATCATTTGAAGTGTAATATCCTGAAATTTCAGCACCTGAATTAGCTCGTCGGAAAGCAGAAAGTTTCTGGTTTCCCTGTTCTCGTGAAGCATTATTCTGGTGCTTCTAAAATTGTATACCCCAAGCAGCAGGAGGGCTATTACCACCGGAATAACCACGTTAAAAATTAGCTGCCGAAAAATTGAAGTCTGTTTCATGTAAGAAAAAATATTAAGGTATTTTCTCATTATCAGTTTCGTTATTTTAAGTAATCAATCAAATACTCATTGTTATAAACTTCCGCAACATACTTGCTGTATTCTACATAATGAATAACTGTATTTTCAACAGCATAAAGGGAGTCATTTCCTGTAATCAAATCATTTGTAATAATTATTTCTCCTGTGCTAATAACTGTTTCTCCTGAATGTTTTTTTAACGTAAGCGAACCCTTCTGTACAAGAATCACAAAGGCTTTATTACGAAAAATTCCAAGTGATAGAATATCTGTTTCTGAAACCAGAAGGGGTGTGGAGTTGTAAAGCCAAAAAAGTGGGGCTGCATGTACCTCACAGTATGGTAAATTGGTAAAAAAGGCTAACCGTTCAATAATATTAACTTTTGTGGCTTCTGCCATTTCAATGTTTCTGTCAAGTTCAACTCTTAACCTATCGTTAAGCCGCTTCTTAGTTGAAATGTATTTCTGCTGATCAATACGCTGAATTAAATTGGCAGAAATTTGTCGAAGTACCTTATCGGTGTTAAAAAGTTGTGCTGTTAAATCGGTGGTTACGCTTAACTGTTCAATATTTCGGTGAGCATTCATGGCATATATTTTTGCCTGCTTGCCCATAAGGTTCTCGTTTCGATTTATTATTGCGTTGAGCAATTCTTCCACAGTGTATTCTCTTAATGGGAAGTAACTTTGCAAAGCCCATATTTTATTTGCGAGGGTAGTATCCTCAAGTATTGGGAAGATATATGGTTTTAAATCTTCAACAATAAACGTATCGAGCAGCTCAATGGCAAACGAGATGCTTTCACCGGTACCAACCTCAAGGTTCTCAATAACAGCCTCGATTGAACTTTTATCGTATTGTAGCTTAAGAAGCTGGAAAAGGTTATGCCTGCTCACACTAAACTCATGCTCTAACTCTGATTTGAGATTAGGGGCTTTGCTTTCCGGTGGACAGTGATGGAGGGCATTAAGATTCCAAGCGCAGATTCCTGCTTGTTCAACAAGCAGCTGATGCAAGGCCACCTCTTCCCTGTCATCGGCAACAAAATCGAGTTTTAGCAGCCCGTTGAGGACTTCTGTTTTCAGGTTCGATTTAATATCGAGTTTCCCAAAAAGAACGTTAGCGGCAATGGCGCTCCCTGTTTCAGGGATTATTCTAATAATACGCTTCCTAAACTGATCGGACACGCCGGTGCGGTTGAATGCCAATAGTAACATTTCTAAACCAATTTCACCTGAACCTATGAGGGCTCCATGGGCCATGGGGGCATAATCGTCTTTATCTAAAAAATCAATTAAGAAACTGATTATTTCTTTGGAGTGGGTTGCTCGGGAAGCCCATATTGCCTGCTTCTTAACCTGAGGAACCAGGTCGCGTAGAAGGAAGGTGAGTTTAAGTTTTTCGGCAGTTTTTGTGGTTTGCCCCAGAAGTTTTGCAGCCTGAATCCTTTCAAGATAATCCTTTGATGCCAACAAGCTGTTCACCACTGCCTCATCTTCTGCATTCTCCACTATACCTTTAAGTTCAAGAATTGTTTTATCGTAAATACCAACTGTTTCTTCACTCGATGTACGTTCCTTTTGCTCAACGAGGAAAGGGATTGTTTTAATTGCTGAGTATTTTACTATGTATTCGCACAAAATTTCAAGTTCCTGGCTACTTGCAACCCTCAACTTATCTCCCAAAAAATCAGGGAGTAACCAGGGTCTCGAAAAGCTTATAAGTTCAAGCTGTTTAGGAATGCTCAACCCTGAAAAGTTCTCAATCCAGCCAACTGTCGCATCATGTTGAATCTCTTTCTCAGAGGCAGAGTCAAGGGTTTGTTTAAGTGTTTTCCGGTAGCCTTGAAATAGTTTGAGTGAAATATAGAACCAAATAGCAATAAACCCAAGGAGGAAGTACACGTAGTGAATTAAACCAATGAAACTGAACAGCCCCATCACTGTAAGAACCACTCCCGAAGCAAGCGCCGCCATTTCGTTAATAGTGCCGTCAACCCGAGCCTGAACCTCGTGACGAATCGAAGGGGAGAGTGATTGATAGATAAGTTTTAGCACTGGACTTTCAATGGAATCCTTTAGGGCTTTTTGGAAAAATTTACTGAGGGAGATAAGTAGGAAAAAGAATGTGAAGGATGCCGATTCTAGAGTGTAACCAAAAAAACTACCAATAATCGCTGCGCTCACAGTAACGATGGTCATAATAACCGGGGAAACCAAGAGGCTAACCCTTAGGCCGTAGGTTTTCATTAGCGAACCGTAAACGAATGTTTTTATTAGCACACTTACAACCGTTAGGGTTCCCATAAGTCCACCAAAGTACTTCGCCAGCTCGTCGGGGTTATCGAACCTTTGGCTGGCAACCGCCAAGAAAAGGTAATGAACGAAAAAAGCCACTAACATGGAGAGCACCACGAAGGTTGCAATTGTACGAACATAAGGGATTCGCAAGGTGTCAGCAAAGGTGCTCTTTTTTGCAGCTTTGGCAGCTTTAATTTTTAGTTGTTTCGGGAATTTTGCGCTGATTATTACCTGAAAAACAAACGCCAGAAACATACTTATTGCACTAATGTATAATAAGTTTTTTGTTTTAAAGCCAATGGTTACAAGGAAAGGAATGGAAAGGGAGCTAATGATAACTCCAATAACCTGCCCGGTATCAACAAAACCAAAAATTCGCTTCCCTTGCCGTATGTCAAATATTCTTCCTGCTGTTCCCCAAAAACCAACAAGAGCAACAATATTAAGCGGGCCCATTAAAACAAAAAGGGCGAAAGCCAACCATTTGGTATCGGAAATATAGTAGCCTGCCCTCAGAAGGAATGTTATAAAAAACACAAAAAACAGGTTAACCTGCGCAAGGGTTGAAAACCTCAACCTATTTTGGAAGAATGAGTAAACAGAGGTTAACACAATTCCTGTTATTCCAGAAATAACAATGGCTTTCGGAATCATGCTCTGATCGAAATTATTGAGAAACAATGTATTTGCACCCACATCGAATGCTCCAAGAAAGAAACCCAGAAACACCGATTGCAAAACAAGCAACGATACAGGGAAAACTTCCTCCTGCCGTAAATTCAACGATTCGTGTAGTGCCACAGTTTACAAAAGTTTAATCTACTAATTTAATCAAATTCAGCTATTCAACACAAATTACTACTTGTATTTTTCTCCCTTTTCATCAGCAAATTCTTCGTTCGGGTTTATCTGAAGGTAACGCGAAAAGAACTTCACCCCGAAGTAAAAAGGAACCGTATCGAGCAATGCCGCAAGCATTTTAAATATGTAGCTTGAAAAAATAAAAATCATAAGGGTTTCAAGCACTCCCCTGCCATCAGGAATTTGAATGGCCTTTGCGTAGTAGTAGGTTATTAGCACTACCGATACAGTATCTACCATTTGGCTGGTTAATGTTGATGCATTATTCCTTAGCCAGAGATGCTTCCCCTTAGTCAACCTCTTAAAAAAATGGAATACATGAACATCAACAAACTGCGCTGTTAAGTAGGCTAGCATTGATGCAATGGTGGCTCCAAACGTTAACTTTCGAATGTGGAAGAAAGAATGGCTGGGATCAGTAGGCTGGGGCAAACCTGTTTCGGGCAGAAAATCTGGTACTGGCGGTAAAACTCCTCCAATCCAAAGAATAAAAAGCACCCAAATATTAAGCAGCAACCCTGTCCATACTACTACATTCGCCCTGTGCTTGCCGTACAGCTCGCTAATGAAATCGGTACATAAAAAGGTAATTGGGTATGGAAGAATTCCTATAAAAAGCATTACAGGAATTTCAAGGGAAAATAGTTTAATTGTAAAATGAATTGACCTTGAAATTCCAAGTATATTAAGCATTGCCAAAGTACCAAGGAAAAAGCCAACAAGAATGATAAAAACAATTTCTCTTCGATTGATTAGTTTTTGATCAACATCGCTTTTATAATCGAACATATCTTTGCAGGGGTTACATTTAGTGCAACTTGTTCAAACAGAATTACTCCATTGTCTAACAAAGGTAAAATTTTTATAATACAATCAAACTTTTTTAAATAAAAAAGCAAGGCCACCAGGTGTTTAAACTCCCAGTGGCCTTGCTTAGTTAATAAGAAAAAGCTACTCGTGCCTTTTCAATAAAATTTCTAGAATTTGTTTTCCTGCAAGGGAAACCGATGATCCAGGGCCAAAAATTGCAGCAACCCCTTGATC
>Ga0116164_10002689_pt1 | contig 12558 bp, 11 predicted proteins | sample AD_UKC109_MetaG_FD_89888 | JGI IMG/M metagenome (GOLD analysis project Ga0116164, IMG submission 89888) | Active sludge microbial communities of municipal wastewater-treating anaerobic digesters from Hong Kong - AD_UKC109_MetaG | ecosystem: Engineered > Bioreactor > Anaerobic > Digestate... | reverse complement strand
CTGGGCAGCGGCGATATGTTCTACTATCCTACGGGCAGCAGCTCCCCCATCCGCGTGCAGGGCTGCTACGTCAGCGATCAGGAGATTAAAAACGTCGTCGGCTACATCGTCCAAAATACGGAAACCAATTACGACGAAAGCATCAACGAGCTGATGCAGGACGACGAAAACGGAATCCCGTCCGTATTGGGCGGCAATTCCGACAACGCCGTGGACGACAAGCTGGAGGAGGCGGTGGAGATGGTGCTGTCCGACGGGCAGGCGAGCATCAGCATGCTCCAGCGCCGCATGAAGATCGGCTACGCGCGCGCGGGACGCCTGATCGACGAAATGGCCCAGCGTGGAATCATCAGCCAAAGCGCTGGCTCCAAGCCCCGCGAGGTGCTGATCTCCTACGACCAGTACCTGGCCCAGAAAGATACGCTGCTCAGTTGACGGGTTTCCCGTAAACAAGGTATAATCACACAATATCGACCGCATGAGGTGAAGGCAATGCTGACGAGGGTTCCCAAAGGCACCAAGGATGTTCTACCCGCCGAGACTGCGCGGCTGCAGGCTCTGGAAGCGCTGATCCGTGAAAAAGCGAGGCTGGCGGGCTATCAGGAAATACGGACTCCCGTATTCGAACATACCGAGCTTTTTACGCGCTCCGTCGGCGAATCCAGCGATGTCGTCCGCAAGGAAATGTACACCTTTCTGGACAAGGGCGACCGCTCCATCACACTGAAGCCCGAGAGTACGGCGGGCGTGGTGCGCGCGTTCCTCGAATCCGGGCTGCACAATCAAGCGCTGCCCGTTAAATTGTACTATCTGTATTCGCCGCATTTCCGGTATGAAGCGCCGCAGTCCGGCAGACTGCGGGAGCACCACCAGTTCGGCGTGGAATGCTTCGGCGCGAAGGAAGCCTCCGCGGACGCCGAGGTGATCTGGATCGCGATGGACCTTTTCCAAAGCCTGGGCATTCAAAACATTACGCTCAGGATCAACTCCATCGGCTGTCCCGTTTGCAGGCCCGCTTACAAGGAAAAGCTGCTTTCCTATCTGCGCGCCAAGAAGGAGCTGCTCTGCGACGATTGCAAGGATCGGATCGAAATCAATCCTCTGCGCGTGCTGGACTGCAAGGTGCCAAGCTGCCAAAAAGAGCTTACGGACGCGCCCCGGATGCTCGACCACCTGTGCGACGAGTGCAGGGAGCATTTTGAATCCCTGAAAGCCTTCCTGGACGCCGCCGGCCTCAGCTATATCGTGGATACCGGCATCGTGCGCGGGCTGGATTACTACACTAAAACGGTGTTTGAAATCACCACCGATACGGATACCGGCACGCTGACCGCCTGCGGCGGCGGCCGCTACGACGGATTGATGGAGGAGCTCGGTGGCCCGAGCATCCCGGCCGTCGGCTTCGGTATGGGGATGGAGCGCGTGCTGATGCTACTGGATATGCTAAGCGACGAAGACAGCAGGCTGCAAATCCCTGTCAATACGCCGGACGTTTTCATCGCCCCGCTGGACAGGGCGCTCGCGCCTGTGGCATTCAAGCTGTTGAAAGGTTTCCGCACTCTTGACCTGAAAGCGGACATGAACCACACCTCCCGCGGGCTAAGGGCGCAGTTCAAGTATGCGGATAAGCTTGGCGCCGCCTATGTGGCCATTCTCGGCGAGGACGAGGCAAGCAAGGGCGTCGTGAAGCTCCGCGATATGCAAAGCGGCGAGGAATGGGAAGCGCCGCTTGCCGAAGCCCCGAACATTTTGAAAGCACGGATTTGCAAACCATCGGAGGAGGAAGTTACCCCATGAACAAGCGGACGCATTACTGCGGGGAAATCACAAAATCGGATTTGCTGGAGAATAAATATGATAATGAAATAGTCACTCTACAAGGTTGGGTACAAACGACAAGAAATCTAGGCGGATTAATTTTCATTCAATTACGGGATTTTACTGGTATTGTTCAAGTTGTCGTTGATTGTAATAACAATTGCATTAATGATGATATTCTTGATATCGCAAAGAACCTGCATAATGAATATGTTATTGAAGTAATTGGTCAGATCCAACTTCGTTCTATCAATGAAATTAATAATGACATGAAAACTGGTGGAATTGAAATCCTTGCTCATAAGATTACGATCATCAATCCCAGCAAAACACCGCCGATTTATATAGATGATGAAAAAGGAAAAAAGGAGCAGGAAACCGTCCGCTTGAAATACCGTTACCTTGATCTGCGCAGGCCGAGCATGCAGAATATGCTGCGGCTCCGCCACCGCGTGATGAAATCGATCCGCGACTGCATCGACGAGCAGGGCTTCGTCGAGGTGGAAACTCCCATCCTCACCAAATCCACGCCGGAGGGCGCGCGCGACTATCTGGTCCCCTACCGCCAGAAACCCGGCCTGTTTTACGCGCTGCCGCAAAGCCCGCAGATTTACAAGCAGCTCCTGATGGTGGGTGGTCTGGACCGCTATTACCAGCTTGCGCGCTGCTTCCGCGACGAGGACGGCCGCGCCGACCGGCAGGCGGAATTTACACAGTGCGATATCGAAATGAGCTTCGTGGAGCCGGAGGATGTGCAGGCCGTCGTGGAGGCCGTATTCCGCCATACGTTCCAGGAGGTCATGGGGATCGACGTAAAGCTTCCGCTTCCCCGCCTCACCTGGCGCGAGTCCATGGCGCGTTACGGCAGCGACAAGCCGGACACGCGCTTCGGCATGGAGATCTCCGATGTCGGCGAAACCGTGCGCGGCTGCGGATTTACCGTGTTTGAAAACGCGCTCGCAAACGGACAGACCGTCTGCGCGATCTGCGCTAAAGGCGCGGGCCACCTGACCCGCAAGCAGCTTGACGCGCTTGTGGAATTCGTGAAGACCTATCACGTCAAGGGTCTGGCATGGGCGATCCCGCAGGCGGACGGCACGCTCCGTTCCAGCTTTGCCAAGGCCATGCAGGGCGACAGCATGCAAAAGCTGCTGGACCACATGGGCTGTGTCGCAGGCGACGCGCTGTTTGTGATCGCCGACCAGCGGCTCACCGCGCTTACCGCCATGGGTCAGCTTCGGCTCCGGCTCGGCCACGAGCTGGGCATGGTGGACAATAACCGCTATGATCTGCTATGGATCACCGAGTTTCCTTTGTTCTCCTGGGATGAGAATGAAAACCGCTATGTGGCCGAGCACCATCCGTTCACCTCGGTGATGGACGAGGATATCGCGCTGATGGATTCCGGCGATCTCGGACAGGTGCGCGCCAAGGCGTACGATCTCGTCCTCAACGGCATCGAAATGGGCAGCGGCTCCATCCGCATCCATCAAAGCGAGCTGCAGTCCAAGATGTTCTCCATGATCGGTCTTTCGCAGGAGGAGGCGCAAAACAAGTTCGGTTTCCTGCTGGAGGCGTTCAAATACGGCACGCCGCCCCATGGCGGCTTCGCCTTCGGTATCGACCGGCTGGTGATGATCCTGTGCGGCGCGGACAGCCTGCGCGAGGTACTGGCTTTTCCCAAAAGCCAATCCGGGATTGATTTAATGATGGATACGCCCAGCACCGTGCAGCCGGAGCAGCTGGAAATGCTGAAAATCAAAACGACGGAATAATCGTAACGGAAACGGCAGAAATCCGGATAAAAGCATACACGATCATCACAAAAAGGGAATGCCTGCGAACCGATCGGCTCGCAGGCATTCCCTATTCAATCCTCATATTCACATTTTCCCGTAACGGCGTTCCCGCTAAACCGCTTCGCCCCTCTTTGCCGCCTCGCTTTTAACATGCTCCGATTCCGCCCACAATGCATCGGCTACAGGCTTCCAGCAAGCGGCCGCCTGAAAGCATTTCCCGCATAATTCATGGACGTCCTCCGGGTCTTTAAGGTCCGTTGAATGCCCGCCCGAGCTATCGACCATCTCGGCAAGCTTACCCGCGTTATCCAGCAACGGGCACGGCCTGAGCATATTTTTGTTAAACGGCTGGTTTCTGCGGTATGCCATGAACAAGGGGCGTTTGTAAGCCTCTAAAAGGGTTTGCTCACGGATGTTGGAGTCCGAGTAATGGATGAATGCGCAGGGTTCGATGTCGCCGTTTGCATTGATGTGCAGATATTTACGCCCGCCCGCGATACAGCCGCCGACAAATTCGCCGTCGTTCCAGAAATCCATGCTGAAGATCGCTTTCGTTTTGCGCCATGCACGGATCTTGTCATACATGAAGCGCCGCTGCTGCGCGGTGGCAATCAATTCCGTTGCGGCGTCTATGCCGACGGGAATGTATGTGAAGAACCATGCAAACTTGGCGCCGTATTCGATCATCGTGTCGATAAATTCGTCGCTGCCGATAACCTCCGTATTTCTGGACGTATAGCACAGGGAAATTCCGAACAGCAGTTTTTTGCGTTTGAGTATTTCCATTGCCCGGATCACCTTGGCGTAAGTTCCCTTTCCCCTGCGGCTGTCGGTGGCCTCTTCGAAGCCCTCGACACTGATAGCCGGTACGAAATTTTTCACGCGCAGCATTTCATCGGCAAAGGCCTCGTCGATCAACGTTGCGTTTGTGAACGCTAAAAACGCGCATTCGGGGTTCATCTCGCATAAGCGGAAAATATCGTCCCTGCGAACCGTCGGTTCGCCGCCCGAGAATATGTAGAAATACGTTCCCATCGCCTTCCCCTGGCGGATGATATCGTTGAGCTCATCCAGGGTAAGGTTGAGCTTATTGCCGTACTCGCTGGCCCAGCAGCCCGTGCAATGCAAGTTACAGGCGGACGTCGGATCCATCAGAATCGCCCAAGGCACGTTGCAGTCGTTTTCGGCGGAAAACTTCTGCTCTTTCGCGCCGCCGATCATATTGACGTTGACTACGAAATTCTCAAACAGCTTCAGGCGCACGCTGTCGTCAAGATCCGTCCACAGGCTCATTGCCAGCTTGTGACAGTTACCGTCCTTATTCTCAAAGGATTCACGGATCATTTGCACCTGATGCGCCATGGTTCTGCCTTTGTTGTGCTTTTCAAGCCAATTCAGAATTTTCGGAATATTCTCTTCCGGACTGCTGTTCACATACTTCAGCACATGCTTGACACCAAACGCTTTCGTCGTTTCGATTAATTTTTTACACATTGCAGTCCTTCTCCTTTACATGTTCCTGTGTTCCCATTTCAGATGAACGGTTCGTCGTGTTGTTTTCCTGTGCGGTTCCGGTATCAGCCTTTCTGCCCCGGGATATTGTTCGCGGTAAAACTTCATTTGCAAGCTCAATATGTTACTATTTCGCATATTTAACTTATGTAACACATGTGCATTATATGATCGTTATCTGTGAAAAACAACGGCCACGTTCTGTATAAATAGTTACTTAAACAACAGTTTTTCGAATAAGTGGGTATAAGATGGTGAAAATGGATAAACAGACAAGCGAGAATAAGGCGCGCAGGCGTGTTCTGAAAATAAAAAGCAGTTCGCAATACGTTTGCCCCGCTGCTTCCCAAAAAGAAATTCCATGAAATTGCGGTAAAATATATCGCGGAAATGATGGCTTACATCCGTCGCGGCAATATTCCGATCTTGACAAGTATCCACCCCGCCATTATAATAAAATGGTTAATCTATGATAGTCTGCATGTCCAAAAGGCATGTCAAACCTATGATCTTACCCTAAGGAGTTGTGCAATATGGTTCGTACGTTCCAACCCAAGAAAAGACAGCGCAGCAAGGTACACGGTTTCCGCTCCCGCATGTCCACCAAAAACGGACGCCGCGTGTTGGCTGCGCGCAGGCGCCGCGGGCGCAAAGTTCTCAGCGCCTGATGCGGCGGTCTTTCGGATGTGATGGTTTGCCCGCTCCCATCTTTTGCTTTCGGGTAAAATGGGTACGGGTTTTTCAATGTCAGCCGGAAGCGTTTCCGCTAAAGTGAGGGTTTACATTGCAGAAGCAATACCGGCTTTGCCGAAACCGGCAATTCAGCTACGTATACCATCGGGGTATGCGCGCATCCTGCAGGGACCTCACGCTGATCTACGCCAAAAGCGCACAGAAGCGCGTCGGGTTTTCGGTCAGTAAAAAAGTCGGCGGCGCCGTGGTACGCAATCTGGTCAAGCGCCGCTTGCGGGAATGTGTTCGTCCGCTGCTTCCGGAATTGAAAAACGGTTTCTATGTTATTATTGCCCATCCCGCTTGCACGGAGCGTACCTTCCCGCAGCTCAAGGCCTGTATGAACGCAATGCTCCGCAAGCTGACCCTGATGCAGCAGGGCAAATCCGGGAAACCATGAATCAGATTTTCATTCGCATGATCCGGTTTTATCAAAGGCATATCAGCCCGCATACGCGCGCGTCCTGCCGTTTTGTGCCTACCTGTTCGGAATATGCCGTTACGGCGCTGCAGCGCTACGGTACCCTCAAGGGATTACGGCTTGCGATATGGCGCATCCTGCGATGCAATCCCTTTGGCAGGGGCGGCTATGATCCCGTTCCTGAAAATACCGACGCAACAGTAAGGAGGAATTGATACCAATATGGGTGCAATCAATACGTTTTTGTTCAACATCCTCAGCGGCATCAACAGCTTCATCGGTAACTACGGTTGGTCCATCGTCGTATTCACGATTATCATCAAAGTGATTTTACTGCCGCTGGATCTGAAGAGCAGAAAAAGCATGCGCCATATGTCCGATTTGCAGCCGCAGATCACCAAGCTGCAAAAGAAATATGCCAACGATAAAGAAAAGCTGAACCAGAAAACAGCCGAGCTGTACCGCAAAGAGCATATCAATCCGCTTTCCGGCTGCCTGCCGATGCTTTTGTCCTTCCCGATTTTGATCGCGATGTTCGGCGCCATGCGCATGGCCGCGAATATCGAGATCGCCAATCAGACAATCGAGCTGCTGGTCAACAACGTCATCCCCAATCAGGGATGGCTCTGGGTGAAAAACCTCTGGATGCCGGACAGTCCCTTTGCTTCCATCGTAGCGCAGGAGGCGCAGCTGAAGCTGATTCCCGTGGATATCTGGGTCAGCGTCATCAATTCGCTTCCCGCGGATACCATCACGGCCTTGCAGGGGCTTGGGATCACCGCCGATACCGTTACCTCCGATACCTATCAGACCTTTGTCACCTTGCTTTCCAACAGCCAGCTTTATACGCAGCAGCTTGAACTGTGGGCTTCCATGCCCGAGGTTAATCTGATCCTCTTTAAGCTGCAGATTTTTGCCACCAACAACGGCTTCTTTATCACGCCTATTCTTGCGGCCGTTACGCAGTACATCATGACGATCACGCAGCCGCAGACCGCCAGTACAAACGCATCGGGCAAGGGTACCGGTCAGTTTATGAAGTACTTCTTCCCGCTCTTTTCCCTCTATATCTGCTCCACCTACAACGCTGGCTTCTCCATCTACTGGGTTACGTCCAACGTGATCGCCTGGGGCGAGGGTGTGATCATCAACCAGTCTATTGAAAGACATTCCCATAAATCCACGGCTCTCGTACAGGAGGACAGCTTAAAATGAAAAGCATCGAGACTTCTGCAAAAACGATAGAAGACGCAATTCGCCAAGGATTGGAAACACTTGACGTTTCCCTGGGCGACGTGACCATCGATATCATCCAGGAAGGTACAAAGGGTCTTTTCGGCCTCGTTGGCGGCAAGGATGCCAAAGTCCGCCTGACCGTAAAAGAGGTTGAACAGGAGGACGATATTCTATCCACATTCTCCTCCTGCCCCGCAAAGGACGAGGAACCGGCGCAGGCCTCCGCGCCCGCACCAAAGAAAAGGCAGCGTAAAAAGCAGCCCGCACAGCAGAAAAAGGCTGAGCCCGCCGCAAAGCCCGCAGTCACCCCTCCTGCCAGGGAAACGGGTAAACAAACGATAAAGGAACAAAAGAAGCCGGAAACGAAAGAGCCCCTCAAGGCGTATCCGGCTGCCGATCCTGCAACGGCCGCCGGCAAGGCGCAGGAATTTCTGTCAAACGTCACCAAGCTGATGAACCTGGAAGTTTCCATCGAAGCCGGCGCGGACGAAGAAGGCAACGTGCGGGTAAACGTTCACGGGGACACACTGGGCATTTTGATCGGCCGCCGCGGCGAGACGCTGGACGCGCTGCAGTATCTCACGAGCCTGAACGTCAATCACGGGCAGGATGAGTATACGCGCGTCACGCTGGATACCGAAAATTACCGCGCCAAGCGCGAAGAAGCGCTGAAGCGGCTTGCCAACCGCATGGCCAACCGCGCGGTAAAAACGGGCCGGAAAGTGGTTATGGAGCCCATGAATCCGTACGAGCGCAGAATCCTGCACAGCGCGCTGCAGCAGAATACCGCCGTGACAACCCACAGCGAAGGCGACGAGCCCAACCGCCATGTGGTCATATCCCTGAAATAACGTACGCTGGTCCCCGGTCCCATACGCGATTTACAACTGGCAGTTCACACTGCCGGTTGTTTTTATCCATCGCTTTGTGAAGCGTACGATCTATGGTATAATCAAGGAAATCTACTATTCGGGCGGCAAGCGACAGCTTGTTCCCTGAAATATCGAAAGCGGAGGAGGAGACCTCATGGCAGGGCACGTGTCAGAAGCTGTCCTCAGGAGATTGCCGCGATATTATCGCTATCTGAAAGAGCTTGAACAGGACAATGTGATGCAAATATCCTCGCAGGAGCTTGCCGAACGCATGGGTTTGACCGCGTCGCAGATCCGGCAGGATATCAACTGCAGCGGCGGCGAAGGCCGCCAGGGCTTCGGGTACTCGGTACCGCAGCTGCGCCGCCATATCGGCACCGTGCTTGGCATTCAGAACAAGCAGAACATGATCATCATCGGAGCGGGCAATATCGGCAGGGCCGTCGCCCTTTCCGATTCGTTTCGCGACAGCAATTTCAACACCATCGCGATTTTCGACGTCGATCCCGCAAAGATCGGCCAGAAAATCGGCGCGCTGACGGTGTTGGATTACCACGATATCGCATCGTTCCTTGATCAGCATCCCGTGCGCATCGCCGTGCTGGCCATTCCCTTTCTCAATGGCCAGTCCGTTGTGGACAGACTGCATGAATTGGGCATCAACGCCTATTGGAATTTCGTCCCGACCGATCTGAACATCCCGGACGGTGCGACGATCGTCAGCGTTCATCTGGAAGAAGGGCTGCAAATCCTCTCCTACAAAATCAACGAAAACGCAAACGTGCTTTGATTGACCGCGCCGTGATATCGTGAGAGGAGGTCAGGCTCTGCATGGCGGACCAGTTTCCCAACAACCCGTCTAAGTATACGCCGCACAGTTCGCAGACAGCGCCGCACTACGCTTCCGGTATCCCCGACAGCGCGGACCGGATCGACTGTAATTTCGACGATTCCACCGTGTGGGACGCGCCGCTGGACCGCCTGTCCGTGGACAAGCCCGTTGTATATACCTCCCCGATCGGTCATAATCCTTTCGCGCAGAAGCGTCAGCCGCAGGATCCTGATAAAGAAAAGAAGAAGAAGAGACGCACGGCACTGATCATCATCTATAGTACTGTGATCGCGCTTTGTTTTTTCGCGGTTGCTGCGATCGCAGTGCTGATGATGCCGCAGGTCGCGGGCTATTTCTGGACGGATCTGGACAACTACGCGTTCATTAACGGCGAGCTGCTGCGGTATAACAGTGAAACCGTGCTCAGCTATAATCAGTATAAGGAATATCTGGCGCGCGATGTGATTTATCCGGGCGTGTTTGTGGACGGGATCTACGTCGGCGGCATGACGCCGGACGAAGCCTTAGCCGCGCTGGGCGATGAGGACGCGGCTTCCGCTTCCTTTTCCATTGCGATCAGCATCGGCGACAAGGTGTGGACGCTGGATAATACCAACGTATCCGCGCACCGGGATATCAACAGCGCGCTGCTGAAGGCTTATGCGTACGGCCGCCAGAATACGACCGATATCTTATCCACCCAGAAAACGCCGTTCCGTGAACGGATCGATACCGTCGTTGCCCTGCGCTCCGCCTATGCGGACGTGCAGAGCCAGCAGGCCTACGACTATGCAACCATTCAGGGCGTCATTAACGAAATCGTGGATTACGTAACGCGCGATCCTGTCGATTCCGAGATCGTCAGCTTCGATTTCAACACCCGTACCTTCACCTTTTCCGACGACCAGCCGGGCGTCACCATAGACGGCGAAGCGCTGTATAATCAGGTGATCGGCCTTCTGCAGCAGGGCGTGACCAAACGCTCGATCACCGTATCGCCGACCCTCACCCTGCCGACCGTAACCCGGGAGGATCTGGAGGCCACCTTCCAGCTTGTCGCCGCCTTTACCACCAAAACCACATCGGACAGCAACCGCAACAACAACATCAACGTTGCCTGTCAGACGATCAACGGCACGGTGCTGCTGCCGGACGAAACCTTCAGCTTCAACGGCACCGTGGGCGAACGCACCGCCGCCCGCGGGTACCGCGAGGCGGGCGCAATCTCCGGCGGCGAGCTGGTGAAAGAAATCGGCGGCGGCATTTGCCAGGTCAGCTCCACGCTGTTCAACGCCGTGGCGCGCGCCAATCTGGAGATCGTCAGCCGCAGTCCGCACGCGTGGCCCAGCACCTATGTCAACAAGGGCGAGGATGCGACCGTAAACTGGCCAAGCCTGGACTTCAAATTCAAGAACAATACGGACACCCCGATTTTTATCATCACCTACTATAAGGACCGCTATTGCACCGCGGAAATCTGGGGCAAAACGCTTGGCGAGAACGTAACGATCGATCTTTCGTCCACCATCACAAAAACCATCGAGCCTTCCACCGCGGTCATCTATATCCAAAATCCGGAGCTGCCGGTGGGTACCAGCGAGGAAACGGTCAAAATGCGGATCGGCTATGTGGTGGATACCTATAAGGTATGGTATCAGAACGATGTGGAATTCAAGCGCGAATATCTGCATACGTCCACCTATAAGGCGTATCAGAAGACGATCGAATACAATTAATTCTCTTGACCGCGCGCTTTACCATCGGTTATCATATTCCTAAGGAAGGTGGAGCTGTAATGAATTTGCTGATCACGGGCGCGGACGGGTTTATCGGCCGCAATTTGCGCGCTGCGCTGCAGCAAACGGACCACCGCCTGCTTTTGCTGGATGTCGATTCGACCGACGTACAGCTGCACAGCGCCGCCGCCCAAGCGGATTTCGTGTTCCATCTCGCGGGGGTAAACCGTCCGCAGCGCGAACAGGAATTCTTCACGGGAAATGCGGACTTTACGCAGGTATTGCTGGCTGCGCTGGAAAACGGCAAACGCCCGCCCGTGTTGATCTCCTCCAGCACACAAGCCGCGCTAAGCAATCCCTATGGCAAAAGCAAGCTGCAAGCCGAGGAAGCGATGCGCGGCTATCATGCGAGAACCGGGGCCCCCGTCCATATCTACCGCCTGACCAACGTATTCGGCAAGTGGAGCCGGCCCAATTACAACAGCGCCGTCGCAACCTTCTGCCACAACATCGCAAACGGCCTGCCGATTACGGTTTCCGATCCGGATTACAAGCTCCGCCTTGTGTATATCGACGACGTGGTCGCCGAGTTTCTGCGCGCGCTGGACGGCTCCCCCACCCCTGGCCCGGACGGATTTTACGCGGCGGGGCCTGAGCACGAGGCAACCCTGCAGCGGATTGTGTCGCTCATTCACGGCTTTCACGCCGTACGCGCAACCCTCAATCTCCCCGATCAGCAGGATCCTTTCGTTCGCAAGCTCTTTGCCACCTATCAAAGCTTTCTTCCGCCAGACAGGCTTTCCTATACCCCGAAAACGCACGCGGACGAGCGCGGCAGCTTTACCGAGCTCCTGCATATGAACGGCTACGGCCAGGTCAGCGTCAACGTCACCAAGCCCGGCGTCTGCAAAGGCTCGCACTGGCACCAAACCAAGCACGAAAAATTCATCGTCGTTTCAGGCCGCGGGGTGATCCGCTTCCGAAGCCCCTTCTCGGATACGGTGTACACCTACGAAGTCGGCAGTGAACCGATGACCGTCGTCGATGTGCCGCCGGGGTATGTGCACCTGATTGAAAACGTCGGCGACAGCGACCTCGTCACCCTCATGTGGGCCAGCGAAGTCTTCGATCCCGACCGCGCGGATACCTGGTATTATAAATTCGACGAATAACCGCTCGGAGATGATGTTTTGAAAAAGCTCAAACTGATGACCATTCTGGGCACGCGTCCGGAGATCATCCGGCTTTCCGCCGTGATGCGGTGCGCCGACCGGTATTTTGATCATCGTATCGTCCACACGGGGCAGAACTTTGATCCCGAATTGAACGAGGTGTTCTTCCGCGAGCTGAAACTGCGCAATCCCGATTATTACCTGGACTGCGTCGGTGCGGATCTGGGTGAGACGATGGGCGCGATCCTCGCTAAAAGCTACCATGTGCTGCAGGAGGAGCGGCCCGACGCCGTGCTGATCCTCGGCGATACCAACAGCGCGCTGGCCGCGGTCTCCGCGAAACGGCTGAAAATCCCGATTTTCCATATGGAGGCAGGCAACCGCTGCTGGGATTGGAATGTCAGCGAGATGATCAACCGCAAGATCGT
>Ga0116164_10002685_pt1 | contig 12563 bp, 7 predicted proteins | sample AD_UKC109_MetaG_FD_89888 | JGI IMG/M metagenome (GOLD analysis project Ga0116164, IMG submission 89888) | Active sludge microbial communities of municipal wastewater-treating anaerobic digesters from Hong Kong - AD_UKC109_MetaG | ecosystem: Engineered > Bioreactor > Anaerobic > Digestate... | reverse complement strand
GAAGATATTGCACAAATCAATATTTTCAATTGTCAGGGAAAGTTAATCGCCTCAAATACGACAATAAGTGATAAAATCAGCATTGCAAACCTGCCGGGCGGATTTTATTTAATTGAGATTATCAAAAATAATCAGGATAGTTTCAGGCATAAAATTATAAAATTATGACCCGACATAATTAACTCGGGCATAAGTGATTTCATTCTTATTTATGAAAAATGCCCGGCATGCCTGAGTATAAAAAAGCGGAACCAGCTATTAAGCTGACTTTTTTGAGCTATCAGTCATTAAAACCGGAGGGCCATTTCAGGCCACAAATGGGCTAAAACAGATTTTTTACCCTGAGTTCATCCTTCAATGCGGGCAGTTTTTGAGCAAGATCGCGATAATGGTTGATCAGCTCATTGATTTGATCCAGAGGTAATGGAACTATTGTGGCAAGTTGAAGACAATCGGCAAGTCTGGCATATCCTTCTCTGTGACGATGATTTCGATATATATGCGCTGCTGCTTTGCCGATAATGTTCAGGCATTCCCCGGGGAAAACATCCATAATTGGAGGCAAAAGCTCATGAAGTTTATCGAAAGCTTGTTTTGAGTTTGCCATCAGTTTTATTTCGTCCCATGCTTTTTCGTGCTTCAGTATTTCGAGTTTGAAACTAAAATCCGGCTGATCTTTGGCAAAAGCGATTGCTTCCTCGCGTGACAGACATTTTCTGGCCTGTACGTAATGCGTCATGGAGTTTTTACTGGCAGCGAGTTCCATTTGCAATTGACAATAAAGAGCACCTTCAGGTTTAATTTTTCCTTCCAGATAATCAGCCAATAAAAGTCCAAGATGCTTGAAAGCAATCATGGCATAATGATCGAAGTCTTCCGGTATGTTCTCAAAATAATAATCCAGTAGTTTTTTGGCCAGTTCCGTATGTTCCGGAAATACAGCCTTTGCAAGTTGCAGCCAGGTATTGATATCTCCGGTTTTTCGGGTAAGCAGATCAGCCAATTCGGGAATGATCTGTAAAGGTATTGAATTCTCTTCCAGGCTGTTAATAATTGATTTTGCCTGATTTGGGGTTTTTACCAGATGACTGAAAAAATTGGTGAGATTGTTCAATAATTTAAGCTGGTGATTTAAGGCGAATTGAAAAATACTGTCAGAAACTGCAATAACATCCTCATCATCAGCCGGAATGGTAGTAAAGCAGGTTGCAAAAACCTGATTTATTTCAGTATTAATTTTGTTATTAAGAAAAATATTCAGTGAGTCTGAATCTTCATCACCGGCATCAGTTCCGAAAAAATCGGTGTTGGCTGCCATCATACCGCACAGGATTGCCAGTGCCTGAAAGTGATAGTCTGCACTGATCTCGGTTAAAATATCCACCCGCCAGGCTTCATAAAATTCGTTGGCTGCGTCCTGAGCATCTTTGGACATTAATTGCCGGCCGGAATTTTCAATTCTGTTCAAATGATCTTCAAGTTCTTTTAATCCTTCTCTGAAAGCATCATAGGTTTCTGCTATTTCAGTTTCAAAATTCAGCACATTCAATTCGCGACGGGAATGATTTCCGCCCTGACTAAAATCTTTGACAAACTCCTCAAAACGATCAAGCAATCTGTCGTTACTGTGCATCATTTCAAACAAAAAATCATCTTTTGCCTCCACAGAAGCTGAGCGAATCAGCTCTCGTTTCTCAAGAATTGTTTTCATCACAATATCACCTAAAACTTAAATTTTATGTCATCAAAGATAGCAAAATTATGAATAAAAAAAATTTTTCTTTTTCATTAAATTTTTAATCCTATCATTTTAGTTCAATTTTACTATTCCGATATTATGACGGATATTAACATGGCAGTCACTAAATCTTTTCTTTTTTGCGTGATGCAGGCTTTCGGGGCAATATCCATGCTATTTCCACTGATTTTTCATTTCAGTTTAGCGTGCATTTTACTTTCACGCGCTTTGCTTTCTTTAATCCACTGAGGTACAATATCTTCATAAAATTTCCTTTTATAATTCCTGAGTTCTTCCATAGGCAGGTTGATAAATTCCTGAGCTTTCTCCTTCGTGGAAATATCAGGCATATCAAATGGGATTTCCACATTGTGACGGGTAAGGATTTCGGCAAGCAGAACGCGTGCTTCCCGGGATTTTTGAATAGAAGTTCCAAGAACTCTGAGTGCTTCAACCGGAGAGTGGAATCCCATTGCATTGGCAGCAGCCACCCAGTCCCAACGCCATAGTGCATGACGGATAAGCTTCAGCACCGGCGACATTTCTTCTTCGGAAGCACCTGCATCCCATGCAATTTTTGCTTCAATGTGTGTACAGGCCAGGTTGGCTTCAGTAATATGCCTGAGTTCAGCAACTTTATCCTGACGTTCATAAACATTCTCACGCAGTTTTTCTTCACTTTCGCGGTGACAGACCTGACAAGAACCCGAAATATTCTGAAGCGGGCTAACCAAAAAATGGCTGGTAAACTTTATTCCACCATCACGTTGATAAGGCATGTGGCAATCGGCACATGCAACTCCCCTGTCGGCATGAACACCTGTCATGTGGAGTTCATAATCCGGATGCTGAGCCTTCAGCAGTGGTGTACGGCTAAGTGCATGAGTCCAGTCGGCAAATTCATACTCGTCGTAGTATTTTTCCATTTCATCTGCACTAAAGCCTTTATCCCAGGGAAAAGTCAAATATTTTCCTTCACCTTTAAAATAATATTCCACATGGCATTGTGCACAAACCAGAGAGCGCATTTCCTGATGTGTGGCATCGTTGACATTTCTTCCCTGGCGTTCAAAAGCTTCCACCAGCCCCGGACGGGTTATTCGCAGGTTCATTGTTTTCGGATCATGACAATCCTGACATCCGATATGATTAACGATCTGTGCTCCCATATCAATCCAGGGTGTTTTATAAAACTCAGCTACTCCGATCTCATTCATAACCCTTGGCACATCAGTACTTTTGCATGTCCGGCAGGTGGATGGCTGCTTGAAACGAGAAGTTGTTCTGAGTGTTTTTCTGTTATCTTCAACTGCCTGGTAATGTCCACGACCCTGATTATAATCACTTGAAAAAGAATAACCTGCTCACATTACCACCATTTCGGGGTATTTGGCCAGGTAGTCAATGTGTTTTGAACCGAAGTGTTTGCTTTTGAAACTGGTATCGGATGTTTGAAGATAAGATTCATATTCACGTGGAAAATTCTGTCCCCAGACTTCATTACGGGGTTCCCATTCAGGAATTTCACTAACCATCTGAAAATATAACTGTGACTCGCTCCGGCGTTCAATAATGGATGAAGCAAACAATCCAATAATAAACACAATTACTACAGTAACCAGAAATATCATCCGGTTTATTCAGGGTTTCCTTTTTGCTGTGTGGTCATTGTTTTTCATCGGTACAAATTTTAGTTGGTAATGGAATCTTTTTTACTTTTCAAATAAGTTGAAAGCCAGTCAGGAAGCACGGATGGCATGCGCGGAACCAGAGAATAAGGTGCCGATGATAAACTCTGAACCGTTCCGTGAGGCACTTCGCTGTGGCAGTCCCAACAGAATCTTCTTTCACCGTTTCGTGCTGTTCTTCCTGTATGTTCAGTCAGTTGTACCCTATCAATCAAATCCTGATGGCATCGTTTGCAGTTCTCCTGTAGTACATTTTCACCGGCTTGTTTTATCAGAATAACCTGCGGTTCTGCACGAGCAGTAAAAATGGTGGCATGGCGTACCCCATCTGAAGTTTTGAAATAATAGGTCCTGAAAATATTGTTCTGTGGAACATGGCAATCATTGCATGTTGCCCATTCCCTGTGACTGCTGTGCATCTACGATGCATATTGCGGATACATCACATGGCAATTGATGCCATTTGTCGGTTCATCTGAAAGATAGGAGGTTGCTTTACTAATGTGGAAAACATAGAAAAACATCCCAACAATGATGCCTGTAACTATCACGGCTGCAGTTCACCATTTTGGTAGTGAAAGAAGAAAAAGGAACGGCTTTTTTATATATGCAACATTAAAAGGTAATGTACTACTTAATCACAAAATTAGAATATAAAACCACTTAAACATGAAAAAATGGAAATTTTTACTGATTCCAAATATAGAGAGCTCCGGGATCATTCATGGAAAGCATCAATAAATCAACTAATATTAAGGTTTTCTTGTTTGAAATTCGGTGTGCCTTCAAAATTTAATTAAGAAGTAAAAATTATTTACCTGGTGGTATTCAACCGAATTAAAGATTTAAAGAGGGTGACGATTTCAGGAATTACTCATCCGTGTTAGTGTTTTATTCCAGTTCGCTGAGAATTTCGGCAGATTCGTCGGTTGGAAGAGCCATAACATCCTTAAGTTTTCGATTAATGGCGTTGGTACGGGTTCCTTTAAGATGCTCAATGGTCTGACCTGCACTTGTTATTTGTTTGTGTGCCTTGTCGAGCAAGCCGCCAAATTTTTCAAACTCGGCTTTCACAGCGGCGAGAATGTTCCACACCTCACCACTTCTTTTCTGTATAACAAGAGTGCGGAACCCCATTTGCAGGCTATTGAGAATGGCAGCGAGTGTGGTTGGGCCCGTAACTACAACTTTAAATTCGTTGTGTAACTGATCGAATAAGGCTGAGCGGCGGATAACCTCGGCATAAACTCCTTCGAAAGGCAGAAACATGATGGCAAAATCAGTTGTGTCGGGAGGATCAAGGTATTTGTCATGAATATCTTTTGCCATTTTCTTGATTACATTTTCCAGATTACGATTGGCCAGGTCAATGGCAGTCTGGTCTCCTTTTTCATAGGCATCCACAAGATGCTCGTAGGTTTCTGCGGGAAACTTTGCATCAACAGGCAGATAAACAACATTTTGATTTTCTTCTCTTCCGGGCAGGCGAATAGCAAATTCGACCCGGTCGTTGCTGCCTTTTTTTGTTACCACATTTGCTTCATATTGCTCAGGAGCAAGCATTTGTTCAAGCAGCATTCCCAATTGAACCTCACCAATACCTCCGCGTATTTTTACATTGCTTAATACTTTTTTCAGTCCGCCGACATCCTGGGCAAGGTTTTTCATCTCACCCAGTCCTTCCTGAACAGCCTGTAATTGTTTGCCAACAGTTTCAAACGACTGGCTTAGCCTTTCGTTCAGGGTTTTTTGCAATTTTTCGTCAACAGTTTCGCGCATCTGTTCCAACTTTTTCCCTGTTGTTTCAACCAGCTCTTTTTGCTGTACCTCAAGCAAACCAAGTTTTTCACGAAGTTTATCTTCTAAATTTCCGAATTTCTGGCGAAGTTCTTCTATCAGTTGTCCAAATTTTTCGCGTTGTAAATCATTGAACGACTTTACATTCTTATCAAAAGCATCTTGAAATTCACGAATTTCCTTTTGCATTTCATCCCGCATCTGCAGGTTATCTGTTTTTGCCTGGGTTGTCAACTCTTTGAGTCGTTCCAGCACCTGCCCGAAATTTTTATCAATCTGTCCAAGCAGCTGACCTGAAAATTCCATAAATTTACCTCCGAGTTCTTCCCTGTTTTCTTTGTTTTGGCTGCTGTTTTCTTCCCGGCTGATTCGAAAATCATCTTTCATGCCGGATTCGAATTTTTGCAATAATGCCTGAAAGCTGGCAATACTTTTCAGGATTTCATCTTCTGAGTTCTTTTTTCCTGGACGAAGAACGATAATCAGCACTATGACGGCCAATAACAGAATAACATTCGTAATAAGCAAAATATCAGTCATTTGATTATTGAATTATTAGTTAAGGACAGGTTTTTGGCAAAATTATAAAAAAGAAGCCAGGAGAATGAAAAATATTGGGTAGTTTATTTCAGAGTTTTCGGTAATAAAAAAAGAGAAGCTGTATTAAAAGTCTGTTTTATCCCCGAAATGTTGAAAAATCAGAACAAAGACTTTTGATACAGCTTCTCCTGAAGCAGGTTCATTCAAAATATTTTACCATCCATTCAGGCTGATACCTATGGCAAAAGGATAAAGTTCGGGACCTTTTCCATCTTTGAAGATAGTATTCAGCGAATAGGTTCCGTAAAGGTTTATGATCCCCCAGCCAATCCGTGCAGTTACGTCATATCGGAAAGGGTTCATGTGAAAACTTTCGCCTTTGATTTTTTCTACGTTGCGGCCACCTTCTTTTGTCATCATTTTGGTGTAGGTTCTGAAACGCCAGCCCAGTATCATTCCTGCTGATACATGAAAACTGCCGGTGTTTGAATAAGGGTTGGTCTGGTATTCAAAAAGTAAAGGCAAGGTGAGATAATTAGCAACAATTTTACTTTTTTCCCACTTTTTGCTCATATCATTGTAACCAAATATTGTTGTGGTGTCAGGCACCAAAACCATGTTATCGGCCAGTCGGAAATTGTTCCATCTGATGCCCAGGCCGGTAACAATTCCAAATTTATTATTGATGAGATTAAAGTCCTGTTCAAAAAAATTCAGGTTAACATCTATGGACTTTTCGTATTTCAGATCAAGGAAATCATATTCTTCGGGAATGGTAAGATCGAAATTATTGTCTGTAAAACCATTAATTCCAAGATCAAAACCAACCCAGTGACCATTAAATTTTTTGCGTTTGACTTTTTTCAAGGAAACGTTACCGTCGTCATCAACAGTCAGGGAAGTATTTCCAAGTATGACCTTTGTTGTATCATCATCAATTACTTCGAGATGTATTCCCCCTGCAGAAATACGTGTTGTATTTCCATCTTCATCGACACGGAAAGTGCGGTTCCTGATAATGTTTTCATCCAGACTTTCAATTTCGGGATCGTTGTAAATTTTTACATCTCCTGCGCCACTTGTTTTACTTTTAAGCAGTTTTTCAGCATTGACCGAAATATTTGCAGCACCGCTGGATTCTACTTCAGCCGTCTGGGTAAGCATATCTTTTGCATAAATACCTGAAGCGCCGCTTGCAATCATTATGGCACTGTCAGCTATTCCTGAAAGAGTAACATCAGCAGCTCCACTGGCTTCCACGGCAATTTTGTCAGTGTCAACATCCAGATTAATCTCGGAAGCCCCGGATGCATCTATTTCTATTGAAGATGCATTCAGGGTATTGGCAGCTGATAAAGTTGCAGCACCACTGAAATTCAGGTTGGAGATGACTGGTGCTGTAACATAAACATTCAGTTTGGTTGCATTTCTTATACCTGAAGAACTGATGTATAAAATTTCATTTTCTACCTTAGTAGTTATGGCATCCATAAGATTTTCATCTGCCTCAACAACTACTGAAATCTGGTCTTTGATGGTTAACTGAACATTAAAAGCTCCTCCCGCATTAATTCCTGTAAAGTGATCAACCGTTCGTTCCTGGCTGATTACGTTTTTGTTTCCTGTCATTCTCTGTGCTGATACCGGCAATAAGTTTGCAAGGAAAAATACTGTCAGAATCAATCCTGTTAATAAATGATATTTTGTTCTCATGATTTGAAGTTTTTAATTTTGGTGGTATGACGTGATGGTTTTGAAAAAAGTTACAATTGCAATAGTGCAGGTTTCACAAATTGGATAAGATGGAAAGTAACAATTAACTATAATAGTATTAATCAGCAACATAGAACAATCAGTGTTTGCCTTTCAAAACCTTACAGTTGGGTAGTGTTCATCCTCATGAACAATTTGAGATTACTTAGGAGCTGCTGAAAAACTCAATTCTTGATTAAAAGCTGATTTATCAGGCAGCAACCGGTTTTGTATTATTGAAGATGTCGAAAATATTTTTATTGGATACCCTTGCTGGTTGCAGAAGAATCGAATTTTCAAGATACCTTGCTGAAAAATTTTCGAAATATTTCAATAAAAAGCATAGTGCACCCACCCTGGCCCAGGACTTCGTGATTGTGGATTTCAGCCTGCTTCACAAAACCGATGCTCTGCAACTGACTGACCTTGCAAGCCTCAATATATTGGAGCAGGCGCTCACTGCCAGCCACCAGCAGGTGAATCTTTAAGGCGTGCCGGCTGGCGCCTACGTTTACCGGATTTTCAACAGCAAAGGACTGGAGGAAAGCGGGAAATTGGTGGTGGAGTAGAAATGGAAGCAAATCATACCAGGAGCTTTGCACACTGACAGGTTTTTTAAATTAACTCCGTTAATGTTATCAAACTCCCACCAAACCTGAAACTGCGGTGGCTTTTGCTGTCAATTCAACAGTTGATTGATTTTCATTCAATATTCGATATTCCTTATTCTATTCTTCTTCAATGGCTCACCATAGCATAACCTTTTCCGTTGTCTCGCTGCTGCCGGAGGACAGTTTTACAATGTACAATCCGGGATTAATCTTTTTGCCTTCTTCAGCCGCTATATCGAATGTGAACTGGTTGATGCCGGACTTGTGATTTAGCATTTTTTGATAGACTTTCCTGCCATTTACCGAATACAGTTCAATCAACATACTTCCACTTTCACAAGCCGAAAAATCAATGCTGAACGAGTGATGTGCAGGGTTTGGATGCAGGTTAATAATATTCAGACAATTCTTACCAGGATCAAATGCATTTACATCTTTTGGCACACTGAAAAGAAGTTCTTTGGTGCGAACAACATGTGAAAAGTTGTCGGCAATAAGCTGCCGATCAAGGCCTGAGATGATTGCAGATGATTTATATAACCCCGATTCGAGTATGGTGTGCGCCAGGTTAATGGCCGCGTACAGCGAATCGTAATATGAAACTGGCTGGTTTAGCATGTTTTCGTAGTTATCAATAGCTGTAGCAAAATCTCCTTTGTTGCGCAGCGCAAGATTCTTGTATTCGAAGGCATATTTCTCGATACTGGTACTGATAAGGCTGTCCTGTAACACGTGTTCCATGTTCTGAACAAAATCGTCCCATAACATTTCCCCATACATATAGCATAAATATTCTCCCGGTACTGCATACAAAGCCAGATAATTATCAGGGTATTGCATGATAAACTGTTGGAACATTTGCGCGGCAGGTAAGTATTGCTGCTGTTCAAATTGATAAAACGCTTGTTGAAGCAACTCTTCGTATGGATCGAGTGTTAATTCCTTGAAATTGGTCTGGGCAGTATCCAATAAGGGACTGATTGTAAATTTATTGGAAGGTATGAAATGAGCGATCACCACGGCAGTATCGGACGAACCATAATAGTTATTGCTCACATTGAGTTTGTTATCCGGAAAATCATCTGTAAAGATCATATATACGCCGCGTGAACTATTATAAATGTCGTTTTTACCGTTTTTTACTTTTGGCAGCGAATTGTAAATGGCAATGGCCGTATCATTATTAATCAGCCCATTGTAATAAGGAATGTTGCCGAAAGCTCCGCCCACTAACCTTGGAGTGCTGCTGGCATGAGATGCTACCGCGATTTCGTTTCCGGTGAAATAATTACCGATAATATCCGGTGAATTGGCATAAGCGCATATACCCACACGGTTGTTTACAAAGCTGTTGTTTTCGATGGTTCCGGGCGATCGCGAATATATAAATAGCCCTACTTCCGCATTCTCTATCCGGCAATACTCCAGGTCAACAACGCCATTGGACTGTGCTGTGATACCTCCCCAGTAATTGTTGGCAGAAGTAATTATATTTGCGCTAATTTGGATGGTATGATTTTCTGTACCCTTTGCAATCAGTTTTCCATTAACCAAAAACTCAGCACCCTCAGTGGCAAAAACATGGGTTCCGGGTTTAATAACAACTGTTGAGCCATAAGGGATTTCAAAAGCCCCGGGAATAAGTATATTGTCTGTCCAATAAACGGTGTCGTTGGATTTGAAAAAAGCCGTTTGCATGAAGTTACCATTATTTTTGATGTTACCTCGTTTGCCGTTCCAACTCCAGGTATTGCTTTCGCCGGGAAGTTCATAATTATACAACAAGCCTCTTTCATTAATAAGCATATCAGTTTTACTATTTCTTTCTTTATCACTAAAAAAATATTGATTTGATAAACCCGATAAAGGAGTTTCAAATAAAAGAATATTTGAAAGGCTTCTGCCTACAAGAAAATTATGACTGCCGCGACTTTGCTCATATACAATATCAAGTGTATCGTCATTATTAATATCACAAAATCCTGCAAAATTTACCAAGGTAGGATCAGCATGGAATGTACCTGACAATTGCTCATCAAAAATATTATACCCATTATTTGAATCTGCAAGCACCAAATCCAGGGTTCCGTCATTATCTGTATCACACATCCAGAGGCCTGTGGCACCTGAGCTACATAACTGTACGGTATCAGCTTGCAGGTTGCCTGCATCAACCAGCGCAAGGCATTCATTATTGGCCGTATCATAATAACATAAGGCAATTTGCAGGCCGGCACCTGAAATATCGCCTGCCACTATTGATGATTTCAATTTACTACAAGCTGGTAAATAAAGTGAATCCGAAATTTCGGGACTGCCAAAGCTGTTTTCAGAAACGAAATAGAGGTGGCCATTCGGGCTTGCTACCATAATGGTATTTTTATTACTTTGAATATCAAAGTAGCTCAATGGAGTAATTATTTCAGGAGGGAACTCATTGCCACCCTGAGGTTCCATAAAAAAATTGTCAGATGACCATTTTTTATTCATTTGGTAATCATAGCAGTCCAGATTATATTCCCAAAAAGAATTTATCAGATTAATTTTACACAGAAAAATATAATCTTCGCCACTGTTGTCGATGGGTGCAACAATGCCATGGCCATATCTTTCATTTCCGGTTGCTGCTATTGACCAAACCGAATCGGTGGTGTAAGAAAAAACAGTAGTTGGTGTTTGATAAGAACAAATGAACATTTCATCATTAAAAACTGATTGGCCAATAGATGAAAACGCTGTCGAACTCATACTATGATCAACCAATAAATGACCGCTGTAATCCAAAATTTTAGATTCTGCTATAACCTGGTCAACCAAAGCTGTATCATACATTCGATATGCAACTGGAATTATACTATGTTCGAAAATTAAGGTGTCTGATATGCATTAAGCATCATTTATCTGTATTTCCGTTTTTTTTATGTTATTGTATTTACTCATTTCATCCACAACATCGGCCGTATCAGCAACTACTAATACTTCATAATAATCATCTTCTTCAAACGGCAGTTGAATTATAAATTTGGCTGTATCAAAACTATAGGCCTGTAGTGAATCAATAGCGTAAACAGCAGTTAAGTAATTGCTGCTATCGCTAAATTGCTTTAAAAGACAAGACACTATGAACGGTGTGTCCACATCTATATTCATATTGTTTTTTACGACTACATTTAAATACAAGCTGTCGTTTTTCCTGTATCTTGTTTTTTCAAGGATTATTTTATCTACTACAATATCCGGCTTTAAGGTGTCTGTGTTTTCGTAAAAAATATTTAATGCCGGATCACCTAACAAATTATAATGCTCAATCCAATTATCAAGAGAATTCCATTCAGATATTTTAATCTCCATAAGTGCCTCTCCCGCAATAATAGAGTAATTATTTAAAAAAGAATTCTGGAAATCAGCCGCAAGATTCATTGATCCCCAACTAGAACTAATAGACGCACCGATAAAAGCAATTCCTCCTTTAACAGAATCGCTTGCTAGTATTTGCTCACCTATACAATCTTCATAATATGTACCCTGAAATTTTCCTGTTGCACACGCACAGCTTATTACAAGAGGCAAATTGTAATCAGGTTCATTAGGAAACAATCCATACCCAATAAAAGGTGATCCCCATGAATTGGGGCTACCATGCCCCAGGTAATTAAAAAACTTGACCCCATGCATATAAGCATCAATAATACTATCAAGGCAATAGGAAATAGTATCAAAAATGGGTACAGGTTTTATAAAGTCACCTGGGATTGCCAATTTAGTACAATACTTATCCTCAATAACATCTTCAAGATAAAGTAGCGCATCACTAACTCGTTTCTCATTTGTATTTGTTCCTACTATGTTTAGCATGTTTTTTTCCCACTGTAGTGTATCAGGTTTGTAGTGCAGTATTTTATGCACCACATTTTTCACCTGCGTTACGGTATCCACACTGCAGCGGCCGATCATAATATCGGGGTAGGGGTCGTATTCTATAGTGGTATCGTTGCCATTAATTAATGTATCACAGGTAAGCTGGGTAAAATATACGTCGTAGCCTTCTTGATGGGTGGGAATGCAAATATCCATAGGGTCATTACCAAAAAAAGCATCCCCGAATAGATTTACATAGGCTAATTTGCTGTCATAAGTATGATTGGCATTTTAATCGTTATAAGTATTTTCGATTAACTTTTTAATTCGTTCTTTTGGAAATAATGTATCTGGAAAAGCAGGATAAATTGTATTGGTCGTTATAATTGCTACATCAAAACCATTAAAATTTGCCCTGTGAGCCGCCAGGCTGTCAATGTCCTGTTTTGCTGCGTTATCAATGTAAAACTCATTATGGGTTATTATTAACCTGATCAATTCAATAGGATTTTAGTTTTAGGTTTATATTTGGTTTTTGAGTCGATTTTTTCGAGTTTGTGAAAGAGTGAATTAAAAAAT
>Ga0116164_10002682_pt1 | contig 12573 bp, 6 predicted proteins | sample AD_UKC109_MetaG_FD_89888 | JGI IMG/M metagenome (GOLD analysis project Ga0116164, IMG submission 89888) | Active sludge microbial communities of municipal wastewater-treating anaerobic digesters from Hong Kong - AD_UKC109_MetaG | ecosystem: Engineered > Bioreactor > Anaerobic > Digestate... | reverse complement strand
TTCACGAAGTTGAAAACAGATTCTAACTCTATAACTGGCAAAATGCTCTTGCTGAAATAACCGTAATTCAATAAAAAAGAGCGGGATAATTTACATCCCGCTTTTTTCTTTTTGCAGAAGATATTTTAGAGTTCCCCCAAATCGAACGTAAAAATACTTGCTCAAAAAGGCTGTATGTGTTTTTTGACCAAAAAAAATTATTGAGGAGATAATAGAAATGGCTTTTAATCTTCGTAATCGTAACTTTTTGAAGTTATTGGATTTCACGCCGCAGGAAATAAATTTTCTGCTCGATCTGGCAACAGATCTGAAAAAGGCAAAATATACCGGTACCGAACAACCTCTGCTTACCGGAAAAAATATCGCGCTGATCTTTGAAAAAACTTCCACCCGCACCCGCTGCGCTTTTGAAGTTGCTGCTTTGGATCAGGGTGCACACATTACCTATCTGGGACCGTCCGGCAGCCAGATCGGGCACAAGGAAACCATGAAAGATACGGCTCGCGTGCTGGGCAGAATGTATGACGGCATCGAATACCGCGGCTACGGACAGGACATCGTGGAAGAGCTGGCAAAGTATGCCGGCGTTCCGGTTTGGAACGGACTTACCACCGAATTTCATCCCACTCAGATTTTGGCTGATTTTCTTACTGCCAAAGAACACCTGAATAAACCTTACAATGAAATGGTTTTCGTGTATGTGGGCGACGGACGCAACAACATGGGAAACAGTCTGATGGTCGGTGGAGCAAAACTGGGAATGGACATTCGCATCGTGGCTCCCAAAGCCGTGCAACCGGCACAGGATTTGATAAAAATCTGTCAGGAAATCGCTAAATCGACCGGCGCCAAAATCGTGATTACCGACGATATCGATGCCGGCGTGAAAAACGCCGATGTCATCTACACCGATGTTTGGGTTTCGATGGGTGAACCGGCAGAAGTCTGGCAGGAACGTATCGATCTTTTAAAACCGTATCAGGTGAATTCCAAAATGATGCAGAAAACCGGAAAACCCGGAACAATTTTCATGCACTGCCTGCCTTCTTTCCACAACCGCAACACGAAAATCGGAGAAGAAATTTACCAGAAATTCGGTATTGCCGAAATGGAAGTGACCGACGAAGTTTTTGAAAGCGAAGCTTCCGTCGTTTTCGATGAAGCAGAAAACAGAATGCATACCATCAAAGCTGTGATGGTGGCAACTCTGGGATTATAAATATTGGCGAGCCCGGAGAAATCCGGGCTTGATTTTATGAAACAATTCGCCTTCCTGTTTTTGTTGATCATAATTTCTGCCGAACTCTGCGGACAAGTCTTTGAAGTGGACAGACAGAAATATTTGTGGAGCACTTCCGCTGCTTTATCTGCTTATTTTTTGAATGAATATGCCGATAAGAAAATCACCGATCAGCCTTCGCTCAACGATTTGGCAAAATTAGATAAAGCTGAGATTCCGTTTTTCGATAAATGGGCATGGCAACCGTATTCCCAAAACCTGGATGATTTCAGCGATTATTCGGTTTTTCTTTCTCTCGGATTAAGTGCTTTTTATGTTTATGATGACACTTACTGGAAGGATAACGTGTTGGTTTTAAGCCAGACATTAATCTCACAAGTAGCTGTGAATAAATGGATTAAAACGCTTGCCCGCCGCTATCGACCTTTTGCTTACGATGACGATGTTTCTCCGGATAAAAAACAAACCCGCAATTGCCGGCATTCCTTCTATTCTCTGCATTCCTCTACTACTTTTGCCACCGCTACTTTTGCTTATTTTTACTATTCCAAACTGCATGGCAAAAATCTGTCTGTGGCTGCGATACTTTATAGTCCGGCTGTGGCAACAGCCTGTTTACGTGTATTTTCCGGTAATCATTTTCTTAGCGATGTAGTAATCGGCGCTCTGGCTGGTTCCGGCATTTCCTATTTGATTTGCAGAACCTACCAATCTTCGAAAGTTTCCTTGGATTTTGGTTATAATTCTCTTCAGTTAAGATACCATTTTTAATCGGGATTCTTTCTTAAATCTAACCTTTTTTAGTATATTGAATGGCACGACAGATTTTTTCCACTTCCCGGAAAGCAACTTTTCCGCTTCCCATCATCGGAATATCCTCGATCACATAAAATTCTTTGGGAACGGCGATTGCCGGAAGCTCTTTCGCCATTTGCTTCAGAACTTTCTTCTTATCGAATTCACCTGTGGCGACCGCAGCTACCACTTCCGCACCTTTTTTAGGATTGGGAACATCCACCACGCAGCATTGAATTCCTTCCGGTAAATAATAGCTAAGCACCTCTTCCACCTTCACCAGAGAAACCATTTCTCCGCCGACTTTAACAAATCTTTTCAATCTGCCGCGATGCCATAAAAAGCCGTCTTCATCCATCATGCCCATATCGCCTGTATCATACCAGCCGTTATGAATATGCAGGGAAGTCTCCTCGATATCACCCAGATAGCCTTTCATTACCAGGTCGCCTTTTACCACGATCTTGCCTTCTTCTCCCGGTTCCAATACCTCGTCCGTTTCGTGATCCATAATTTTTACCTGAACACCCGGAATAGGCCGTCCAATACTTCCCGGTTTGTTAAATTCGGCTTGATTTACCGAAATCACCGGGCTGGTTTCCGTAGTACCGTAGCCTTCCAAAACTATTATATTATGAATTTTTTCGTAACTTTCTCTCAGTTTTATGTTCAGTTTATCTGCTCCGGCAATGGCGATGCGAATACTGTCCAAATCGCCCGGCGCCGCTTTTTTCAGGTAACCCTGGAAAAAGGTCGGGGTCCCGATCAGAATCGATATGTTATATTTTCCGATGCTTTCCACAATTGCTTTATAATCCAGCGGATTGGCATGAGTAACGACGGAACAGCCTAAAAAGAGAGGCAGCCAGAAATTGGTGGTTAAACCAAAAACATGAAATAGCGGTAAAATACCGGCAAAAACATCTCTGTCGGAAATATCGAATAAGCCGGGCAGATTTAAAAGATTATGCTCGATATTTTTATGAGAAAGCTGAACGGCTTTTGGTTCCTTTTCACTGCCGCTGGTAAATAAAATCACACAGGCATCTTCCTCGTCGCCCGTGCGGACGGATTTTTGCAATGTTTTAACGGGTAGTTTGGATTTGACCAACGCACTCAATTTTTCACTCATGGTAATCGTCGGCATCATGTCTTCCAGATAAATCATGCCTTCCACATGTTCACAGCCGATTTTGTTGCACAATTTTCTACTGGCAACGATTGTATCAAATCCGCATTTTTGCTGGGCATAAATACAATTATCGTGTGCCCCGGTGGAATAATTTATCATCACCGGCACTTTACCGGCGACCAAAATACCCATCACCGCCAGCATTTCTCCAGCCGAGATCGGCATTAAAATTCCTACATATTTTTCCCGGTGTTTATGAAATCTTTTCGCTAAAATCAACATGGCGATCAGCATTTTTTCATACGTCATATCCTGACCGGTTCCCTGGTCGTAAACCGCTATTTTGGAAGAATATTTTTTTGCAGAACGAACGAAATATTCCTGTAACTGCATCACATTTCTCCTTCTTTTTTTCTGAAGTATTTTTTAGATGAACTAGCATTTTACTGTCAAAGAATTTCTCCGATACCGTGAAATTAAATTAATTATCAATTCCAATTTGACATTTTTAGTCTGCCAGGAAATTTCAATTCTATGAAAAGAAAAATAATAAAAGTAAGATACATTTCGAGGTTGAATTGACAAAGAATTTAATCTCAGCAGACAGCATCAGCAAAGCGTTTCCGCATAAAATAATTTGTGATAACACTTCTTTTGGCATCGCCGAAGGTGATAAAATCGGATTGATCGGTGTGAACGGATGCGGCAAAACTACTCTTTTGAAAATGCTTATAAATCTGGAACCACTCGACAGTGGCACGATCACTCTGCGCAAAGATACTTCCGTCGGCTATCTGCCCCAAACGCCTGAGATCGACCCGGAAGGCACGATTTACGAACACATCTATTACAGTGATAATCCTCAATTCTGCATTTTGAGGGAATATCACGAAAATCTGTATCATTTGGAAACCGCTCCCAATGCTCAATCTCAACAGGAACAGCAGAAATTGCAGGAACTGATGGATGCCGGACACATTTGGGATATCGAAGTAAAAGCACGTTCCTACCTCACTAAACTGGGTTTCGATGATCTGAACCTGAAAATCGGCACTCTTTCCGGCGGACAAAAACGTCGCCTCGACCTGGCTCGCATTCTGATGGATCAACCGGATATTCTTATTTTGGATGAGCCGACTAATCATCTGGATATCGACACCATCGAATGGTTCCAAAATTATCTGAACGAATACAAAGGCACGATTATTTTCGTTACACATGATCGCTATTTTCTGGATGTTGTAGCCAATCGCATCATGGATATTACAGCCGGTGTGATCAAATTTTATGCAGGCAATTACTCCGATTACCTGCACCGAAAAGCTCTGGAAATTCAGGACTTGGAAAGAAAAGAAACCAGACGCTCGGCTCAACTGAAAACCGAATTGAAGTGGTTGCAGCGTGGCGCCCGGGCTCGTACTTCCAAACCTAAAAATCATATCGACCGAGTAAAAGAACTGCTGGCAAAATCATATCTTACCACCGATGTCGATCTGGATATTTCCTTCCAATCCCGACGTTTGGGTAAAACGATTCTCGAAATCAGGAATATTAGTAAGTCCTACGATGACAAACATTTAATCAAAAACTTTAATTACAATTTTCAAAAGATGGACAGGATCGGCATTATCGGCGCAAACGGCTGCGGTAAAACCACATTGCTGCGTATGATTATCGAAGAGTTATCTCCGGACAACGGTTCCATCAAAAGTGGATTGAATACCGAATTCAGCTATTTTCGTCAGGATATGGAAAACATGAATGGCGAACTTTCCGTTCTGGATTATGTGCGGGAAAAAGCCGAAAATATCCGTACCGCCGATGGAAATCTGCATTCCGCTTCGGAAATGCTGCAAAAATTTCTGTTCGACGGAAAAATGCAGCAAAGCAAAATCAAGACGCTTTCCGGGGGCGAACAAAAAAGGCTCTATCTGCTGTGTTCACTGATGTTTGGTAGCAATTTCATGATCTTGGATGAACCGACCAACGATCTCGATATCAAAACTCTGGAGGTTCTGGAAGATTATCTGAATGCCTTCAAAGGCTGTCTGCTCGTGGTTTCTCACGATCGTTATTTTCTGGATCGCACCGTCGATTATCTCTTTATTTTCGAGGATGATAAGATCATCAAATTTCCTGGAAATTATTCGGATTATCTTTTGGTAAAACGTTATCGGGAAGAAGCAAGTCTAGAGAATTCCAATGTAACCAAAACGCGTATCAAAGATGCTGCAAAAACATTATCCTACAAAGAAAAACGAGAACTGGAAATACTGGAAAACGAGCTTCTGCAAATGGAAAATAGAAAAAATTTTTTGGAAAACGAACTGCAAATTAATGCCGCATCTTTAAACGCAGAAGACTTTGCCAAAATCTCGGCAGAACTGGAAAAAATCGAACAGGAATATTCGCTTAAAAGCGAACGCTGGTTGGAGTTGGAAGAACTCAACGTTTAGTAGTTATTCTCTTTTATTTTTGCCGGCAGCAGGAAAAAAAACTCGAACAGAAGATAATTTCATTGACATAAAGCAATAAAATTAAAGAATCTACATGTGGTAAAAAAGAATCCATGATTATATTTTGTGATTCTAATTGGAGATATTATGAATATTGAATTTCATTATTACATGACGAAATATCTGGCTGTGATGGCTGGATTTGACAGCGACGAAGCTGAAACGATCGCTTACGCATCCCAATTGGTGGATGATAACAAAGTTCGTTTCGAGATAGAGAAACCCGATGGTTCCCTTTATAAGAATTACATCACGCAAACCATCGACATCCTAAAACCGATCCCCAAATTGATGAGAATTTATCTGCTTTATCATTTTCTACCGGGCGATCCCATGTACTACAAAGCCAGTCGGCGAGATGGCAAAATGCATGTTTTGATGACCACTCCCGCCAGCAATCATGCGCAGGAAATTTTCTTTGAAACTACAAAAAGCGAGAGCCTTTATGCTCTTGGCATCGCTTCACACATGCTTGCCGATTCCATCTCTCATCAAAATTTTGTGGGAACTTTCGACGAAGTGAATGCCATGCACGGTTTGTGGCAACAGCTTCTACCCAATATCGGGCATGCCGATGCCGGCTACAAACCGGATATTCCCAACCTGCTTTGGGAAGACACTCGCCTCACCAAAGAAAATGCCATTATCGACAACAAAGAACGTTTTCTTCTGGCAGCTAAAATATTATACAGCAATTATTTGGTCATCACTTCCCATTCCAATAAATGGGCGACGACCAAACAAACGCTGAGCGAGGTAATCGGAGATAATCTGGATGAAAAAGACCTTGGGAAATATGAAACTCAAAAGGAAAAACGCATTCAAAAGATGCAGGAAATTTTGTCTGACGATGCCGAATACGATCCCGATAAATGGTTTTCTGAGGCGGTGAATGTGGATGTGAAATTTCTTAACGACCAAAAATTCAAATACGACCCATTCAAAGATAAGCTGAAATTTAAAAACAATTACGTAAACTCAGACTGGTTCAGATTCCAGGAAGCTGTTCGTGAATATCAACGAACCGCCACCATTAAACTGGAACCGATTCTGACCCAGCTTGAAATCAATGAGTGGTAAATCCAAAATTTAAGGAGGAAATATAAAATGGAAAAATACAAAAAACTTTTTTTAGTCGCTATTTTTACCGTTGTCCTGGCACTTTCTCTTTCTGCGCAAAACATCTGGCTCAACGAATTGCATTATGACAACGTAAGTACAGATGTCGGCGAGTTCGTGGAAGTTGTTTTGGAAGATGCCGCCAGCTTCTCGCTTTCTGATTTTACTTTTACTTTTTATAACGGCAACAACGGAGAAACGTACGATTCTGTCACTCTCGATCAATTCACCACCGGTGCCACTGTCGATGATTTTCTGATTCTCTATTATTACAAAGAAGGCATCCAAAACGGTGAACCGGACGGCGTTGCCATTTCGTATCAGGGTACGCTTATTCCTGGGCAATTCCTCAGTTATGAAGGCATCTTTACTGCTGTCGATGGTCCGGCAAATGGCGTTACTTCTGCAGACATCGGCGTTCAGGAATCCAGTGCCACCCAAATCGGTGAATCTCTGCAATTACTCGGAACCGGTTCGGTTTACGGCGATTTCGTCTGGCAGGAAGCAGCAGCAGAAACACCCGGACAACTCAATAATAGCCAAACTTTGAGCGGAGCAGCTATTCCCACCATTATCGTTTCTTCTCCCAATGGCGGCGAAGCATGGGAACAGGGTTCCACTCACACCATTCAATGGATTTCCATGAATTTTACGGATAATGTCAAAATCGCATTGGACGCTATTAATTCGGATGATCGTGAGCTGCTGATCGCTTCCACGGAAAATGACGGTGAATGGGAGTGGACAATTCCCACCGATCAAGTTGTGGGAGATAATTATGTTATTACCATTTCCGATGCTGCCGATGACGATCCCAGCGATTCTTCCGACAATCCTTTCTCCATTATCGAACCCATCGTAATTCCTGATTATACGATTTATGATATTCAATATTCCACCACCGGACCTTCCCCGCTGGAAGGTGAACTGGTGCAAACAACCGGTGTGGTAACCGCCGTATTTGCTAATTATTTTTTCATTCAGGATGGTCCCGGAGCCTGGAATGGCATCGCTATCTATCCTTTGCAGGAAGTGGCAGTAGGAAATGAAATTATTATTTCGGGAACGGTTGCCGAATACAATGATAAAACCGAGATTTCCGACATCATCGATATGACTATTTTGGGAAATACGAATCTGCCGCCAGCAGTAACGATTACCACCGGTGAATTGGCTGAAAGCGAAGAATTTGAAAGCGTTCTGGTAAAAGTTCTGAATGCCACCGTTACTGCCGACCCCGGCACTTACAACGAATGGGAAATCGACGATGGCAGCGGTGCCTGTATAGTCGGCGCTCAGGGAGATTATACTTACGTCCCTGTTCTCGATGATTTCATTTATTGTATGAAAGGTGTGGTAGATTACGCTTATGCCGCTTTTAAATTAGAGCCGCGCAACGATGATGACATCAGTTTGCAAGGCATCGTGGTCGATCCGCTGGAGTTGAGTTTCCTTACTTATAACACTTGTTCCGAAGGTTTGGAATTTACTATTTCCAATCTTTCCAATGAAAGTATCGAAATTAATTCGATGGAAAGTCAGGGTGAATTTCCTTGCGGTAACTCCTGGCAAATAGAAGATTTCAATCTCACACTTCCTTATGCAATCGCCAGTGGTGAAGAACTGGATTTCAATGTAACCGTTAGCCTTCCCGTCGATGAAAGTCGGGAAATCGTTACGGATTTGCTCGATATCGAAACCGAAATTGGCAACTTTCAAGTCACTTTGAATTTCGATACTTCTTTGAACGTGGAAACCGATCCCAACCTGATTTCATCGGATATGCAGCTTTCCAATTACCCGAATCCATTCAATCCCAGCACGACGATAAGCTTTAATGTACCGCAAACAGACTTGTTTACGACCATAGAAATCTATAATCTGAAAGGACAGAAAGTAAAGCAGCTGTTCAGCGCTCAGCTTTCAGCCGGTCAGCATTCCATCGTTTGGAACGGAACCGACGATCATGGCAGTCAGGTTACTTCCGGCATTTACTTTTACCAGTTGAAAGCAGGAAATTTGCAGCAGACCGGAAAAATGTTATTAATGCAATAGAAACTAAGAGTAAAAGAATTTTCTTGGAAGGCAGGAAATGAATTGACAATCATTTCCTGCCTTTGCTTTTTTACAGCAGAAAGTTGAAATTCGATTTTATGGAGCGGAAACATGAGGAAGTTTTTTATAGCGATATTTCTTTGTACGGGCTATTTTCTTTTTGCAGAATGGATAAGCGTCTCCGGCAATTCTGGCGATCAGCTTTTCGATATTCGGAATTCAAATTCTCAGGACACGGCAATCTCATTTAATCTGGCTGGTTACGAACAGCAATCCGTGCAGGAAGGTAACAGGATTTTCCAAAAAATTTCTTATCAAAACGAAGGCAGGCACCTGGAAACCGGTAAACCCGATCTTCCCTGTTTTTCTCGTTTCGTTGCCATCCCGTTTGAGGGTACGGTTTCCGTGGAAATCGTTTCTTTCCAAAAAGAAATCGTTCCGAATATAGATGTATATCCCACTCAACACGTTCAATCGGAAAGCAGGCAGGAAAACCGGGATTTTGCCATCGACTCCGATTTTTATAACGGTCAGCAAATTTATCCCGCCAACATCGTTTGGATCAGCGATCCACAGATCATGCGAGATCTGCGTTTGGTCAATGTCACCGTTAATCCGTTCCAATACGATCCTGCCCAGCAAGAACTGATTATTTATCGAAATATCGAATTCCAATTACACTATTCCGGTTCGGGTGGCATCAATCCCAAAAGAAACACCCGTTCCACTTCCCTTGCTTTTCAATCCACCTACAAATCTAATGTGATAAATTATGAAACTTCATCTGCGCGGGAAGACGAATTCTCACAGCCGGATTACCTTTTTATTTACCCGGAAGATAATCAGGTTGCCACGAATCTGAGTCTTTTAACCGATTGGAAAAAGTGCAAAGGGTTTCAGGTAGTCTCGGCAAGTACAACGGATACTGGCACTTCGGCATCTTCGATAAAACAATATATTCAAAACGCCTACGATACGTGGGAAAATCCGCCGGAATTTATTTGTCTGGTCGGTGACGCCGGAGGAAATTTTTCCATTCCCACCGAGCACCTGGATGGCGGAGAAGGCGATCAGTATTACGTTCTTTTGGAAGGCAACGATATTCTGGCAGATGCTTTTATCGGGCGTATATCCTTTAATTCCATTTTTGAATTACAAACAGTGATTTATAAAATCCTGCATTACGAACAAGTGCCGTATATGGGAAATCTGGATTGGTACAATAAAGCGCTGCTGGTCGGCGATCCGACGACTTCCGGGCAATCCTGCGTGGATACCAAATTGAACGTGAAATACATGATGCAGGAGTATTCCTCCGACTTTTCTTTCGACGAGGTTTATTCCGCTCCCTGGGTATCTCAGATGAACAGCTCTTTTAACGCCGGAGTCAGCTATTTCAATTACCGCGGCTATTACGGCATGAGCGGCTGGCAAAATACCGAAATCGATAATTTAAACAACGGTTTGATGCTGCCGGTGGCGGTATTATTAACCTGTGCTGTCGGCAATTTTGAAGGAACGTTTGATTCCCGTACGGAACGATTTTTGAAAGCCGGTTCGCCGGGTAATCCCAAAGGTGCGGTAGCAGCCATCGGCACAGCCACTTCCGATACAAATACCTGCTTCAATAATTGTGTCGATGCCGGCATTTATTACGGCATTTTCGTGGATGATATCTATCATCTGGGTGGCGCACTGAATCGGGGTAAGCTCAATCTTTCGGTTTCCTACCCCAATAATCCTTACAATGCCATTTATAAATTTTCTTATTGGAATAATCTGATGGGCGATCCCGGCATGGATATCTGGACAGGCGTTCCCCAAACCATGCTGGTAAATTACGAATCCGAACTTCCTTTGGGCAGCAATTATTGCGATGTTTCCGTAACCACCGACACCGGCTTGCCTTTGGAAAAAGCCTGGGTTACCATTTTGCGGGAAGATGACATTTTCGCCACCGGCTGGACGGATGAAAACGGTTTCATTTCTCTGCCGATCGATGCAGAAAGTACCGGTTGGGCAGAATTTACGGTCACACTTCATAATTACATTCCCTTTCTGGGATCATTGGAAATTGTGCAGAATGAAACTTTTTTGAATATTGCTGAAACCGTGATCGACGACGATAATAACGGTAATTCCGCCGGAAATAATGACGGAATGATCAATCCGGGTGAGCAGATAGAATTGGGAATAAGTTTACAGAATTATGGAAACATTGAGATAAACGATGTAATTGCTTCCATTTCAGCAGATTATAATTTTATCACCCTGATCGACAGTGTGAAATTTTACGGCACGATCGCTGCCAGTGCTTCTGTTTTTTCTGATGAAGATTTCGTTCTTTCGATCGCTCCCGATGTTCCGGGAAATACGGATTTTTCTGTTTCCGTTTCTATTCAGGATGGAAATAATCAGGAATGGAACGATCAAATCTCCTTCCATATCGAGGGAGCCGATTTGCAACCTACGGATTATACAATTTACGATGGCAATAACGGCATCCTGGACCCGGGAGAAACTGCTGAGATGACGATAAATGCAGAAAATTTCGGAACGGTATCGGCAAGCGACATCACGGGTATTCTGTTTTCGGCAAGTTCAGAAATCACCATTTCCGATAGTGTCGGTTACTTCGGCGATATTACCTCTTCTTCCACTTCTGCAAATAATACTGATACATTCCAAATCACAGCTGAAAATGATATTTTACCAGGGACTTTGATCGAATTATTTGTCAGATTTTATAATGATGAAGGTTATAATGACACCCGCAGTTTTTCGCTTCAGGTCGGCGAAGCAGGCGTCACCGATCCTTTGGGACCGGACTCGTATGGATATAGTTGTTATGATGATGGCGATGTTAGATACGGTCTTTGTCCGGTTTATGATTGGCAGGAAATCGATCCCGCTTACGGAGGAGCGGGAAATATTATTCCTTTAAACGACAGCGGCGATATGGGTGATGCGGGTGATGTCGATCTTCCTTTTATTTTGCGGTTTTACGGAGAGAATTATACTTCGATGACCGTTTGTTCCAATGGCTGGGCAGCACCCGGTGGTTCGGAATCCCGTTCCTTCATGAATTGGAGCATTCCCGGTCCGAACGGACCTTCGCCGTTAATCGCTCCTTTCTGGGATGATCTCGTTATTACGAATGGTCATGTTTGTTATTTTTACGATGCAATTCAGCAAATTTTTGTGGTGGAATGGTCTCATTTGCTAAATGATTATAATCATGCAGAAGAGACTTTTCAGATAATTATTTACGATAATGCTGTTTATCCCACTGCTACCGGTGAGAATCAGATTCTGTTCCAATACAAAACCATTCACAATGTCGATCAGGGAAATTATGGAAACTACTCCAATCATGGAGAATATGCTACAGTCGGTCTCGAAGATCATACTTGCACCAGAGGACTGCAATATACCTACTCAAATCAATATCCGGCAGCAGCAAAAACACTGGAAGATGAGATGGCAATTCTATTTACCACGCCAGCCATTCCTGCCCAAGGACCTTTTGTCGGATTGATATCTTACGAGATCGATGACAGTCTCGGCAATAATGACGGAATTGTTAATCCCGGCGAAACGATAGAGATGATTCTTCATCTGAAAAACTTTGGCACCGAAACAGCGGAAGATGTTGTCGCCACTATTTCTTCGTCGGATCAGTTCACTACGGTGGATACGGCGGTTCAGTCTTTTGG
>Ga0116164_10002680_pt1 | contig 12581 bp, 13 predicted proteins | sample AD_UKC109_MetaG_FD_89888 | JGI IMG/M metagenome (GOLD analysis project Ga0116164, IMG submission 89888) | Active sludge microbial communities of municipal wastewater-treating anaerobic digesters from Hong Kong - AD_UKC109_MetaG | ecosystem: Engineered > Bioreactor > Anaerobic > Digestate... | reverse complement strand
GCGTAAATATCCCAGCTTTCCGCCTTTTCCGAGGAATCCACATAACGGGGAATGTTCAGGTTATAATCGTTGCTTCGGATTTCGTCGCGGGTCACAAGCTTTGAGAATTTGTCCACTGTTTCCCGATGCAAAACTACATCAACAATACGCTTGATGTCCGATGAACGAAGCTTGTTGTTCTTTCCAACTTTTTCAAAGCCCTTGGAAGCGTCCACAATCAAAACGTCGGTATTGCTCCGTCTTTGCTTGAGCACCATGATGATCGTGGGAATACCGGTACCGAAGAAAATGTTGGCCGGCAGCCCGATCACTGTGTCGATATTGTTGCTTTCTATCAGGTTTTTACGGATGGTTCCTTCTTCGCCGCCGCGAAACAGTACCCCGTGGGGAAGAACAATGGTCATAATGCCGTCCGGCTTGATATGATAAAGGTCATGCAGCAGGAAAGCGTAATCGGCCTTGCCCTTCGGAGCCGTGCCGTAACGCTTATATCGCGGGTCGTTTTCTCTATTTACCGGGTTCCAGTTCTGCGAATAGGGAGGGTTGGAAACGACGGCATCCACATACAACGGGTCATAGGTTCCGACTGGATCGCTCTCATCGAAATACGGCCAGTCTTCTTCCAGCGTGTCGCCGTTGCGCGTCACAATATTGGAAGGAATGATTCCGCGCATGACAAGGTTCATGCGGGTGAGGTTATAGGTGTTTTCCTTGAGCTCCTGAGCATAGTATTTGGTCTTGTCGCCGCTGCCCATATACTTGGCGACGCTCTTGCCGATGTTAATCAGCAGAGAGCCGGAACCGCTGGTGGGGTCGTATATTTTTATTTCGGTTCTGTCCTTCAGGTGATTTGCCACAATCTCCGACATTAAAAGCGATACTTCATGTGGCGTATAGAATTCACCGGCCTTTTTTCCGGCATTGGCGGCAAAGTTGGAAATCAGATATTCATAGATGAAGCCGAGGACATCATAATCCTGCTTGCCGTCCATGGGAATATCTTTAATGAGGTGGATCAGGTCGCTGATGGCCTTCGTCTGCGTGCCGGAGCTGTCGCCCAACTTGGAAAGCCCTGTTTGCAGCGTCTCAAAAATTTTGTCAAAAACCTTTTTGTGCGAAGCATCGATCAATCTGCTGAACGCAGAAAGTGCATCCCGGACATTGGAGACATTGAAGTCTGATCCGATGGAAAGCCATGTTGAGAAAAGATTTTCACAGGAAATGAAGTAGCCAATGTTCTTCTGAACATTTTCCACCAGTTCGCCTGCGTCTTCCGTCACCTGCTCCATGGTGTCATCATCAAAGCCGATGCTTTTCAGGTATTTTACTTCCTTGTCGGAAAGAAATTTATAGAAGATGAAGCCGAGAATATAGTCTTTATATTCATTGGCTTCAATTTTGGATCGCATTTTATTCGCTGATTCCCATATTTTATTTGCCAGTTGCTGCTTGTTCATATGTATCAGTGTCCTTTCTGCCGTCTGCATTTTGCTCCCGCAATCATTATAAGGGATGCTCTGTCCGATAAGCGGGACTCACTTGGCATCCGAGACGAACTCCATGATGTCATCCGTCGTACAATCCAGAGCTTTGCAGATTTTTCCGAGGATCTCGGTCGTGACATCCTCGTCTCTGCTCAACTTGTTCATGGCGTAGCTGGTCAACCCGGCTGCGCTTTGCAGGTCTTTCTTTTTCATTTCTCTGTCAAGAAGTATGTGCCATAGTTTCTTGTAACTCACAGCCATAATGCACTCATCCTTTCGCTGAACCTGAGTGTAAGTTCAAAACACTAATTATTATACTCAAAATCTTTGAAATTTCAATATTAAGTCTGATACTTCAAATAAAATAGTTTGCAAAAAAGTGTATTACTTTGCAAAGAGGCAGGATTTCCAGAGGCATTTACTTGGGAACAGCGTAAGCTGGGGGAATGTTTTGATGAACGACAAGAACGCTCTGCGGAAGGTGAGCTAATCTCGGTCACTATCAATGACGGCATCAAGAAGTTTGCCGATCTTGGCAGGCACGATAACTCCAGTGAGGACAAGTCAAATTATAAGAAGGTTGAAGTTGGGGACATCGCTTATAATTCTATGAGAATGTGGCAAGGTGCAAGCGGATACTCTCCGTATAGTGGCATTTTAAGCCCCGCCTACACTGTTGTCATACCCAAAGAGGGCATTGATTCATTGTTCTTCTCGTATGTTTTTAAGAAGCCACAAATGATACAAACATTCCAAAATTGTTCTCAAGGCATTACTTCTGATACTTGGAATTTAAAGTTTCCGGCATTCAGTGAAATAGAAACAACACTGCCAAAAGTTGAAGAGCAAAGAGAAATTGCAGGGTGTTTCCGCACCCTCGACGACCTTATCACCCTTCATCAGCGTAAGCAAAAACTGATATACGGCAAATAGTCCATCACCGCCGCCCGCAGCACGTCCTCTGCCCGATTTCTTATATTTAGCCAATCCGCCTTGGCCTCGGATGGCAGGATGACCGGCATGCGGTCTTGAATGAACGCGATGCTGTCGGCGGGACTCCGGGTCAGGATGGAAAACACAGGCTTGCCACTTTCAATTCTGTATATCCCAGCCATAAAAAGCGCAGGACTGCCAGAAGGACGTATGGCATACTTGACCTTCTGTACCCCGCGCTTTTCCCATTCGGAGTAATTGCTGGCTGGGATAAGGCATCGGCGCTGCGCCATGCCATCCCGGAAGATTGGCTTTGTGGACGCGGTTTCGCTTCTGGAATTGAAGAGCAGCTGTCCATTGGGCAGCGTGTATCCCCATTTCATGACGAAGGGCGTCGGCGCAAGGCCGCTGTTGTTGGCGATCACAGGGGCAATATCCGTCGGGCGTATTTCGCCGGTTTTCATCATGACCGCCGGATTCCTGTGCTGAATTTTTGCGATGATGGATTGCAGTTCCAGCGACGAATCGTCGTCAGCGATATAATACCGACCGCACATCAGCCTCGCTCCTTCAAATCATTTTTCGCTCCGGAAACTCATTTCTCCTGCTTCCGTAATCGTCAGTACGATGGTTCCCTTTACGCTGGTCGACAAAATATCCGAAACCCCGGCGTCCATGAGGTTCATTGCGACCTCGACGTCAGGGTACTCTTTTGCGCTTGTTGTGCCGCAGGAGATCACTGCGTAAGCGGGCGAAACGGCCTGAGCGAAGTCATAACTGGTCGATGTGGCGCTGCCATGATGGCCCACCTTCAATACGTCCGCATGTAAGTCTTCCCACGCAAGCATCATATCCTCTTCCGAGGCAGCTTCTGCGTCGCCCATGAATAGCACCTTCCGACCCGCGTAGTCCAGCATATAGACCAATGACCAGTCATTCTCGGCCTGATAGAGCACGGGCGCGGGGGCCAACAGCGTCAGCTGTGCCGCACTAAATCGCAGCGTGTCGCCTATCTGCGGGTAGAGAAGCGGTACCGACAGCATTTCGATCTTATCCATGAGCTTTCCGTAGGTCGCTGTGTCCGTCTCGATGGGCGGCAGAACAATCTGGTCAACGGCGAAGCTATCCAGAATCCCGCTTGCGCCGCCAATGTGATCCGCATGCGGATGGGTCAACACGAGGCTCCGCAGCTCAGTCACGCTCATATCCCTCATATATGCCGCCACAAAAGCCGCATGGTCGCGGTCGCCCGTGTCGATCATCATATCCTCCGCCGCGCCGTCGCTGTAGCAGCGCAGGAGGATCGCGTCGCCCATGCCCACGTCAATGAAGCGTATTTCCAACCGATTCCCGCTATCCTCCGCCCATCCCGCCGTGATGGGAAACAGCAGCAGAATCAGCAGAAGGAAAGCAGGAAATCGCCTTTGAGCTGTCATAGGATTACCTCGCTTCCCGCCGTCCCATGCTTACTGGGGCTTGCCAGCCGCTTCAAAAGGCGACGTAAGCCACAAAGGCATATATTCTTCCGGGCGCGAACCGTCTTTTTTCTGATCGCAAATGGCCTTAGCTTTGAGCGCATGGGCTACAGTAACAAGCACGCTCGGCTTATCGGGAAAATCATTTCGCTTTAGAGCGTTTCTCATGTCTTCAAGCGATGGTTTGCCCGGCTGCTTGCCTGTGATCTGGGAAATGTAGAACAGCTCGCCATCGACCGCAGACGAGAAATGGTAATGGTTGCTTAAGTATAAGCAGGCTGCCGCATCGGCATACCGCTGGCGCTCGATCAAGTAAAACCCGAAATAACGAAAGCACTTAGCCAGATTTTCAGGAGAACAGGCGAACTCATATGCCTGCTTTATTAATTTCAGCATGCGATCCATATCACCGTGTATTTTACTGATTTCCGCTAATTCAAAATATGCGTCCGCGCTGAAAGGATCAATTGATAGAACCATCTTATAGGCTTCGGCGGATTTGTTGTATTGATGCTGGTCATACAGGCAGCTGCCGTAAAGCATGAAGGCCCAATGCTTGGGTATACATGACCATATGACGTCTTTTTTGCTTTCCTGGCGGATGATGACATCCATATAGAATTCCAAATCGGATGAGTAGCTTCGAATGCTTCCCTCTGGCTTATCGCCAAATAAGGGCTGTAAATCTTCTGTAATGCGCTGCAACGCTGCTGAAACATGTTGGCGCTTTTTTGCATTTTGCATTTTAAGCTTTAGATTTTCCAGCAGTTGATCATAAAAGCCGCCAATATCATCTGGATTTGAGGAGGCGGGAAGAACATCGGCGAATAATGGGTCGCTCTTATATCCCTCTACCAGTTTTTCGGCAACCGCGATGTCGGCATCACACTTTGACTGAAGATCAGTTTTCAGGATGGGATTATTCTCGCTATGCGCATAGGTATTGAGCATGTTTCCTCCTTATTTACAGCGGGTTTGCTCATGCGTGCAGTCTGTGCAGCGGACGACGGTATGCGGACCTTGCGCGTCAACGTACCGCTCAATTCTGAATCCGTCCGGCGCTTCGACATAGCCAACGCTTCCGTCATCGCTTTCGAGTTTGAGCTTGCGCGTGATGTGTTTGTTTTCGGCTGCTCCTGTCGGCACAATCGTTCTTGGCTTATAAGGAGCGACGGTCAGCAGGCCGTCGCGCTGCATACGCTGCAGGTGCCCATAGACGGTAGAGGTGGACTTTAATCCCACAGCCGCACCAATCTCCCGGACAGACGGGCAAAAGCCGTTTTTCTCCGTATATGCGGTGATAAATCGCAGGATACGGGTACGTCGGGGCTGCATTGTATCTTTTGCCATATTGCCACGTCCTTTCAAGGCGTTTTTCGTTCGACAAACCAGCGACCGGGAACGAGCTTCCCATATTCCGCATTGTGTTCAAAAAACAGGTAACGGGTCTGACCGCCAATTCGCACCGTGTACCTGTCGCCCTGGCTTCCGGCCTTCGCGGCAAAGCTGGGCCGCGCATCGGTTACACGGTCAATCTCATACTCTCGCCCGTCCTCCCATATGAGACGTTTAGGATACATTTTCCCTTCAATGGAAAAATCGACGGAAACGGGAACGTAAACCCTCAAGGGTTTCTGCTGCGCCGCGCTTGTCATATCATGCCCCCGCTATACTCCTGATCAGTCGTCTTCGTCCTCTTGGTCGAGTTCTGTTAGAATGTTCGTTTCTTCCGGCGTTGCGAAATCTTTCTCGTCAACGACGCCGATCACGCGGCCAATGCAATGCGCATTATCATCTTCCGAAGGATGAATCGTCGCATATTTTGGATTGTGGGAATGCAGACCATCGCGCTGATACTCCTTTACGTAACTGTCGCCGCCAACGACAAATATGCCGATTTCTCCGGGTAATAGCTCTGAAGCATTCTGAACGAAGAGCATGTCGCCATCGTGGTAGGTGGGCGTCATACTGTCGCCGCTGACTTGAATCAATTCATCAGCCATATAAGCTTCCCGGCTGTTTCGGACGTAAACGAGCTCCGAGGGCTCAATGCTATCCAGCGACATGCCGGTACCGGCGGAAGCGGGCAGCGCTTCTTGTGGAAGACCGATAAAACGCCTTTTTTCTTCCTCCTGTGGAAGACCGATGAAATCTTTTTTTAACTTCGCCATCCGCTCTTTTGCCTCGCCGTCGATCATGGCGGACATCAGTCTACGAACAGATCGGCGATTGTATTGGTTTAAAACGCGGTATTTTTGCAGCACATCTGTTTCAGAAGCTGTCAGACTGGATTCATGCGGTAAACCGAACAGAATATCAGGCGGCAGCTTCAATACGACGCAAAGACGACCTACTGCGTCCATGTCTGGACGATTAATGCCGTTCTCCCAATTGGATACCGCGCTGGCTTTACGATCGATTAGCGCCGCAAGCTGCCCCTGCTCTAATCCAAGCTTCTGTCTGTACTTGCGGATGATTTTTCCGTAATCCGGAACTTCGGGGAATGCGGTCACATGATCCGGATCAGCCTGAAGTCCAAGTGAAAAGGGAAGAACTTTTTCCGTCATCGTGTTTTTTCTTCTTGCCATCATGGTCTCCTATTCTGCGGAAGGCGCAAACGCTTTCGCCACGTCCATATTCTATCACATGATTGCTGTTGTGTAAATAGCCAGAATTTTTTTCTTATCTCAAGCCTGATGAAACGCAGTAACTGCGAGCGTTACAAGGCGATCATACGAACAAAATGCGGAGACGTGTCGTATTTTGTTCCTATTTACACGACATTACAGCTGTGATATGATTATGCCGAAATCCAGAAGCGTAGAAAACCGCATTCTATCAATGAAAGGGTGAGGAACTTGAGCGGACGGGTCATTCTGCATTCAGACGCTAACTGCTTCTATGCGTCTGTGGAAACGCTGCTCAATCCGTCTCTGCGAGGAAAAGCCGTGGCGGTATGCGGCTGCGTGGAAGAGCGGCACGGCATTGTGCTGGCCAAGAGCGAAGCGGCGAAGAAAGCGGGCGTCAAGACCGGGCAGGCCAACTGGGAAGCAAAGCAAACGTGTCCGGGCCTGATTACCGTCCCGCCGCAGTATGACCAGTACGCCAAGTTTTCAAAACTTCTGCGCGGCATCTATGGCAGATACACCGATCAGGTGGAGCCGTTTGGAATGGACGAATGCTGGCTGGACGTGACGGGATGCAGCAAGAGCGGGCCAAGGATCGCGGAGGAAATCCGGCAAACCGTTAAGGAGGAGCTTGGCGTCACGGTCTCTATCGGAGTTTCCTTCACCAAGATTTTCGCCAAGCTCGGCAGCGACATGAAGAAGCCCGACGCGATCACCATTCTGGATCAGGATCACTGGAAAGAGCGCGTCTGGCCGCTGCCTGTTTCCGATCTGCTGTATGTGGGGAACGCCACCACGCGCAAGCTCATGGATCGCTGCGTTTTCACGATAGGCGACCTGGCGAAGATGAATCCTGACCTGCTTCACAGCTGGCTGGGGAAGAACGGCTATATGCTGTGGCTGTTCGCCAACGGCGAGGACGGCGCGAGAGTGAAGCCGGGCACCTATGTGGAACCACATGACTCCGTAGGACACGGCATTACCTGCACCTGCGACCTGCATCAAAACGAGGACGTCTGGAAGATCATGCTGGAACTGTCGCAGGACATCGGTCATCGGCTGCGCGTCTATCAAATGGCGGCAAAAGGCATTCAGCTGTATGTGCGGGATAATCAGCTTAAAGGCGAGCAATACCAGATGCAGCTGCCTTATCCAACGCAGAGTCCCATGGAAGTCGCTCAGGCGGCGCGTATCCTCTTTGAAAAAAGGTATCGCTGGTTCGAACCCGTCCGCGCGATCACGGTGCGCGGCATCAATCTGGTTCCAGCCGATCAGCCGGTGCAGCTTGATCTCTTCGACAACGCGTTCAAGCGGATCAGACAGCAAAAACTGGATGACTGCATTGACGGAATCAGAAACCGCTTCGGCGCGAAATCCATCTATTCAGCGACGCTCATGGGGAACCTGCCTATACCGGGCGACGGGCGGGATGAAGTGACCATGCCGGGCATGATGTACCAGTAAGACCGACAAGCAAAAAAAGGAGATGATCCTATGGTTTGCCCCTACAGCTAAGCGCGACGCGCAGGAGGATGCATGGAAGCGAATCAAGTAAAAATCCCTGTATACGGTTTTGTGTCCCATCCTGACGGCACGCGAGAGAGAAAGTTGGCGGCTTATGTATTGAGAACGCCGTCAGGATACCCGGTACTGGAAGTCAAATCAGGCAAGCAATTCGTATGGATTGATCTGCCCGTTCTGATCAACCAGTTGACCACGACCGATACGCAGCTATAAAGCCAACGAACTACCGAGCCCTGACCCGAGAGCCGGGATTTTGCCGAAAGGCCATCCCGTAGGAGCGCGAGGTACTAACTGCCGGAGTCGTTGCAAAGCATTTCCCCATTTTGAATGGGAGAAGTGTGTTTGCAATGGCCCCGGCTTTTTTCGTCTAAAAATTTATTTTTCAAACATCTCATTAGGTGAGACCTTTGTTTTTTACCATGTAGTTACCAAAGCGAAAGGAGGTGCGGAACATGCAAAGCGCGCTTGAGCGCCGTCAGGCGATGCTACAGCTTCTGTCGGACAGACGACAGGAAACAGTGGCGAACTTGATGAGCGAATTCAATGTCAGTAGATGCACTGTTCTGCGGGATATAGAAACACTATCCTGTTCCGCGCCTCTTTTCACCATACAGGGAAACGGCGGAGGTATCCGTGTGGCTGACGGTTACTATTATGGCCGACGTTACCTGCGGTCTGAACAAGAAAATCTGCTGAATAGACTGATGTCCGGACTGCAGCCGGATGATCAGAAAATCATGCAGAGCATACTGGGAAGCTTTGGTATGCCGGTGTCGCCAAAGAGAAAGGGGAATAAGTGATGAGTAAAATCAAGCTTCTGTTGGATATGGTGGACGATATGCACAGGTTGGCGGACAGCATCAAGAGCGTAGCGGACGCGATCTCCGGCAATACGGATACGCCCGCGCAGTCGGAAAGCCCAAAGCCCGAAAAGCCGAACAAGCCCGCGATCAGCATCGAACAGGTGCGGGCCGTGCTGGCCGACAAGAGCGGCGAAGGAAAGACGCAGGAAGTCAAGCAGCTGCTCTACAAATACGACGCGGGCAAACTCTCCGGTGTTAAGCCGGAAGATTACGCTGCGCTGATGGAGGAGGCAATGATGCTCTGATGCCAGCAGCGCACGCGCGATTTTCACCCTCAGCGGCCAATCGCCGCATCCATTGTCCGCCGTCGCTCCTTCTGGAGGAGCAATTCGAGGAAGGCGAAAGCGTCTACGCCGCAGAGGGTACGGCGGGACACGCTTTGGCGGAACACCTGATCCGGAAGTATCTGAAGCAGCGCACCAAACGCCCCACCTCCGAATACTACACGGACGAACTGCTGGAAGCCGTGGACGAGTATGTGTCCTTTGTGATCGGGGAGATCGAGGACGCCCGGCGCGAAAGCGCTCATCCCATCCTGCTGGTGGAGCAGCGCATCGACGCCTCCGAGTATGTGGACAGCTGCTTTGGCACGGCGGACATGGTCGTCATCACCGAAAAGGTCGCGCACATCATTGACCTGAAGCTGGGCAAGGGTGTGGAGGTCAACGCCGAGGAAAACCCGCAGCTCATGATCTATGGGCTGGGAGTTCTCAATCTGGCCGAAGCAATCTACGACATCGAAACTGTGCGCATGACCATTTTCCAGCCGCGCCTCGCCAATTCCTCCACATGGAGCGTTGCGCCGGAGCTTCTGAAACGCTGGGGAAACGAAGTCCTCCGCCCGGCTGGCGCGAAAGCGCTGATGGGCGCGGGCGATTTCACAGCCGGAACATGGTGCCGCTTCTGCCGCGCAAGAAACCAGTGCCGGGCAAGAGCCGAATCCTATCTGGCCATGGCGCAGATGGATTTTCGTCAGCCCGCGCTGCTGACCGACGCGGAGGTAGCCGAAGTCGTATCTAAGGCGGACGAGCTCCAAAAGTGGGCCGCCGACGTGTATGCCTTCGCGCAGGACGAGGCAATCGCCCACGGGAAAGTCTGGCCCGGATTTAAACTGGTTGAGGGGCGCAGCAGCCGCAAATATACATCCGACGAGGACGTCAAGAGCGCGGCTGCGGCGGCGGGCTATTCGGACATCTACAAGCAGTCCCTGATCGGCATCACCGAAATGGAGCGCCTCATGGGCAAGGATGACTTCAAACGAATCCTTGGCGCTCTGGTGTACAAGCCCAAAGGCAAGCTCACGTTGGTGCCTGACAACGACAAGCGTGAAGCCATTACAAACACGACCGCGAAAGCGGACTTTGAGGAGGCAAATGTATGAACAGCAATCCCAATAAGGTCATCTTCCCTTGCCGGTTTTCCTTCCTGCACTGCTGGGAGCCTGACAGCGTCAACGGTTCCGAACCCAAGTACAGCGTCTCTGCCATCATCCCCAAGACGGACGCCGCCACGGTGAACCGCATCAAGGCGGCCATCGAAATCGCCCAGAAGGAAGGCATGCCCAAGTGGGGCGGCAAGATTCCCCCGAACCTGAAGACTCCGCTGCGGGACGGCGATATCGACCGCCCGGAGGACGAAGCGTATGCGGGCTGCTACTTCCTGAACGCGAACAGCCGTCAGGCCCCGCAGGTGGTGGACGCCAAGGTGCAGCCCATTCTCGATCAGAGCGAGGTGTACTCCGGCTGCTACGGAAAGCTCAGCGTTACCTTCTACGCCTATAACACCAACGGCAATCGCGGCATTGCGGCTGGACTGGGCAATATCCAGAAGCTCAAGGACGGCGAATCTCTCGGCGGGCGTGTGAACGCGGCGGAGGAATTCGAGTCCGAAGAGGACGAGGATTTCCTGACCTGACGATACGCGGGGGCGGCGGTTCATCGCTGCCGCCCCTTTGCCTGATTGGAGGAGCCGCAAATGCCAACATTGGCCATCGATATAGAGACCTATTCCGAGATTGACCTTCCCAAGGCGGGTGTGTATGCCTATGCGGACAGCCCCAGCTTTGAAATCCTGCTGCTTGCCTACGCTTTCGATGATGAGCCGACCGCGATCATCGACCTGAAGCAGGGCGAGCAGCTCCCGCAGCGCGTGCTGGACGCGATTCTGTCACCGGATGTCGTCAAAACGGCCTTCAACGCGGCCTTTGAGCGCACCTGTCTCTCCAAATTCTTAGGCGTTCATCTGACGGCGGACAGCTGGCAGTGCACGGCGGTGCAGTCCGCTATGCTGGCGCTGCCGCTCTCGCTGGACGGGGTGGGCGAAGTGCTGAACATCAAGCTCAAAAAGATCAAGGAAGGCAGCGATCTGGTGCGCTATTTTTCCCTTCCCTGTAAGCCCGGCGAGGCCAACGGCTATAGAACCCGGAATTTGCCGAAGGACGCGCCCGATAAGTGGGCGCAATTTAAGACCTACTGTATTCGGGACGTGGACGCGGAGCGCGAGATTCGGCAGAAGCTGCGCGATTATCCGATCCCCGCCAAGGAACAGGAACTGTATCAACTGGATCAGGAGATCAACGACCGGGGTATTCTGGTCGACCCCGTGCTGGCGCGTCAGGCCATCGCCTGCGACGAGCAGTACAAGGAGCAGACGTCCAAGCGCGCCTATGAGTTGACGGGTCTGCAAAATCCCAACAGCCCGGCGCAGATCAAGGAATGGCTCTCCGAACAGGGTGTTCACGCAGATACCCTGGGTAAAAAGGCCGTCAAGGCGCTGCTGCCGGAAACGAGCGGCGATGTGCTGGAAATGCTCAAGCTGCGCCTGCTCATGGCCAAGACCTCCATCAAGAAGTACGAGGCGATTAAGCGTTCCATGTGTTCGGATGGCCGCGTTCACGGGCTGCTGCAGTTTTATGGCGCGAATCGAACCGGTCGTTGGGCTGGCAGATTGGTACAGGTTCAAAATTTGCCCCAGAACCATATCCCCGATCTGGCGATGGCAAGACGGTTGGTCAAGGAGGGCCGATTCGCGGAATTGGAGCTCTACTACGAATCCACACCCGCCGTACTCTCCGAGCTCATTCGCACAGCCTTTGTCCCCAAGTCCGGCTGCCGGTTTATTGTAGCCGATTTCAGCGCCATCGAGGCCCGCGTCATCGCGTGGCTCTCTGGCCAGCAGTGGCGGCTTGAGGTTTTTGAAAAGGGCGGCGACATCTACTGTGCCTCCGCCAGTCAGATGTTCCGCGTGCCGGTTGAGAAACATGGCATAAACGCGCATCTGCGGCAAAAAGGGAAGATCGCAGAACTGGCGCTTGGTTATGGCGGCTCGGTCGGAGCGCTGACCGCGATGGGCGCTCTCGAAATGGGGCTTAAAGAAGATGAACTGCAGCCGCTGGTATCACAGTGGCGGGAGACGAATCCGCGCATTACGGAATTCTGGTGGAATGTGGACGAGGCCGCGCTGACCGCCGTGGGCAGCAAAACGCCCACACACGTCGGCCTGATCAGCTTTCAGTATCACAGCGGCATGCTGTTCATTACCTTGCCGTCCGGGAGAAAGCTCTGCTACGTGAAGCCGCGCATCCAGACAAACCGCTTCGGGCGAGAGGGCTTGACCTATGAAGGCGTCGGCGAAAGCCGGAAGTGGATGCGCATCGAGACTTACGGCCCCAAGTTG
>Ga0116164_10002679_pt1 | contig 12581 bp, 8 predicted proteins | sample AD_UKC109_MetaG_FD_89888 | JGI IMG/M metagenome (GOLD analysis project Ga0116164, IMG submission 89888) | Active sludge microbial communities of municipal wastewater-treating anaerobic digesters from Hong Kong - AD_UKC109_MetaG | ecosystem: Engineered > Bioreactor > Anaerobic > Digestate... | reverse complement strand
TCCAAAGAATGACCGACGATCCCGCCGCTTGGGGCAAGCCGCTGTCGGCGCTTCTGGGCGCGCTGGACGCGCAGCTGGACTTCGGGATTGCGGCGGTCGGCGGGAAGGATTCGATGTCCGGCACGTTTGAGGATTTGCACGTTCCGCCCACGCTGGTCTCCTTCGCCGTCGCGCCGGGCAAGGCGGGCGAGGTGATCTCGCCGGAGCTCAAAGCGGCGGGGCACGCGCTTTATTACCTGCCTTATCACAAGGAAAGCTTCATGCAGACCTTGAATACACTATACGGTTTGATTCGCAAAAAAAGCGTGGTTTCCGCGTGGGCGGTCGGCTACGGCGGCATCGCCGAGGGGCTGTTCAAAATGGCGGTCGGCAACCGCATCGGCGTGAAAGTAAGCGATAGTTTTACACGTGACTTGTTCAAACAGGAGATCGGCGGAATCATCATCGAGACAGCCGGGCCGCTGCCCTTTGGCGAAACGCTGGGCGTGACCACAAGCGCGTTTACCTTGCGGGTTCAGGGAGAGACCCATGATCTGGCTGCGTTGCTGGAAGCATACGAAGGCAAGCTTGAACCCGTATTTCCCTTCCGCGCCGAGGGCGAAACCGTGGAGGATATTGTTTTTTCCGCCGATATCTGGGCAACGCCGCAGATCAAATGCGCCAAGCCGCGCGTGGTGATCCCCACCTTCCCGGGCACCAACTGCGAGGTGGACACCGCGCGCGCGCTTCAACGCGCGGGCGCGCAGCCCGTGATCGCGCCGGTCAACAACCTGACGCCAGAGCACGTTGCCCGCAGCGTGGACGAGATGGCCGCGCAGATCAAATCCGCGCAGATGATCGTGTTCCCGGGCGGGTTCTCCGGCGGGGACGAGCCGGACGGCTCCGGTAAGTTCATTACGGCGTTCTTTCGCAACCCGAAGATGGCCGCGGCCGTGACCGAACTGCTGAACGAGCGCGACGGGTTGATATTGGGCATCTGCAACGGCTTTCAGGCGTTGATCAAGCTGGGGTTGGTGCCATACGGCCGGATACTCGACACGGACGCCGACTGCCCCACGCTGACGTTCAATACCATTGGCCGGCACCAGAGCATGCTGGTGCGCACGCGCGTCGCCTCGGACAACAGCCCGTGGCTCAAAGGGCTGAACATCGGCGACATCCACTTGATCCCCGTCAGCCACGGCGAAGGGCGTTTCGTGTGCCCGGACGAGCTGCTGAAATCGCTGATCGACGGCGGGCAGATCGCCACCCAGTACGTGGACCTTGACGGCAATCCAACCATGGACTTGCGCTTCAATCCCAACGGCAGCGCCATGGCCGTGGAGGGCATACTGTCCCCCGACGGGCGTGTATTCGGCAAGATGGCGCACACCGAGCGCACCGGCAGGAACCTGTACAAGAACGTCCCCGGCAACATCCACCAGCCGATTTTTGAGAACGGCGTGAAGTACTTTAAGTAGGACGTTGGGGCTTGCGCCCCAAACCCCCAGTCAAGGGCGGCGCCCTTGACAATCCCCCATTGACCGCGCATTGCGCGGTCAAGTGGGGGGCCTGTTGGAGGCGACAGTAATGAGCGGTGTATTGAACACAATTGAAGAGTTAATTGTTGCGCCAGAAGGAGAGCAATTTCAATTCAAAGAAGCTAAAAACAGGTTTAGTTTTACGGAAGCGACAAAAATTTGTTGCGCTCTTTCCAATTGCGGCGGTGGTAAGCTTATCCTTGGGATAACGGACAAACGCCCCCGAACAGTCGTAGGCAGCAATGCGTTTCCACAGCCTGAGCGGAACCGGGAAAGCCTGATCAGCAAGCTGCATATTCTTGTGGACTTCCAGCTATATGACTATCAAGGGAAACGTGTGCTTGTGTTTGATGTTGCAAGCCGCCCAATCGGCTTGCCAGTTTTGGCAGACGGCTATGCATGGTGGTATTTGGGAGATAGTCTTATTCACATGCCAGAGGATGTCCGCCGCAGCATTTATGCCGAAACGGGCCATGATTTTTCCGGCGACGTTTGTCCGGGCGCAACCTTATATGATTTGGATGAAGAAGCCGTAGAAGCTTTTAGAAAAAGCTGGCTTGAAAAACGTGGAAACAGCCGGATTAAAAACGCATCCAGAGAGCAGCTTCTTAGAGATTGCGATGCGGTAACGGATGATGGAATCACCTATGCGGCTTTAATTCTGTTCGGAAAACATGCCTCGCTCGGGAAGTTTTTACCACAGGCGGAGATTGTATTTGAATATCGGTCGTCAGACGCCTCGGGGCCCGCGCAGCAGCGCGAAGAATTCCGAATCGGGTTCTTTTCCTGTTATGAGCGGTTTTGGGAACTTATTAATCTGCGCAACGATAAACAGCATTACCAAGAGGGTTTATTTGTATTTGATATTCCCACATTTAACGAACGTGTTGTCCGAGAGGCGTTGTTAAATGCTGTCAGCCACAGGAATTACCAGTTAAGCGGAAGTGTTTTTATACGCCAATACCGTGACAGGCTTGTTATCGAAAATCCCGGCGGCTTTCCGGCAGGGGTAACGCTTGAAAATGTTCTTGACAGACAATCGCCCCGCAACCGCCGAATCGCTGAGATTTTAGCCTTATGTGGATTAGTGGAACGATCAGGGCAAGGAATGAACCTGATATTTGAGCTTAGTATTAAGGAAGCAAAACCGTTGCCTGATTTTCATGGAACAGACACGGATTTTGTTCGCCTCACGCTAAACGGTATTGTAATCAGTCACGAAATGCTGTCGGTAATAAACCAGATTGGGAATGAGCGGCTGGAAAGTTTGACCACGAATGACTTTCTTGTAATAAACGCTCTGTTTTATGAAAAGAAATTATCGCCCAATTTGAAATTACGCGTAAAACGATTGGTTGATATGGGCATCGTAGAGCATTCGGGACACAATAGATATATTCTGGCGCGAAGGCTATACAAAGCAATAGGGAAAGCAGGTGTGCACACACGGCTAACCGGATTGGATCGTGGTATGAACAAAGAGTTGATACTGAAGCATTTACGTGAAAGCGCAGGAAGAGGCGTGCCGCTCAACGAAATATATGACGTTTTGCCAAGCCATAATCGCGGGCAATTACAGGTATTGTTAAGGGAATTAAAAAGAGAAGGGCGAGTATTTTGCGTGGGAAGAACGAAGGCGGCCAAATGGTTTATAGAGACCAAGAACAGAGACACTATCAACAAAGAGGGCAACTGATTGCAACGGATTGCAATTGATTGCAACGGATTGCAATTGATTGCATAGAAAGTAATTTGATTGCGCGTATTACTTGTCGGGAATCCAGTAAGGAGGTTCATATGCACGACACATACATCAGCCCATTCTCCACGCGCTATGCGAGCCCGGAGATGCAATGGATTTTCTCCGAGGACAACAAGTTTAGAACCTGGCGGCGGCTGTGGATCAGTTTGGCGAAGGCGGAAAAGAAGCAGGGGCTGCCGATTTCGGATGCGCAGATTGCGGAGCTTACAGCGCACGCGGACGATATCAACTACGCGGACGCCGAGGCGCGGGAGAAGGAAACCCGCCACGACGTGATGAGCCACGTATACGCCTACGGGCTGCAATGCCCCACGGCCAAGGCCATCATCCACCTGGGCGCGACCAGCTGTTATGTGGGCGACAATACGGATATCATCGTCATGAAGCAGGGCATGGAGCTTTTGCGCGGCAAGGTGCTCAAGGTAATACAAAACCTGCGGGATTTCGCCGTGAAATATAAGGATACGCCCGCGCTTTCTTACACGCACATGCAGCCCGCCCAGCCCACCACCGTGGGCAAGCGCGCCACGCTTTGGATGAACGAGCTGGTGATGGACGTCGCGGAGATTGACCACCGGCTTGCAACGCTCGCGCTGCTGGGCTCCAAGGGCACCACCGGCACGCAGGCGAGCTTTATGGAGCTTCTTGGCGACGGGGAGAAGATCGACCAGATTGAGCGCGATATCGCGGCCGATTTCGGGTTTAAAAATGTCGTGCCCGTCAGCGGGCAGACCTACAGCCGCAAGGCGGATTTCCAGGTGCTGTCGGCCTTGTCCGGCATCGCGCAGACGGCCAGCAAGTTCAGCTACGATCTGCGGCTTTTGCAAGGCTTTAAAGAAATGGAAGAACCGTTTAAGACCGGGCAGATCGGCTCCTCCGCGATGGCCTACAAGCGCAACCCCATGCGCTCCGAGCGCATTTCCGCTTTGAGCCGCTATGTGATGGTCGATCAGCTCAACGCCGCCGTCACAGCGGGCACGCAATGGTTCGAGAGGACGCTTGACGACAGCGCCAACCGCCGCGTAGCCGTCGCCGAGGCGTTTTTGGCCATGGACGGCATATTGAATATCTTCATGAACGTCACCGGCGGGCTGGTGGTGTATGAAAAGGTCATCCGCGCGCGCCTGATGGCGGAACTGCCGTTCATGGCGACGGAGAACATCCTGATGGACGCGGTCAAAAAGGGCGGCGACCGCCAGGAATTACACGAGAAGATCCGCGTGCTTTCGCAGGAGGCGGCGAAAAGAGTGAAGCAGGACGGCTTGCCCAACGACCTGCTGGAGAAGATCGCCGCCGACCCGGCGTTTATGATTACCAAAGAGGGGATCGACGAGCTGCTTGATCCACAGAAATTTACCGGTCGCAGCGCCGAACAGGTGGAAACCTTTGTGAAAACGGTCGTCGATCCGCTTTTAGAAGCCAACGCGGGCCGCATAGCGAAGGAAACGACGCTGAATGTATAAAGGGTAATATAACGCCGCGAACCATGCCCCGCCGCATCAGGCAGGGCATTTTACTATGCGGAGAACAATGCCAAAGAGGACATCGCGGCTGCGCGGCGAACTTTGACTATTCCCTTAAAGTGCGGTACACTTTAGGCGATTTTGGACTTGGAGGACATCGAATGGACGAAACGGCCAGGGCGGAGCTATTAGGCGAGCTGCGCCTTGCTGTGCCCAGCGAGGACCTGCTTTTTAACGTTCCCATGAGCGCGTATACCAGCCTTTCCCTCGGCGGGCCCGCCGAGATGCTGGTGGAGGTCTCCGGCGACGAGCAGCCCGCGGAAATCCTGCGGATCGCAAAACAGTTTCAGGTACCCGTGCATGTGATCGGCAACGGCACCAATCTGCTGGTGAAGGACGGCGGGCTCAAGGGCCTCGTGCTGCATTTCGGGGATAAGTTTGCCGATATCTCCGCGCCCGCGACGCACGACGGCAGCGCCTACACCATCACCGCGCAGTCCGGCGCGCTGCTTTCCGCCCTGGCGAACGCCGCGGCGGACGCGGGGCTGACGGGGCTTGAGTTTGCGGCGGGTATCCCCGGCACGGTGGGCGGCGGCGTGCGTATGAACGCCGGCGCGTACGGCGGCGAGCTGGGAAACCTTGTGGTGAACATTACCTGCCTGACCCGCGGCGGAGAAATGGCGAGCTTCAGCCGTGAGGAGATGCGCTTTGCTTACCGGGAAAGCCGCCTGACGGACGAGATTGTGCTCTATGTTACCGTAATGCTGCGCAGGGGCAGCGCCGACGCCGTGCGCGTGGCCATGCGGGAGCTTAACGCCCGCAGGCGGGACAAGCAGCCCCTCGCCATGCCCTGCTGCGGCTCGACCTTCAAGCGGCCGCCGGGGCAGTTTGCGGGCGCGCTGATCGAAAGCTGCGGGCTGAAGGGCTTCCGCATCGGCGGCGTATCGGTGAGCGGGAAGCACGCCAACTTCCTCGTAAACGACCAAAACGGCACCGCGAAGGAATACCTGCAATTGATGGAGCACGTACAGCGCACCGTGAAAGAACAAACCGGTATCAAGCTGGAGCCGGAGGTTAAAATTATCGGCGAGGATGCCGAAAAGCCCAACACATAAACCGGCTCGGACGAATTAAACGAAGCAAGAGCAGACCAACCCCCCGGAGAAGAGGATTATCATGCGGTTTCTGATCGTAACGGGCCTCAGCGGCTCGGGCAAGACCATCGCGCTGCGCACCCTGGAAGACCTGGGCGCGCTGTGCGTGGATAACCTGCCGCCAACCATGCTCATACGCTTCATGGAAGCGTGCAACCAGAGCCTGCAAAAGCGCCCCATGGCCGCCATCGGCGTGGATGTGCGCTCCGGCGAGTTTTTCGATCCGGCAGCCGTGGTGAAAATGATCCGCGACGCCAAAAACCTGGGCTACATGATCGACACCCTGTTTATCGACGCGACGGACGAGATTTTAGTCAACCGCTACAAGGAGACCCGCCGCGACCATCCCCTGACGAGTGAAACCAAATCGCTGGAGGAGGCCATCACCCGCGAGCGCGCTATGCTGGAGCCGCTTAAAGAGTTTGCCGATCACCTGATCGATTCCTCGGAGATGAATACCAGAACTCTGCAGAAAATGATGCGCAAGATCGTAAGCGTTCCGGACGACAACGTGCAGCTGCACATCGAGATGATTTCCTTCGGTTTCAAGCGCGGGCTGCCGCGCGCTGGGGACCTGGTGTTTGACGTGCGTTTTCTGCCAAACCCGTTTTATATCAAGGAACTCGGGCATTTTACGGGGCTGGACGAGCCGGTGATCGATTTCGTGCTCAAGCACCCGGTGACGCAGGAGTTTTTGGTGAAGTGCAAGGATATGCTGAAATTCCTTTTGCCCAATTACGTCGCCGAGGGCAAGCACCGGCTGGTGATCGCCATCGGCTGTACGGGCGGCGCGCACCGCAGTGTGGCAATCACCGAAAATATCGCCGCTTTCCTGCGCGAGAACGGCTGGCTGGTGTCGGTGACGCATCGGGATCTCGATATAGAGCAGGCGCATTGGGGAACTTCCAAGGCATAGTTAGCAGGCAAACGCTGAACAAAGCCCCGGCACGCTGCCGGGCGGATTTCCATTATCTTGCGCTTTCGGAGGCCTCGACGTAGCGCTGCTACTACTTCGGCCCGCCGAAAGCGCAACCTAATTGAAAATCCACCTCGGCATCGCACAGGGTTTCATTCATCATTTGCCTGCGTGAACGGCGAGGATGTAGTTTTTATCCTTTGGTTGTGCGGTAAAAAGACTCCCTTCATTGTTTATCTGCATGAATGGCGAGAATAGAGTATAATACCTATATTATCACTTGGCCGCGCATTGCGCGGCCAAAAGTGGGGTTCGGGGGCACTGCCCCCGACCGGGGTTTGGGGCGGCGCCCCAAGGAGGAGGCGACACTGTGAAACGGCTGGCGGTACTGGGGTCCACGGGATCCATCGGCACGCAGGCGCTGGAGCTGATCGCGCTGCACAGGGACAGGTTTCAGGCTGTGGCGCTGGTTGCCAGAAGAAGCAGCGAGAAGCTGTTTTCGCAGGTGCGCAGGTTTCGCCCGCAGATGGCGGGGCTTACGGACGCACGCTTTTCGATGGACGATGTGCCGGAGGATTTGCGGAATTGCCGCTGGGTGTTCGGGGATGAGGCGCTGACCGAAGCCGCCGGGATGGACGGCTGCGACGAGGCGCTGGTGGCGGTGGTCGGCATGTGCGGGCTGCAAAGCGTGCTGCATGCGCTGTCCCGCGGCAAGCGTGTGCTGCTGGCGAACAAGGAAACGCTGGTGGCCGGCGGGCGGCTGGTGATGAAGGCCGCCGCATCTGCGGGCGCGCACAGCCTGCTTCCCATCGACAGCGAGCATTCCGCGATCTTCCAGTGCCTGCAGGGCGCGGCGGGGAATCCGTTTGAGCGCATCCTGCTCACCTGCTCCGGCGGGCCGTTTCGCGCCTGGAGCAAGGAAAAAATCGACGCGGCGACGGCCAGGGACGCGCTCAAGCACCCGACCTGGAACATGGGAAACAAGATCACCGTTGATTCCGCGACGCTGTTCAATAAAGCGCTGGAGATGATCGAGGCGCGCTATCTGTTCGGCGCGGAGGTCGGGCAGATACGGGTGCTTATCCATCCGCAGTCCGTGGTGCACAGCGCGGTGGAGTTTATCGACGGCGCGGTCATCGCGCAGCTCGGGACGCCGGACATGCACCTGCCTATCCTCTACGCGATGGCGTACCCCGACAGGCTTCCGACCGGCGGCAAGCCTCTGGATTTGTTCAAGCTGAAGCGGCTCGCCTTTGAACCGCCGGATGAGGCGCGCTTTCCCTCGCTACGCATGGCGGCGGAATGCATCCGCGCGGGCGGCGCGGCCTGCTGCGTTTTAAACGCCGCCAACGAGGAAGCCGCCGGGCGGCTGCTTATGGGCGGATTGACCGTCGGGCGGCTGTACGCCGTCGTGGAAGAAACCATCCAACGCGTCGGATACCTGCCCGCCGATACCCTGGAGCAAGTGCTCGCCGCCGACCGCCGCGCGCGGGAGACGGCGAGGGAGCTGATGGGGGATTAAGGACGATTGGGACGTTGTCCCAAACCCTGATCAAGGGCTATCAGCCCTTGGTAATCCCCTCATTGCCCTCGCTTCACGCGGGCAATGGAGAAATTATAAAGGATGAAGGACAACACAGAGATTAGTGCAATATAACAGATAAGCACGAATTGAAAGGAAACGTATGACGATACTGTTTGTTTTACTGGCGATCCTGCTGCTGGGGCTGTTGATCGTGGCGCACGAGCTGGGGCATTTTCTCTCCGCCCGGGCGCAGGGCATCGCGGTGAAGGAATTTTCGGTGGGTTTCGGGCCGAAGCTTTTGCAGCGCAAAAGTAAAAAGAGCGAGACCTTGTTTTCGCTGCGCGGCATACCGCTGGGCGGTTACTGCGCGTTTTATGACGAGGACGCGGACACCCTGGACAAGGACGATCCCCGCCGCTTCGGCGCCGCGCGCGTATGGAAGCGGATGATTGTGGTGCTGGCGGGATCAATCATGAATATTATCCTGGCGTTTTTGCTGGCGATTGTGCTGAACCTGGCTTACGGCGCGGTGCCCGCGCAGCCTTATATTGCGGATGTTGTTGCGGATTCGCCCGCGGCGCAGGCCGGCGTACAAGCGGGCGATGTGCTGATAAGCGTCGGCGGCTGGTATCTGGAGGAAGGCGAGGCGGGAGGATTGTCCGAAGTTGTGGATCAGCTCGACGATGGCCAGGCAGCAAGCCTTTGGGTGATGCGCGACGGACAGGGCATGTGCATCAACGTTGTCCCGGAGTATAACGAAACCGAGGGCCGCAGCCTGATTGGCGTCAGCATTGCCGCGTATGCGCGCCCGAACCTCTTCCAGGCGGTGGAGGGCGCGTGGGACAGCTGCGTGTACGCGTCCACCGTTATCGCGGAGTCGCTGGGGCAGCTGATCTTCCACGGCGAGGGCGCGCAAGACGTATCCGGCCCGGTGGGCGTGGTGCAGGTGATTGCCGAGCAAACGCAGTCCGGCGGGCTGTACATGTACTTAAGCCTCGCCATCCTCATCAGCATCAACCTGGGCATTATCAACCTGCTGCCCATCCCGGGGCTGGACGGCAGCCGGTTTTTGTTCCTTGTCGCGGAGGCCGTGCGCCGTAAGCCCATCAACAAGCGGGTGGAGGGCGCCATCCATGCGATCGGGTTCGCGCTGATGTTCGGGCTGCTGATTTTGTTCACCTTCCGCGATATTCAGCGGATCATCGGAGGATAAACCATGAAGGTGAAATGGAAGGAAAACTGTAACGTCCCCAACGCGCTTACGATGCTGAGGATGTTCATGATCCCCGTGTACATCGTGCTGTTTTTGGGCGGGTACAAGTACTGGGCGCTTGCTACGTTCCTGCTTGCGGGGATCACGGACGTGGCGGACGGCATGATCGCGCGCAAGTTCAACCTGATCACGGATTTCGGCAAGCTGATGGACCCGCTGGCCGACAAGCTGATGGGGATTACGGCGCTGCTGTCGATGACCATCGGCACGGAAGCGATCCCCGCTGTGGTGCCGACCGTTGTGGTGATCGTGATTTTGGGCAAGGAACTGCTGATGATGCTGGGCGGGCTGGCAATGCTGGGGAAACACATCGTGGTGTATTCCAAGCCCATCGGCAAGGCGGCGCAGGCGCTGCTGACCGTCGGGCTGACGGCGACGTACTTCCACGAGCAGCTGGCGGGGTTGTGGGCGTGGGAAGTATCGCCCGACGTGCTGCTGCTGTACGCGGCGATGGCGCTCACGCTGGCGGCGCTGTGCTTTTATGCCGCAAGCTGCGTAAAACAATTAAGAGACAAACGCTGACTAAATCCCCTGTGCGCTGCCGTGCTTTATTTCCGCTATCTTGCGCCTGCGAAAGTCTCGACGTAGCGCTGCTACTACTTCGACTTCCGCAAACGCAACCTAACGGATATCCAACACGGTATCACACAGGCTCTTAATCATCGTTTGCCTCAGAAAGAAAATAAAACTTTCACGGGAGAACTTAAATACAAACAGCGGAGAAAAGAGCGAGCATGAGACAGAAGGCAAGTAATCAGCAAATCGGACACTTACTGGCGATCGGAACCATTGTTATTTGGGGGCTGACCTTCGTATCCTCGGCGGTTATCCTGAAATACTTAAGCCCCGTGGAGCTGCTGATCCTGCGCATGCTGATCGGCATCGCCGCGCTGACGGCCATCCGCCCCAAGCGCCTGAAGCTTAAAAAGCGCAGCCACGAGTTTTATTTCATGGGCGCGGGCTTTTTTGCCGTGACGCTGTATTTCCTGCTGGAGAACACGGCGCTCACGTATACCTCGACGTCCAACTGCGCCGTGATCGTGTCCACCGCGCCGTTTTTCATCGCGATTTTCGCCGGTATTTTCCTCAAGGAGGAAAAACTGACGCCGGTGTTCTTCGTCGGCTTCATCGTCGCGATCGTAGGGCTCGGCATGGTGTCGTTCGCCGGGCAGAAGCTGCAGCTCAATCCGTTTGGCGACCTGCTGAGCCTGCTGACGGCCATTTCCTGGGCGATCGCCACGATGTTCATGCGCAAAATAGAGAAACACGGCTATCCGGTGATGCTGGTCACGCGCAAGCTGTTCATGTACGGCGTGCTGTTCGCGCTGCCGACGCTGTTGTTCATGCCCCGCAAAGGCGAGTGGGCGGACTTGCTGCGCCCGGAGGTCTGGCTCAATGTCCTGTTCCTGGGCGTTGTCGCCAGCGCCCTGTGCTATATCACCTGGATGATGGCCATGAAACGCGTCGGCGTGGTGCGCTCCGGGACGTACATCTACCTGATTCCCGTTGTTACCATGCTGGGCGCGGTGGCCTTTATCGCGGAGCCCATCCATCCGCTGCAGGTCGGCGGCGCGCTTTTAACCATGGCGGGCCTGTTCATCAGCCAGTGGCGCAAAAAGCAGCCGAAACCGCACATTGAAGAAACGACACTGCATGGGGGCTGATTGGGGGCTGTCCGCCCCCAAGCCCCCGATCAGGAGCAGTGATCCGGTCAGTTTCATTGTCGCGTGTCTCACTATCGTTTACACGCTCTGTGAAACTTCACAATCTCAATTCGCTTTGCGCGTTGCGCAAGCACCACACAGGGTGCACGCTTATTTTGATTGCCCTGAACCCCACATGAAAGACCGCGCGTGCCGCGCGGTCTTTATGATGGGTCAAGGGCAATAGCCCTTGTCGGGGCAACGAAGGTGAGTGTGTGCCCTGTGTGGCACAGCCGCGTAGCGGCTAGTGAACCGGAGTTGGGAGGTTTCACAGAGCGGGCAAGCGGGAGAGAAGCCCGTGACAATGAAACCGAGTGGGATGAAATCCCTAAACCTCCGTTTCCTCGTCTTTCGTTTTGCGGCCGAAGAGGAGCATGCTCAGCGGCCACCAGAGGAGGGCGAAGGCGGGGTAGACGGCCCAGACGGTATGCGGGGTGTAGACGAGGTTGATCGCGGCGAAGTACGCGATGCCGGCGAGGGCCATCCAAATAGAGAGCGCCACCCAGGCTTTCCGCGCGCGGCAGACGCTGCCAATCACCGCCGCGGCGGCGGGGAAGGCGAGGAACAATATCCACGGGACGTCCGGGGAGACAAACCGGTTCAGCGCGCCGTAGTAGGCAAGCGCCAGAACCGCGCCGGTAACGACGGGAACGGGCCTGACGGCTTTTTCCTTAAGCTCCGTAGTGACAGGCCACCACAGCAGCGGGAAGAAAGCGTACCAGTACCACGGGTGGGCATCTGGGGTGACCAGGGTGTGGACGATGAGGAAGTAGGCGATCAGCAGCGCCGCGTTGATTGCGGCAAAGCCGAACGAATCGCGGTGCTTGCTGATGCCCATGGCGTAAACCAGCCACACCCCGGCGATCAGCAGAAAAAGCGACAGTATGGAGGATATGCCGTGCAGCAGCGCGACCAGCGCCGCGTAATACACCGCGAACACGATCACGCTGATGAGCGCGATCCGCAGTTCGCTCACGCGCGGGCGGAGCAGCTTGCAGGCGGGCCACCAGAACAGCGGCGGCAGCGCGTACAAAAACCACGGCTCCGCGTTCGGGGTCTGGATGAAATACATGATAATCAGAAACAGCGAGGCCGCAGCGGACGAGCCCAGGGCAAACGCCATTGTGGTGGCCCGTTTGCCGAGGAATACCGATACCGGCCACCACAGCACGAAGAATGCCGGGTATACCCACCACCAGAACGCGTGCGACGCGGCCAGGTTAATCGCAAGCACGGTGAGGATCGCCAGCAGGCCGCCCGCCACG
>Ga0116164_10002675_pt1 | contig 12589 bp, 12 predicted proteins | sample AD_UKC109_MetaG_FD_89888 | JGI IMG/M metagenome (GOLD analysis project Ga0116164, IMG submission 89888) | Active sludge microbial communities of municipal wastewater-treating anaerobic digesters from Hong Kong - AD_UKC109_MetaG | ecosystem: Engineered > Bioreactor > Anaerobic > Digestate... | reverse complement strand
CAATGACGTTCTGTTAAGTTTTTAAATATCATGCTATTATATCTTGTAGTTTAAAACCATAAAACAAACATACGTCATTAAATTATTTTTCCCGAAACCGGGATGGGGACTCGGAATGACACCGTGTTCGAAGGGATTCCTCGTCGCTTCGCTTCCCTCGGAATGACACCGTGTTCGAAGGGATTCCTCATCGTCAACTGACGGATTGGGATGACACACGGGGCGAAAACTGTCTTTGGTGCAAGGGAGGGGGCGCAATCAGAAAAGGCGCTTAAAACCGATGAGTTGTTTCACCTCGCCGAGGGTTTTTTGTGCCGATTCCCGGGCCCGTTCAGCGCCCGTTCGGGCAACCTGGGCAAGGTATTCGTCATCTTTCAAAATTTCGATAATCCGGTTACGGATGGGCTCGGTATAGTGGATAATATCGTCGGCAAGCTGCTTTTTCAGATCGCCGTAGCGGATTTCACAACGCTGGTACAATCCTTCGAAATGGTCGACTACATCGGGAGTCGAAACGATTTTCAACAAGGTGAACAGGTTTTCAACGGGTTCGGTTTTGGAACTGCCGGGTTGGGTAGGGCCGGTGTCGGTAACGGCGCGCATCACTTTTTTCCGGATCGATTTGGGATCTTCGTATAAGTTGATCGCGTTCCCTTCCGATTTGCCCATTTTCCCGCTGCCATCCAAACCGGGCACCTTGATCATGTCTTTCCCGTCGAACGTAAAAGGGCGGGGGATCGGGAACAGCTCGCAGTGGTACATCCGGTTAAACCGGCCGGCAAATTTCCGGGCCATTTCCAGGTTTTGTTCCTGGTCTTTGCCCACAGGTACAAACTGGGCTTTGTGAATGATGATGTCGGCCGCCATTAACACCGGGTAGGTCAGCAATCCGGCATTCACATTTTCGGGTTGTTTTCGGGCCTTTTCCTTAAACGAGGTGGTTCGTTCGAGCTCACCCAGATAGGCATTCATGTTCAGAAAGGCATACAGTTCCGACACTTCGGGTACATCGCTCTGGATAAAGATGGTCGATTTTTCGGGGTCAATCCCGCAAGCCAGATATTCGGCAAGCACCTGCTTTACACCCGCCTGAAGATTATCGGGGGTGGGATGGGTGGTGAGGGAATGTATATCGGCAATAAAAAAGAAGCAACGATAATCATCCTGCATCCGGATGAAGTTCCGAACAGCCCCGAAATAATTGCCCAGGTGCAGGTAACCGGTTGGCCGGATACCACTCACAACGGTAGGTTTTTCCATGATCGAACGATTTTTTAAAAACATGAAACAAGCCACAAAAATAGAAAAATTTTTTGCGGACCCTCCTTTTTACTACAATGAAAGGACAAAGGGAACGTTCTTTGGAAAAAATATGTTTCCGGAACGAACGTTCCAAAAAGTTAATGTAATTTTGTAGGAAACATGAAAAACCGATGAAATGAAAAATTTACTGATTGTTTTGGTTCTTTTCTGTTTCGGATTATCGTGCAAAACGGCGAAAAAAGCCGTACAACAACCGGAACCGGCACCTGTTGAGGAAGTCGTACAAAAAATCGAAGAACCGGTTAAGGAAGAGCCAGTTATCCTAATGCCGGAAACAGAAGAACCCATCGTGATGAAAACCGAAGAAGTTCGGGTGATTGAAGAAGAAAAGCCGCCGGTGGAGCCAAGCTATGATTTTTTTGTGATCATTGGCAGTTTCCAGAAACCGGAAAATGCCGAAAAATGCAAAACAAACATGGCGGGAAAGGGATATACCCCTGTATTGCTTTCCACCAAATCGGGCTTTTTCCGGGTGGCCATCGAACAAACCAATTCCGAAACCGATGCACGGACCTTCATTAAAAAAATTCGCACACAATATCCCGAACATAAGGATGTGTGGCTTTTGAAGAAAAAGTAAGGGAACCCGATTCCTGTTCTTTTCTCTTTATCGATCGGAAACAGCAAAAAACAGGCCAAAGAGTTTTATCGCTCTTTGGCCTGTTTTTTTTAAAACTCCAAAATGATACCCAGGGTGGGCAATATGGTGCCCACCTTGTTTTCAACACGGCGGAGCTGGTACCGTAATCCATTGTCGGTTTTGATGTAATTACCGTTCGCGTCTTTCTCCCGGACAATGATATCGATGCTTTCGGCCTGGAAGATATAGGCGTTCTGGATATCGACATACACTTTCAGGGTAAGCTTTTTCAGATAGAAGATTTTATCGGCCCGCAGGTCCAACTGGTGGAAGGGAGCAAAACGTTCGCTGTTGATTTTATCATAATCGAAGAAGGGACCGCCCACGGCATCCCAGGCAGGCACAATTTCCGAAACTTCCATGTTGTAAGGCGTATAGGGCAATCCGCCTACAAAGCGCCATTTTGCCCCGATTATCCAGTTCTTTTTCATCTTGTAGGTGAAAAAAGTGGTCAGCAAATGCCGGCTGTCCCAGGTGGAGGGAATGAATTCGCCCGTTTCGGTATCTTTGAATTCGCTCCGGACTAATGTATAGGAAATATTTCCGTTGAAGTTTTTCTGGTTGTTGATCCGGGCAAACAGTTCCAGTCCATAGGCTCTTCCCTCGCCGGTTGAAAGCACTTCTTCGTCGCCCAGTACTCCATAGTCGGCTCCTTTGTTGGCCAAACTGATCTGATCGTTCACCGAGAAGGGATATTGGGCGTAGTTTTTGAGAAAACCTTCGATGGAGAACTGGAAGAATTGTTTGGGTTTAAATTCCAATCCGGCAATGTAATGATCGGCCCGGATGTACTTCAGTTCGTTTTCCTTGTTCACCAGGTTTCCGTCGCGCTGAAATCCCAGCGAAGTATAGGGCGGCAGTTGATAGTAACGGCCGGCATTGGCATTCAGGCTGAGCTGGTCGGTTATGTTGTACGAAGCCGAAAAACGGGGAGAAAACTGATCAAGCGGATTGGCCATGCTTTCCGAATAGTTGTTCCCGTCCATCCGGATCCCGACCGATACAACCAAATCGTTGGCCAAAAAGTTCCGGCTGATTTGCCCGAACAATCCGTATTTCACCAGGTTGAAATCGGTGCTGTAATTAATTTCGTTGAGTTTTCCTCCAAAATACCGTTTTTGATAGGTGTCGTTGGTATACCGAACCAGTTCGGTACTGACTCCGTAATTGAATTTCCAGGCATTGATACGGTTTGTATTTTCAATCCGCAATTTATTTTCAATTTCCCACGAACGGTAGTCGAGGGTCAGGTTTTCCGGATCGGATTCATCATTATCGAGGTATTTGTAGGATTCGTTGTTAAGGAAGTTCCTACTCAGGGCTACCGAGGTGAAACCATTCGAGTGAAAGTGTTTGTATACTCCGCCGATGGTATAGGTCCATTGTTCGTTAACGGGGATTGAACTCAGGATATATTCCTGTTGTTCGTCGGGTTCTTCGATTCCCAGGTTGAGGTTGAACTGATCGATGGCGCCGAGGCCGATAAAGGTTAGTTCGTTTTTGGCATCAATGCGGGTTCGCACCTTAAACTGAAAATCGTTAAAGGTGGGCAGAAAGGGTAATTCGAGCACCCCGAACAACAACTGCAGATACGAGCGACGGGCGGAAGCTATAAAGGTTGTTTTTTCGCCCAGGGGCCCATCGACCGTAGCGCTAACTTCGGAAGCGCCCAGCGAAGCCCGGAACTTCAACTTATCACTGTTCCCGTCTACCTGGTTAAATTCCAATATGCCGCTCAGGGCGTCGCCCCGGTTTGAAGGGAACGCTCCGGCATAATAATTCACTTCGCGGATGAAGTCGGCATTGATAATCCCTACCGGGCCGCCCGAAGCGCCCTGGGTGGCAAAGTGGTTGATATTCGGCACTTCAATTCCATCGAGATAAAAAACACTTTCCGAAGGGCCACCCCCCCGGATGATGATGTCGTTCCGGAAAGCTGGGGTAGAAGCCACACCGGGGAACGATTGGATTACTTTCGAAATATCGCGGTTGGCCCCGGGATTGGTTTCAATTTCACCCACCCCGATGCTGCGGAGCGAAACCGGACTTTCTTCGGTTTTTCGGAATGGGCTTGCTGTAACCGTAACTTCGGCGAGCTGGGTATCCGCTTCTTTCATTTGGATTTCAATATTGGCCACATTGGCATTGCTGACTTCCAGCTCGGCCGAAATGGCGCTGTTGTACCCGATAAAGGAAGTTGTGAGCCGGATAAAGCCAGGCTGCAAACCAAATATCTGGAAGTTCCCGTCGAGGTCGGTAACGGCCCCGGTTGTGGTGCCCATTAAAACAACATTCACAAAAGGTAAGGGTTCGTTGGTGTCGGCATCGACCACCCGGCCCCTGACTACACCATTTTGGGCATAGCTAGAGCCCGCGATGAGAAATAACGCTAACGCAATTATGTATTTCATGATTCTTTCTTACGGATGAATAACAACTTTAACTTTATCGACGATGTGTAAGGCCGTCGTAAATGTCGAAAGATCGGTGTAGAGCCGTCCGTCCTTTCCGGCATAATGACCGTGCCCGATCGGGTTCATATAATATTCTTTCAGGCTGTCGTCAAGGTCAATGGTAACGGCATACACCAATGAGGGCTGGCACGAATTATTGTAATCGGGTTCGCCCGGGTATCGCTCATTGTGCCAGTATTCATTCCAGTCCCAGGGCTGATTGATTTCCAAAAGAAGCCTGAATTTTGTGGGAAGCTCTTTCGGACTCACCGAGTTCAGAACAAAATCGCCTTTTGGTGTCGCCGCAGTGATGGCATCGGGTACCGGATAATCGGGCGTTGGCAGTAGAATTTTATCCTTTGTGGTCGGTTTTCGCTTGTGCAACCAATACGGAAGCGATGACGGATTTTGTGAGGGCCCCGGTGTGGAATTCCACTTCCCGTATTCCGGACGGCCATGGCCGTAAATGCCCGTTCCCAGCGATTTGGTTACATACAGGGTTTCCCGATAATTTCCTTCCAGGTCCTCCAGCCAGAAGGCAAAGGTTGGATGGTTGTGGTTTTTTCCCTTTGTAAACTCTATTTGAAAGGGTAATCCCGATATCCCCGAATGCGTGTTGATGATCTCGGGAACGGATTCCGTCATTTTCGGACCCGAGCACCCCGATAGAATAAACAGGATGCCTGCCCCTATGGAAAGATGATTCAAATTCATTGTTTTTACGGTTAATTGATTTTTTATGATCAACAATTTCCTTATCAACAAAAAAAATGAAAAAACGTTCATAACGGAGAATAAAAAAGACGGAAGACGGAAGACAGAAGACGGAAGTCAGAAGATGACCTGCCGTCGGTAGCCAAGCCGGTGATCGGATGCTTATGATCTCAAACGAATCAGGCTTTAAAAAAAACATGAGAACAAGGATTCAACAATAGTGCAAGTCGGGCACACCGAAGAGAAAATGAGGGAATACAATAATTCATACTTTTTAAACATACGAACAAAACATTTTATTAATAACGCATTTATTTTATGTGTTTTGTATGAATTATCAAATCCCAAAAATGAACCTAATCGTATGGAGGAATAAAATGAAACGAGCCATGAAGTATACCTCACAAACAAGGATGATTAAATGTATGGCGAGTTCTCCCGCCAAAGCGGGACAAGCTATGAGAAACCAAAAAATTTAAAATTTAATCGAATGAAAAAACACATTACCTTTTTACTTACCTGTTGTATGCTGTTTTGCACATCATTATTTGCGCAAAATTCGCTTGAAAAAGGACTGGTTGGCTATTACAAATTCGACGAGGGCGATGGAGAAACCCTTTATAACCTGGCTAATGGCGACAATGTGGCACCTGATGGGATCATCTACAATCCCGCATGGTCCGATGAGGCTGTTTTTGGGACATCGCTTTATTTCGACCTGGAGCAGAATATGCCCGAAGAACTACCCTCGTGGGTTGAATTGGGGAACTATGATCCGACCCAGGGAAAAAACATTTTTTCTTTTTCGTGTTGGATTTTCTGGAACGGAGTCGACGGCGAATATCATGGAATTACCGGAAAGCGCGATGACTGGACACACGCCGATGTTCATTGGGATGTAACCTTAAAACGGGATGGTTATTACCAGTTTGAAGCCCTGAAAGAAGGTGATGTCAAAAATTATCTGCTCAGTCCGGGATTACCCAAAGTAGGCGAATGGGAAAATTTCACCCTGACGTACGACGGGCAACATGCACGAATGTATGTCAATGGTATGCCGATTTGCGAGGGAGATCTGGAATTGGGTGCGAAAACCGATGCTGTTTTTCTGCTGGGATGTGCCGAGCCGGAAGGTGTTACACCTTTTCAGGGCTATATCGATGAGGTACGTTACTACAACCGGAAATTATCCGACGTCGAAGTGTGGGATATCTGGGAATTTGATCATTCAACTCCTGTGGGAATTAACAATCCGCTTGCAGGCAGGGTTTCCATTTTCCCCAATCCTGTACAAGACGGCATGACGATACAGGCAGAGGAACTGCAAAAAGTCCGGATGTACGATATCCGCGGTAAACTTGTGTTGGAACAGGATGCCAGCGGAATGAATCCCATATACATGAACACCTCATCGCTGCTTCCCGGAACGTACTTTGTAAAGGTTACAGGGAAAGAAAGCATGGTTCAGAACGTGCTTAAGGAGTGAAACAAGGATTGAAAATTTTCCAAAATGGGCCTTGACGGGTTGCAGAAAGCCAAAACCGTTCGGGCTTTTTTGTTAACTTGGCGCCATGAATTGGGATCAGCTCTTGTCCGTTAAACGGCTTGGGAAACCTTCTCCCGAGCTCCTTAGCGAAGAATCGCGTACCGAATTTCAGCGCGATTACGACCGCCTGATTTTTTCATCGCCGTTTCGGAGGTTACAAAACAAAACCCAGGTATTTCCTCTCCCGGGCAGTATTTTTGTGCACAACCGGCTTACCCACAGCCTCGAAGTGGCCAGCGTTGGACGTTCGTTAGGAAGTATGCTTTCACTGTATCTGGAGCGGAAAGGGATACATCACGGACTGATTCGCGAAATCGGGTCGGTAGTGGCAGCCGCTTGTTTGGCCCACGATATGGGGAATCCTCCCTTCGGACATTCGGGCGAAGATGCCATCAAAGAATTTTTCCGAAATGGTTCGGGAGCGGAAGGCATCGGTATTCTTTCTCCGGCCGGGCAAAGCGACCTGACCCTTTTCGACGGGAATGCCAATGCCTTCCGTTTGCTGACCCACACCTTTAACGGACGCAGAAAGGGAGGATATGCCCTGACATACACCATGCTGGCCTCGATCGTGAAATATCCGTATGAATCGCCCCTGGCTGTCAAACCAAAATTTGGTTTCTTTCAATCGGAGAAAGATACTTTCTGCCTTATTGCCCACGAGCTGGGCATGCCCGAAATCCCTGCCAACGGGTTGAGCTTTGCCCGTCATCCCCTGGTCTATTTGGTCGAAGCAGCCGATGATATCTGCTACCAGATCATGGACCTGGAAGATGCCCACAAACTCAAAATTCTTTCCTACGATGAAACAAAAGCGCTCTACCTGAATTTTTACGATCGTGCCGATGATGCAACCAAACTCCGAAAAATTGAAAAAACCCTGAGTGAGGTAAGCGACCGGAACGAGCAGATTGCATACCTGAGGGCTGGAGTCATCAGCCTTTTGGTGAATCAATGCATCACCACGTTCATCAAGAACGAAACAGCCATAATGGAAGGAGCATATCCGGGACAACTAATGAACGATCTTGCCCCGACCCCTCTTTTGGCCATGAGAGAAGTCATGGAGGTATCCGTTAACCGGATTTATCAGCATCCTACCGTGATTGAAATTGAACTGGCCGGCTACCGGATTATTCGTACACTGCTTCAGCATTTTACCGAAGCAGCCCTGAAGGAAAGCCCCTACGGGAAAAAGATCATGAAATTGTTTCCAGTCCAGTATCTACCTGCACATTCCGATCCCTATTCCAAAATCCAGTCGGTGGTCGATTTCATTTCCGGCATGACCGACCTGTATGCCCTCGACCTATATCGGAAAATTACTGGGATCAACATGCCAGCCCTCTAATTACCTGATTGAAAAAACGGATAAATATAAACCGACGTTTGGCGGGCGCCTGGAAAAAAACTAATTTCACCCCACCAAAAAACACGTTTCCGGGTACGAAAAAGGCCGGTCGTTTTTTGGGAAAAGGAATCGGATACAGATGGAATACATAACCAATTTACATAACCTTGAGGAGTTTCAGGACTTCGATAATCTTGAACTGATAGCGAAAGAGGTAGTCGAAGGCTTTATTACGGGGCTGCACCGGAGTCCCTTCCATGGCTTCTCGGTCGAGTTCTCCGAGCACCGGCAATACAACGAGGGAGAATCGACCAAAAATATCGACTGGAAATTGTTTGGCCGGACCGAGCGGCTGTATGTAAAACAATTTGAGGAGGAAACCAACCTGCGTTGCCAGCTGGTCATCGATACTTCCTCATCGATGCTGTTTCCCTGGCAAAAGAAAGGCAAAACGCAGCTGAACAAACTCACCTTTTCGGTATATTGCTCGGCTGCTATTATGTATTTAATGCGCCGTCAGCGCGATGCCTCGGGCTTAAGTCTTTTTTCGGATAAGCTGGAATTTCATGCCGATGCCCGGCTTTCATCGGTTCATCTCGATCTGCTGTACAACCAGCTCGGACTTTTGCTGAAACCGGAAAATACCGGATTGAAGCGGACAACCAATGCCATTGAGGTATTGCACCAGATAGCCGAAAATATTCATAAGCGCTCGCTGGTCATTCTTTTTACCGACATGATCAGTGAGGCCGAACCCGAAGAAGTGTACCAGGCCCTGCAACATCTTCGCTACAACAAACACGAGGTCATCCTTTTTCATGTAACGGATAAAATGCACGAAGAAGAGCTGGTCTATTCCAGTCGCCCCCATAAATTCATCGATTTGGAAACCGGGGAAATGATCCGGCTCAAACCCCAGGAAGTAAGGCGCGATTATGCCCGGATGATGAAAACACAGGTTGAGGAATTAAAGCTGAAATGCGGCCAGTTCCATATCGACATTATCGAAGCCGATATCAACGACGATTTCCGTCATGTGTTGCAGGCCTACCTTATCAAAAGGGGGAAACTGACCTGAGTTCGAACAAAACAGAAGAGTTGTTGGTAGTATTCCCCATTCTTGCTATTTTTATCCACGATCAAAAGGATCATAACCGGTATAACCATGAAAAAATTTCTTATTTCTTTGCTTCTTTTTTGCCTGCTCGGCGGCCTGGCGCGGGCGCAACTTGCCTACCGCATCGAAGCCGATATTTTTACGAAAACCCGCCTGGCCGACAGTACCTTCCAGATCAGCAAAGGAAAACTTTTCTACGATAAAAACATCAAAAAAATCATCTTCGATTTTACCTTTCCCGAACGGGAAAAAATCATTTTGTTCGATACGCTGATGTATACGTTTCGGGAAGACACCCTGTTTTTGAAATCGAAGAACCTGCTTATCCCCGACCAGTCGCTTTTCCATTTCATGCTTTCGGGGAAAATGGAAAATTTCGGTCTCGATGAAGCCCAGTTTGAAATGAAAGGTTTCGAAAAGCAAAAAGACATGGTGATTACCACCTGGATTCCCCCCGAAGGACTGAAAGAAATAGTTTCTAAAGTACTCATCGCTACCCGGAACAAACTGCTTTACTCGGTAACCATGCTCGATGGCAAGGGCGAAGTGATGAACCGGCAGATTCTGAAAAACTATCAGTTCATTCAGGGAATTGAAATTCCCTCGGAACTGCTGATTGCCACCTATGCAAAAAGCGGTACCATCTACCAGGTGATCAATCTCAGCAATATTGTGATCAACAATGCCCAAAACGACAAGGATTATGATAAAATTCTTTAGCAGATACCTGTTTCCGCTCGTTATTCTTTTCGCAGTTTCGGGAAACTTGTGGGGAAACAATCCTTCGAAACAGGACAAGCTTTCGCAACTGAACAAGCCGAAAAAAACCAAGACCGATTTTTCAAAATACCTCAAAAATAGCACGAATGAACTGGAGGCCACCGCAGCGATCCTCTTCGTCGGGTATAAGGATTTTCTTTCGTCCCAGGATATGAACAGCTGCGTGTTCACCCCCTCCTGTTCGGTTTATGCCATCGAAAGCATTCAGAACGATAACCTGTTTGTGGCGTATCTGAAAATTTTCGACCGGCTTTCTCGTTGTCATCCCTTTGTTGCCAAAGGCGAATATCATTTTCTTCCTCAAAATCAAACTTTTTATGACCCGATCCATTAAACTGTTTTTTTTGTTGGTGTTCCTGGTAATCGGAAATGCCCAGGCACAAAACAGTCTGTATGACTGCGATCATTCGAAACGCTTTGCCGGCTACCTGTTCAACACCGGTCAGTTTGAGCTTTCGATGCACGAACTGGAGCGGATTGCCTTTTTTTGCGATTACGATTCAACCACCCAACTCACTTTGTTGAAAACCTATCGAAAACTGAACAAATTCGATAAGGCCAACTTGTATTTTGAAAGCATCGGATCGGCGAATTTACCCTCCCTGTTGCCCGATTTTCGGGATGAATACGTCCGCTTGCTGATGACCCAAAAGAGATACAGCGAGGTGAAGCAAAACCTTGCAAACAACTTACCCATCCGGGAGCGATACGAGCATTTGCTGGGCTCCGAACTTCTTCTGAAAAACTGGGAAGAAGCATACCGGCTCAGTCTTGAAGATCTGCCGAAAACAAACTACAAAATTCTGGGATTGAAAAACGTAGCGGCCAAAAGCCACAGCGCAAAACGAAAAAGCCCGGTTCTTGCTGCCCTGATGTCGGTACTTCTTCCCGGTAGCGGGAAAGCCTATTGCGGTTACTGGGGCGATGCCGCCATATCGTTCACGTTTGTGGCGTCGGGCGCTTTTTTTGCCATCCGGGGCTTCCAGGAATATGGTACCGGCAATGCTTATCCTTGGATCATTGGAGGAATTGCTCTTAGTTATTATGCTGCAAATATTTATGGCGGAGCCTCCTCGGCCATCCGTTACAACGACAATATCGATCATGCTTTTATTCATGAAACCGAAACGATTCTTTTTTCTGATTATTAATTTACTGGCCTTTTCCTGGCTCTCTGCACAGGAAGTAAACGAGGTGACAGCTTTTGCCGACCAGCAGTTTGCATCGGAAAATTTTTCCATTGCGGCACAAGAATACAACCGGGCCCTGTTTTTTGGCAGCGACCGGATCGATTATCTTAGTTTGAAAATAGGACATTGCTATATCGAAATGGCCGAATACGAATTGGCAGCTGGTTTTTACGATCGTTCCTACCGCTATACTGTAAACGACAGTATGAAAAACGAAGCCGTTTTGGGCAAAGTTTTCTGTTTGCTGATGCAAAGCAACAACATGCAGGCTTTGAGCGAATTACTCTATCTGACCGACGAGCTTTCCCCCGCACAGGAAGTCCAGTCCCTCTTCCTAAGCGGAATAGCCCATTACGGACTTCAAAACGATACACTGGCCTTCGAAGCTTTTCGCAAAGCATTGGAATGTTCCGGCAGCACCGATTCTCTGACTCAGGCACTGGCACAGGAATTTCACGATGTCTTCCTTTATAAGAAGCGCTATAATCCTACCCGTTCGTACATCCTGAGCGCCATTATTCCCGGTTCGGGACAAATGGCGGCAGGGGCCATCAAAGAAGGAATCAATTCGATGCTTTTGCTTACGGCCCTTTGGTTGCTTACCTTCGAAGTGGCGGTTTCCTTTTCGGTGCTCGATGCCATCATCACTTTTTTGCCCTGGTTTCAGCGCTATTATTTCGGCGGTATGGAAAAAGCCAAGGGACTGGCCGAGTCAAAAATTGAGTCGAAACGGTATGAATCCTACCTTCGCATACTCGAACTTACCACACCCCCTTCGTACCGATGATCAAAGTCTTAACCCTTACCCTTTTTTTTCTGACCGGCATTTCCTTTCTGCTGTTTCTGTCGCTTTCGCCTGTTCAGGCTCGCAAAAGGGATAACGGAGAACTGTTGCGTGACGACATGATCAAAATCTGGCCTTTTATTCAAACCGTAAAAGTTGAATTCAAGCTGGTACAGGCCCAGCTAGAACTTATGACCGATCCGAAGGAAAAAGAAGAGTATCTGTACCGCTATGAAGAATATGTCAAAAAGGCCTATTTCAATGAATTGATCCGGCTGAACATCCGGCAGGGAAAATTATTATTACTGCTCATCCACCGTGAACTGGGCAAAACACCTTTCGATTTGCTTCGAATGTACCTGGATGAAGAGCGGGCTGGTTTCTGGCAAAAATTCGCCAAGTTCCTCGGAGCCGACCTGAGAAAAAGATACAATCCCCGCGAACACACCGAAATGGAGCGCATCATTATCGGGCTCGATTCGCTGCAAAATCCGGTATTGAATCCCTCGGAAGAACTCTTTATCGAACCGGGGAAATAAAAACTTCGGGGAGGAATTAGAGTTTTTCGCAGAGGATTTCATGGAGGATTTCATGGAGGAAAAATACTGTTTCCGACACGATTCATCTTTTTTTTGCGATTCATCCTGAAAAAGAAGAACATAATATTCCTGCAAAATCCATCTGCGTTACT
>Ga0116164_10002672_pt1 | contig 12597 bp, 10 predicted proteins | sample AD_UKC109_MetaG_FD_89888 | JGI IMG/M metagenome (GOLD analysis project Ga0116164, IMG submission 89888) | Active sludge microbial communities of municipal wastewater-treating anaerobic digesters from Hong Kong - AD_UKC109_MetaG | ecosystem: Engineered > Bioreactor > Anaerobic > Digestate... | reverse complement strand
TACGCCTTCCTCCTCCCAAGAAGCCCTACTTCATCCGGCAGGCGCTGGCTGAGCTTGGTGGTGGATCGGATGGTGAAATTCCGATCGCCGACAGACCCTTCAGACTTTCTCCAGGCGAGGAGGGCATTGCTGCAGCGCTGATTCTTGGCACTGCAAACAACACTTTGCCGATCGTCTACGTCAGCGCCGGATTCAGGAATGGCCATCTCGTAAACGCCGACGAGTTGGCGAAGTACGTGTCAGGCATGGCTCACGTTGTCGTAGAACCCGATCGACCCTTTTCGCACCGCGTGAAGGTTCTCACTAAGTCCCGCAACGTGTACGGTGGAACAATCGGGGTGTACTGGCCTCAGTCGGAGGCCCGACGTGCCTACTTCCTCAAGGAAGACACGCCAAACCCGCGGGCGCTTGAGCTTGAGGTTTCAAAGGACATTCGCGTCGCCTTATCCAATCGCCGGCCGCGAACAAACTGCACATGGGTTCACTTGAGAGAGACGCTTGCACGCGCGAGGCTCGACGAACTCAAAAACAGTGGATCAACCGCTATCGAGGAGTACGTAGCAGCCTTCGACGCGGAGCTTGCGGCCAAGCAAGCACTTGTGAGTGCCGCGGAGTACGAGGTAGCCCGCCTCACCTCTGAGGTCAAGCGACTTGCGGCCTCCGAGCAAAGCGCCACAGGCGGACTGCTTCAGCAGGGCCAGGAGCACGACCTCTATGAACACGAGATTCAAGATGTCATTCATGACGCGCTGGCGGACGCTATGCGCGCCGCACGCGCTGGCAGCCGTAGACAGCACGTACTGCTCGACTTGCTCGAAGCGAACCCTGCCTCCGGCGCGCGTCAGCGAATTGAAGAGGAGATCAAGACTCTTCTCAAGACCTACCGCGACATGGACGCCAAGACTCGGAATGCTCTTGCCAGACTTGGCTTCGACTTGTCAGAGGATGGGAAGCACTACAAGGCGGTATTCCAGGGGGACTCGCGGTACACATTCACACTCCCGAAGACCAGTAGCGACCATCGGGCCGGGAAGAACATGGCCAGCGACATCAACAACACACTGTTTTAGCCGGCGCAGGTGAAACCGTGGCGCTTCTCTCGTACCTGTGCGCTGCCAGCTGGTAGCGGCCTGAACCGGCCTTTTTGCCGCAGGCCGCACACCCCGCTCAATCCACCTTCGCCCCCACCTCCCGCTGGTGCTCCTGCGCGAAGGCCTCGTACCACGCCAGGCAGCCGGGGTTGGCCATGGCTTCCTTGTTGACGACCTTGTCGAGCGGCTGGCCGAGCAGGAGTTTCTTGATGGGCAGCTCCTGCTTCTTGCCGGAGAGGGTGCGCGGGATTTCGGTGACCTGGACGATGGCGTCGGGGATGAAGCGGGGGCTCAGGCTGGTGCGGATGGCGTCGGCCAGGCGCTTCTTGAGCCCATCGTCCAGCGCCACGCCGGGGCGCAGCACGACGAACAGGGGCATGAAGCTGTCGCGGCCCAGGTATTCCAGATCGACGACCATGGAATCGAGCACTTCGGGGATGCCCTCCACCGCGCTGTAGATCTCGCTGGTGCCCATGCGCAGGCCGTGGCGGTTGATGGTGGCGTCTGAGCGGCCGAAGATCACGCACCACTCGCCTTGGCCCTGCTCGTCGCCCACGCGCAGCCAGTCGCCGTGGCGCCAGACGCTGCCGGCCTCTTTGGGCAGGTCGCCGCCGCCGGGCTTGCGGCCGTGGCCGGGGGGGTACATCTCGAAGTAGCTGGCGCGGTAGCGGGCGCCGTCAGGGTCGTTCACCAGATAAAGCGGCATGGAGGGGATGGGTTGCGAGCAGACCAGCTCGCCCACCTCGCCCACCACGGGTTCGCCGGCGTCGTTCCAGGCCTCGACGGCAGCGCCGAGCATGCGGCACTGCATCACGCCGGGTTGCTGGGGCAGCTCGCGGTTGCCGCCAATGAACGCTCCGCAGAAGTCGGTACCGCCTGAAATATTGCACCACCAAATGTCGCCCCCACGCTCCGCGGCTTCGCCTGCTGCGCTGCCCCCCGAGGGGGCCGCTTCCGCCTTGGGGCGGCCCGGCGGCGGAAGGTCGCCCCCACGCTCCGCGGCTTCGCCTGCTGCGCTGCCCCCCGAGGGGGCCTTCGCGCCTTGGGGCGGCCCGGCGTCGCTCATGTCGCCGGCCTGGCCACGCAGCTTTCTGAACTGCTCGGTGCCCCACACCTGCACGTCGGGCGCGAGCGGGGAGCCGGTGGTGCCCAGCGCCCAGACGCGCGACAGATCGCCGCACTGGGCCAGGTCGATGTGGGCCTTCATGCAGTTGGCGTAGAAGGCGGCGCCAGCGCCGAAGAAGCTGACGCGGTGGCGCGCGGCAAAGCGCCAGAGCACCGTCCAGTCGGGCTTGTCCTTGCTGCCGCCGGGGCTGCCGTCGAAGATGACGCAGGTGGTGCCGCTCATCAGCCCGGCGAGCTGCGCGTTCCACATGACCCAGCCGGTGGAGCTGTACCAGTGGTAGCGCTCGCCCAGGGTGGCGGGGGCGTAGCTGCAGCCGATGTCGTTGTGCAGGCTGCCCAGCATCATCATCACCAGGATCATGCCGCCGTGGCCGTGCACGATGGGCTTGGGCAGGCCGGTGGTGCCGCTGGAATACACCACCCACAGCGGGTGGTCGAAGGGCAGCCACATCGGCTCGAAGGCCGCGGTTTCAGCATCATTTTGGGCTGTAGCCCTTGTGTAGTCGGCGCAGCCAGCTATGGTTTCAGTAGTATCCAGGTTGCGGTAGAGCAGCGTGTGCTGCACGCTGGGCAGGGCGGCGCGCAGCTCCTGCACCACGCCCAGGCGGTCGATGTCGCGGCCGGCCCAGGTGACGCCGTCGCAGGCGATCAGCACCTTGGGCTCGATCTGTTTGAAGCGGTCGAGCACGGCGCCGGTGCCCATGTCGGGCGCGCAGATGCTCCACACCGCGCCGATGCTGGCGGTGGCCAGGAAGGCGACCATGGTTTCCGGGATGTTGGGCAGGTAGGCGGCCACGCGGTCGCCCGGCTGTACGCCCTGGGCCTTGAGGTGCAGCGCCAGCGCGGCAACCTGGCGCCTCAGCTCCGGCCAGCTCAGCTCGCGCACCTGGCCTTTCTCGTTCTCGCTGATCAGCGCCGGCACGCCGGCCGCGTGCGCCGGGCCCACGTGGCGCAGCACCTGCTGCGCGTAGTTGACCTGCGCGCCGGGGAACCACTCGGCACCGGGCATCACGTTCTTCGCCAGCACGGCGCTGTGCGGCGTGGGCGACTGCACGTCGAAGTAATCCCACACGCTTTGCCAGAAGGCGTCGAGATCGGTGACCGACCAGCGCCAGAGATCGTGGTAGCTGGCGAAGCTGAGGCCGCGCTGATCGCGCAGCCAGTTCTGGTAGTGGCGGATGCGGGGGATGCGGGTGGCGGGGGTTTCGGGGTGATGGGTGGCGGCGTTCATGCGGCTGATTATTTCGCCCCGGCGCGGCGGGCCGCAACCCGGTCCGTCCCTCGGGTGACTGGGTGGCGGGCGCGGCGCACGGGGGCTGGGCAGGATCAGGGTTTGTACGCTTGTTCAGGATGTTGTACGGTCGTTCAATGCGCCCATGCGCGCCCAGGCTTCACCCGCCACCAACCCGCGCGGCCGCCCGGCCGCGGCGGAGCGGCCCGACCGCAAGGCCGCCATCCTGCTGGCGGCGGAAAAGCTGTTTGCCCAGCGCGGCTTTCATGCGGTGACGATCCGCCAGATCGCCGCCGAGGCCGGCGTGCCGCTGGCGCTGGTGGGCTACCACTACGGCAGCAAGCAGGAGCTGTTTCACGCCATCTTCGCGCACTGGGCGCCCACGCTGGAGGAGCGCGTGGCGCGGCTGGGCGAGGTGCTGGCGGGCGCGCAGCCGCCGGCGCTGGAGCCCATCGTGCGCGCCTTCGTGGAGCCGGTGCTGGCCATGCGCGCCAGCGCCGAGGGCGAGTTCTACGCGCGCCTGGTCGGCCGCGAGCTGGCCTACGCCGCCGACGAGACCGACCGCGTGCTGCGCGAGTTCTTCGACCCGCTGGCGCATGCCTTCATCGACGCGCTGCACGCCGCCTTTCCGCGGGCCGCGCGGGCCGACGCCGCCTGGGCCTACCAGTTCGCGCTGGGGGCGCTGCTGCACCACATCAGCGACCGGCGCGTGGGGCGCCTCTCGAAAGACCAGAACCGGCCCAACGACCCGGCCGCCGCGCCGCGGCTGATCGCCTTCATCGCCGCGGGCATCCGGGCCGCGATGACGCTCACCGACTCCCTCTCACCACAACAAACCCAGGAGACACCATGATGAAACGCCGCCCACTGGCCCTTGCCGCCCTGCTTGCCGCCGCCGGATTCACCGCGCCGGCCCACGCGCAGCAGACCCTGCGCCTCACCGCCGTCGCCGGCCACCCGCCGGTGTTTCTGTGGGTCAAGCTGCTGGACGAGTTCTTCATCCCCGAGGTGGACAAGCGCGTGGCGGCGGCCGGCGGCAAGGTGAAGATCGAGTGGACGCGCGCCTTTGGCGGCACGCTGGTGAAGCTGGGCAACGAATCCAAGGGCATCGCCGACGGCATTGCCGACATCGGCTTCGTCAGCACCATCTTCGAGGCGCCGCGCTTCCCGATGCAGAACGTGAGCTACTTCGCGCCCTTCGGCACCGACGACATCGCCACCGTGGGCAACATCGTCAACGACATGCAGAAGAACATCCCCGCCATGGGCCAGACCTGGACGAAGAACGGGCTGGTCTACCTGGGCGGCACGGCACTCGACAGCTACCACATCTTCACCACCTTCCCGCTCAAGTCGGTGGACGACCTGAAGGGCAAGAAGATCACCGCGCCCGGCCCGTCGGCCAACTGGATCCGCGACACCGGCGCGGTGGCCGTGGCGGGCAACCTGAACACGTATTACGAGGACATCAAGTCCGGCGTGTCCAACGGCGTGGTCACCTTTGCCACCGGCGCCTGGGGCGCCAAGGTGTACGAGGTGGCGCCCTACATCACCAAGGTCAACTTCGGCGCGCAGTACGCCGGCGGCATCGCCATGAACAAGGGCCGCTTCGACAAGCTGCCCAAGGACGTGCAGAAGATCTTCCTGGAGGTGGGTGCCGAATACAGCCAGCGCTTCGCCGCAGCCCAGAGCGCCGCCGCCGCCGGGCTGCTGAAGAAGATGGAAGAGGCGGGCGCCAAGATCAGCGAGCTCCCGCCCGCCGAGCGCAAGCGCTGGGCCGACACGCTGCCGCCCGTCGCCAAGACCTGGGCCGCCGACCTGCAGGCCAAGGGCATGCCGGGCGACCAGGTGCTGCACGGCTTCATGGACGGGCTGAAGAAGGCGGGCGTGCAGCCGGTGCGGGACTGGAGTGGGAAGTGACGCCACCTCTGAGGCGCGGCACGCCCTCTCCCCTGAGAGGGAACCCCGGCCAGGTTGCGTGCGCGCCGCGGATTTCAAGCCAAACAGGCTTCCAGCCCTTTGGTGACGGGCGCAGACAGCTATGAATCTGGAAGCAATCGATTCCTACGGGCAACCCCTGCCCGGGCGCTTCGACCGGCTGGCGGCGCTCCTGAACGCGCTGGGCACGCTGTGGATCGTGGCGCTGATGCTGCTGATCAACACCGACGTGGTGGGGCGCGATCTGTTCGACGCGCCGGTGCGCGGCGCCACCGAGCTGGTGTCGCTGTCGATCGTCGGCATCGTGTTCCTGCAGCTGGCCGACACGCTGGCGCGCGGGCGCATGACGCGCGCCGACGTGCTGCTGGACAGGCTCAAGCACACCCGCCCGGCGCTGGCCGCCTGGCTGCAGGCGCTCTACCACCTGGTGGGCGCGCTGCTGATGGCGGTGATCCTGTGGGCGGCGTGGGAGCCGCTGGTGGAATCGATCCGCATCCGCGAGTACGTGGGCGCCATCGGCGACTTCACCGCGCCGGTGTGGCCGGTGCGCGCCATCATGCTGGTGGGCATCTGCGCCACGCTGATCGTTTTCGTGCTGCTGGCCTGGATGGACGTGCGCCGCGCGCTGCATTTTCAGGAGCAAGGCCAATGAGCCCGCTGCTGGTGGCCGCGCTGTCGCTGGTGGCGATGCTGCTGCTGATCTGGAGCGGCATGCACGTGGCGGTGGTGCTGGGCATCGTTTCCTTCGCCGGCGTGTGGCTGATCCGCGGCGACGTGTCGGTGGCGGCCAACCTGCTGGCGCAGGCGGCGCAGGACGCCATCGCCAGCCACATCTTCGGCGTGGTGCCGCTCTTTGTGCTGACCGGGCTGCTGGTGGCCACGGCCGACGTCGGCAAGGACGCCTTCGAGGTCGCCAACCAGCTGCTGCGCCGGCTGCGCGGCGGGCTGGGCATTGCCACCGTGGCCTCCAACGCGGTGTTCGCCGCCATCACCGGCATCTCCATCGCCTCGGCGGCGGTGTTCACGCGGGTGGCGGTGCCGGAGATGCTGCGCTACGGCTACCAGCCGCGCTTCGCGGTGGGGGTGGTGGCGGGCTCGTCGGTGCTGGGCATGCTGATCCCGCCCAGCCTGCTGATGATCCTGTACGGCTTTCTGTCCAACCAGTCGGTGGGCGACCTGTTCACCGCCGGCATCGTGCCGGGGCTGGTGCTGGCGCTGGCCTACGCGGTAGGCATCGTGCTCATGGCCACGTTCTGGCCGCGCTCCGTTTACGAGAGCGGCGAGCGCCTGCCGGATGCGGGCGGCGGCCTGCTTTCCCTGGGGCAGATCGTGGCCAAGATCTTCCCTAGCGTGCTGCTGATCGTGGCGGTGCTGGGTGGGCTGTACGCGGGCTTCTTCACCGCCACCGAGGCCGGTGCGGTGGGCGCGGCGCTGGCGCTGGCCATCGCGCTGCTGCGGCGCAAGCTGAACCTGAAGTCGCTCTGGAGCGTGCTGACGGAGACGGGGCACGTCACGGTGTCGGTGAGCTTCTTGATCATCTGCGCCACCATCTACACGCGCATGCTGGCCATGTCGGGCATGCCGCAGCACCTGGTGGAGCTGCTCACCGGCCTGGGCCTGGGGCCCACGGGCTTTCTCATCATCTACGTGGCCATCGTGCTGCTGCTGGGCACGATCATCGATTCGTCGTCGATCCTGCTGATCGTGCTGCCGCTGATGCTGCCGATTGCCGAGCAGTTCGGCATGAACCTGATCTGGTTCGGCGTGGTCACGGTGGTGGCGGTGGAGATCGGCCTGCTGACGCCGCCCTTCGGCCTCTCGGTGTACGTGATCAAGAGCACGCTGCAGGACGCGCGCATCACCCTGGGCGACATCTTCCGCGGCACGGCACCGTTCACGCTGATGATGCTGGCGGTGCTGCTGCTGCTGATCTTCGTGCCACAGCTTTCGCTGGTGCTGCTCAAGAACCCTGGAGGATGACATGGCCAACCCCCTGCAAGGTTTCAGCGTCAACCGCGACCGCATCAAGGCCATCGGCCACGGCCTGCAGCGGCCCGAGTGCATCCTGGCCGAGCCGGACGGCACGCTGTGGGCGGCCGACGCGCGGGGCGGCGTGACGCGCATCGCCGCCGACGGCAGCCAGCGCTTCATCGGGCAGAAGGCGGACGCGCGCTTCGCCAGCGCCGCGGCCGCCACCAGCGAGGACGTGGAGCGCAAGTTCACCACCGGCACGCTGCCCAACGGGCTGGCCTTTGCCGCCAACGGCGACATCCTCATCAGCAACTTCGGCACCGACTGCCTGGAGCTGATGACGCGCGAAGGCGTCACCCGCACACTGGTCGACCGCATCGACGGCCAGCCCATCGGCAAGGTGAACTTCGTGCTGCGCGATTCGAAGGACCGCGTGTGGATCACCGTTTCCACCCGCGTGAACCCGTGGACCGCGGCCGCCAGCTCGCGCGTGCGCGACGGCTACATCGCCGTGCTGGAGCGCGGCGTGCTGCGCGTGGTGGCCGAGGGCTTTTACTTCACCAACGAGATCCGGCTCGACGCACGTGAAGAGTGGCTTTACATCGTCGAGACCACCGGCCCGCACATCACCCGCATGCGGGTGCGGGAGGGCGCGCAGGGCGTGGCGCTGAGCGACCGAGAGCTTTTCGGCCCCGCGCACCTGGGCGGCTTTCCGGACGGCATCGCCTTCGACGCCTTCGGCAACCTCTGGTGCACGCTGGTGATGGTGGACCAGCTGATCGCCCTGACGCCGCAGGGCGACAAGCTGCTGCTGCTGGACGACGGCAACCCGGCGGCGTCGAAGAACCTGCTGAGCCATATGGCCGCCTGCACCGTGACGCCCGACGACATGCTGAAGGCGCGCGGCACGCTGGCGCCTTGGATGGCCAGCATCACCTTCGGCGGGCCCGACCTGCGCACCGTGTACGTGGGCAGCCTGATGGGCACCACCATCCCCTACTTCACGTCACCGGTGGCCGGGCTGCCGATGGTCCACTGGAAGACCTGAGCAACACGCCGCACTGCACCGCACCGCACCGCACCGCACCGCACCGATTTCAAGGAGAACACCATGCCCCGCAAGTTCGTCGACCTGTCGATCTACCTGGAGAACGATGTCGTTTCCGATCCGCCCGCCTTCGCGCCCAAGATCCAGTATTTCAACCACCAGAACTCGTTCGAGCAGATGGCGCCGTTCTTCCCCGGCCTGAAGCAGGAGGACCTGCCGGACGGCGAGGTGTGGGCGGTGGAGACCATTCAACTGTCCACCCACAACGGCACGCACCTGGACGCGCCCTACCACTTCCACAGCACCATGGACAAGGCGCTGGGCCATCAGCAGCGCGCCTGGACCATCGACGAGGTGCCGCTCGAGTGGTGCTTCCAGCCCGGCGTGAAGCTCGACTTCCGCCACATGGCCGACGGCTACGTGGTCACCGCCGCCGACGTGGAGGCGGAGCTGAAGCGCATCGGCCACACGCTGAAACCGCTGGAGATCGTGGTGGTCAACACCCGCGCGGGCAGCCGCTACGGGCACGACGACTTCGTCTCCGCCGGTTGCGGCATGGGCTACGACGCCACCATGTACCTGCTGGAGCGCGGCGTGCGCCTGACGGGCACCGACGCCTGGAGCTGGGACGCGCCCTTTGTCTACACCGCGCAGAAGTACGCCGCCACGCACGACGCCGGCCTGATCTGGGAAGGCCACAAGGCCGGCCGCGACATCGGCTACTGCCACCTGGAAAAGCTGCACAACCTGGAAGCGCTGCCGGCCGACGGCTTCTACATCAGCTGCTTCCCGCACAAGATCCGCGGCGCCTCGGCCGGCTGGACGCGTGCGGTCGCCATCCTCGACGACGAGCTGATGGCCACCAACGCCTGAAGTTCATGATGTTTTCGGCCTGCAGCCCAGGAATGGCGGGCGCAGGCAGCTATCAGTAGAGGAGCAATTCCGATGCCCCTGGACCACACCCACGTGCCGCACGCCAGCAGCTGGCTGGCATCCGCCAATGGCCACCCGGACTTCCCGATCCAGAACCTGCCCTACGGCGTGGTGCGCCGCAAGGGCAGTGCCGAAGCCTGGCGCGGCGCGGTGGCGATCGGCGACCAGGTGCTGGACCTGGCCGCGCTGGCGGCGATCCACAGCCTGGGCCAGCCGGCCGACAGCGCCCTCCGGCTGTCCGCGCTGCCGGCGCTCAATGCCTTCATGGCCGCCGGCCCGGCCACCTGGAGCGCGCTGCGCCACGCGCTGTTCGAGGTGCTGAGCTCCGGCGCCGACGAGGCCGCGCGCCACGCCGCGCGCAGCTGCCTGATCCCGCGGGACGAGGTGGAGCACCAGCTGCCCACGCGCATTGGCGACTACACGGATTTCTACACCTCGCTGCACCACGCGCTCAACGTCGGGCGGCTGATCTTTCCGGACAAGCCGCTCACGCCCAACTTCCAGTGGCTGCCCATCGCCTACCACGGCCGCGCCAGCAGCGTGGTGATCAGCGGCACCGATTTCCACCGCCCGCACGGCCAGGCGCTGCCGCCTGGCGCCGCCGCGCCGGTGTACACGCCGTGCACGCGGCTCGACTACGAGCTGGAGATGGGCTTCTTCATCGGCCCCGGCAACGCGCTCGGCCGCCCCGTGCCGCTGGCCGATGCCGAACAGCACATCTTCGGCATGTGCCTGCTGAACGACTGGTCGGCGCGCGACCACCAGTTCTGGGAAATGGCGCCGCTCGGGCCCTTTCTGGGCAAGAACTTCTGCACCAGCATCTCGCCCTGGATCGTGACCATGGAGGCGCTGGCGCCCTTTCGCGTGCCCTTCGAGCGGCCAGCCGGCGAACCGCAGCCGCTGGCGTACCTGGATGAAGCCGGCAACCGCGCCCACGGCGGCGTGGACGTGCAGCTCTCGGTCAGCATCGAGACCGGCCAGGCGCGCGCGCAAGGCCTGCCGGCGGCGCAGATCACGCGCACCAGTTTCCGCCACCAGTACTGGACCATCGCGCAGATGCTGGCGCAGCACACCGTGGGCGGCTGCAACCTGCAGCCGGGCGATCTGTGCGGCACCGGCACCGTGAGCGGCCCCACGCCCGAGGAAGCCGGCGCCATCGTCGAGCTGAGCCTGGGCGGCTCGCGCCCCATCACCCTGGCCGGCACCGGCGAGCAGCGCACCTTCCTGCAGGACGGCGACGCCGTGATCCTGCGCGGCTGGTGCGAAAAGGAAGGCGCCGCGCGCATCGGGTTCGGCCAATGCCGCGGGACGGTGTTGCCAGCCATTTAGGCCTGTAGCCCTTACGTGGTGCGCGCAGGCAGCTATTGAAACAGTAGCTCCTGGCGCGCCGCCAGCGCCCTGCGCCTCAGCGCCGGAGCACGTTCCACACCAGCTCGACGCCGGCGGACCACAGGTCGTCGACCGTGGTGGTGGAAGCGTCGCTCTTCCAGCGCTCCTTCTGCTCCTCGCGCTTGGCGCGCTCGCGGTCGCGTTCGATGGCGACCAGCGCGTCGGCCAGGTCCACCGGGCGCGGGCCTTCCTCGATGCGCTGCGCCTTGGCGCCGTAGCCGGCCAGAGCCTGTGCCACGGCCTGCGGGTCGAGCAGCGAGAACGCCGCGCCGCAATACGGGCAGGCGTGGTCCTTGCGCAGGTCCACCGGGGCGCCGCAGCTGGTGCAGTGGATCACGCGCACGCGCGCCGCCAGGTCGTCGATCTCGGGTTTGGTGAGCTGGCGCACGAAGCCTTTCTCGACCATGAAGGCCGAGAAAGTGGCGAAGCGCCCATGCCGCGACGGGCAGCGCCAGGTGGTGTAGCGGCCGCTCTTGACCCAGTCGCTGCCCTGTAGCAGCGTGCGCCGGCAGCGCGGGCAGCCCATGCCGGTGGTGAGCGGACGGGTTTCGTCGTCGCGGTGCTCGTGCAGCAGCTTGAACAGCTCCACCACCGATTGCGGCGCGAGCTGGCGGTTCTCGCCCTCGTCGAACCAGATGCCGTGGCAGGCGTGGCAGAGGTCGAGCAGCAGCGGCCCGCCGTGGTGGTTGGCCAGGCGCACCTGCGCCATCGGCGCGCGGCACGAGGGGCAGAGGGTGTCGGTCGGCAGCGGCATGGTGGCCCGATGCTAGCGCAGGGCCGTCGATGCGCAATGGCTGCGGGGACGGAGGGCGTGCGGTAGTCGACGCGCGGCGGCCTTACCATCGACACCAGCCACTGCTGCCGCCCATGCCACCCCGCATCCACGTGCCCGAACCCCTGCGCCCCGGCGCCGAACTGGCGCTGCCCGCCGGCGCGGCGCGCCACGTGCAGGTGCTGCGCCTGCAGCCGGGCGACGCGCTGACGCTGTTCGACGGCGCGGGCGGCGAATGGACGGCCAGCGTCACCCATATGGGCCGCAGCGAGGTGCGCGTGCGGCCGGCCGCCCACGCAGCGGTGGAGCGCGAGGCGGCGCGCGCCGTGCATCTGGCGGCGGGCCTGATGGCCGCCGACCGAATGGACTGGCTGGTGGAAAAGGCCACCGAGCTGGGCGCCGCCAGCCTGCAGCCCCTGCTGTGCGAGCGCAGCAGCCTGCGCCTGTCCGGCGAGCGGGCGCAGAAGAAGCGTGCCCACTGGCAGGCGGTGGCCGTCGCCGCCAGTGAACAGAGCGGCCGCAACCGCTTGCTGGACGTGCGCAGCCAGCTCATGTTTCAGGAGCATCTGGATCAACCGGTAGCAGCGGGCGACGCGCGCTGGCTGCTTTCGCTCGACCCCGCCGCCGTACCGGCGCACGAGGCGCTGGACGCGCTGGCGCCCGGTCAAGCGGTGACGCTGCTCTCCGGCCCCGAGGGCGGCTTGGCCCCGGCCGAGGAAGCCGCCGCGCGCGACGCCGGTTACCGCCCTGTGAGTCTGGGCCCGCGCGTGCTGCGCGCCGAAACTGCGCCGCTGGCCGCGCTGGCGGCGCTGCTGCTGGGCTGACGCCGCCGCCGGTCGCGCCTGGCGCGCCCCAAAGTCGCAGCTGACGATACTGCGCCACCCGCCTGAGGCAAGCGGTACCCTCAGGGGCACAATGGCACCCACAAAGGGTGCACACCATATGAGCAGCACCCGCAACGAGCGAGGTGGGCGCATGCTGATCTGGGGAGCAGTCTGGGGAGCCATCCTGGGCCTGATGTGGCCGGGCTACGGTTCCGATTTCAAGGTGGTGACGGGCGCGCTGCTGGGCCTGGCCGCGGGCTGGACCCTGCGCAAGG
>Ga0116164_10002668_pt1 | contig 12613 bp, 12 predicted proteins | sample AD_UKC109_MetaG_FD_89888 | JGI IMG/M metagenome (GOLD analysis project Ga0116164, IMG submission 89888) | Active sludge microbial communities of municipal wastewater-treating anaerobic digesters from Hong Kong - AD_UKC109_MetaG | ecosystem: Engineered > Bioreactor > Anaerobic > Digestate... | reverse complement strand
TCGCGAGTCCGAATCTCGTCTACCGCTCCATCTCCGGTGCCATAGCCAAGTGGTAAGGCCAAGGTCTGCAAAACCTTTATCCCCCGGTTCGAATCCGGGTGGCACCTCCAATTGGCTGGCTCTTGCAAAGCCGGCACACAAAATGGCGTATTCAGGCGAATGCGCCATTTTTGAGTGTCAAAAAAGTGGCTTCGCCTCTTTTTTGAAGTTCGGGTCATGTTTGCGGCCGCAAACTCCCCGCCCGACCGGCAAAGCCGGTCGATACGAATGCAATCGGAGCATTGAAAGTGAGCGCGCACCCTGTGTGGCAACAAAGGTAAGCGTATATCCGGTGGATACCACGGCAAAGCCGTGAGCGAGCCGAAGTTGTGAAGTTTGACAGAGCATACAAACAATAATGCGGTACACGACAATCAAACCGAGTGTTCTGCGGCCCTCCAATACCTCCTATGGAATACGATTCTTTAGCCGCTTGAAGCAGTACAAATCGAAAGACTACACCGTTTTTGTATGCGTTTTGTTTTTACATTCTGAAGGTGTTCGATACTTGCTATTTGCAGTGCGCTTTGCTATAATACTAAACTGATGAAACGTGTATATTTGAAAGGAGCAAAATAAACGATGATTAGTATCGCACAACTTCTGATGGGGCTTGAGGAAGCCGCCACAACGACGGAGGAAGTAACGACGACCAGCAGTCTTTTGGGGCTGTTGCTGCCCATGCTGCTGATGTTCGCGGTGTTCTATTTCCTGCTTATCAGGCCCCAGCGGAAAAAGGATAAAAAGGTCAAGGCCATGCTTGCGGCGCTGAAGGTTGGCGACAGGATTTCAACCATCGGCGGTATCTTCGGCACGATTACCGAGATCAAGGACGAAACCATCGAGCTGACCGTCGGCAAGGATAACGTGAAGCTCATGATGGCGCGCTGGGCCATCCGCCAGGTGGAAGACGTACCGGTGGAAAATGATACCGAAGTTTTAAACTAACAAATCACGCAAATGAAACCGCACGGAGGCAATCAAATGAAACACTTTCAAACAGTCGCGCAGCCCAATCTGCAAAACACCATGAAGACCGGCGGCTGCGGCGAATGCCAAAGCTCCTGCCAGAGCGCATGCAAAACAAGCTGCACGGTGGCTAACCAAAGCTGCGCGAAAAAGGAACAGGAACTTATAGCGGGGCGCGACGGAAAAACAAACCGCAAAAGCAGCCGGTAGTATCTACGCAGTTGATCATTATCAAACCGCGGCGCTAAAAGGCCGCGGTTTTTCATCGCGGGAGGGTTACTAATTGGTACACGTATTCAAGGCACTGGGACAGGCGGTAGCGCTTGACGTTGCAAGCGGAGGCGTGTATGCGCTGGATGATACCGCGTACACGGCGCTGAAATATTACATAGAAAATCCCAACGCATCCGATGCGGATATCATTGCGGCGCTTCAGGGGGAGTGCGACGCCAAACAGGCGGAGGAGACCCTGTCTGAGCTTCATGAGATGATAGACGGCGGGTATTTGTTCACCCCGGACGAGGAACCGGAAATCAAGATCAATACCCAGGGCATCGTCAAGGCAATGTGCATCCACGCCGCGCACGACTGCAACCTGCGCTGCAGATACTGCTTTGCCGACGCGGGCGAATACCATATGCGCGACCGGTCGCTGCTGCCGCCGGAAACAGGAAAAAGGGCGCTGGACTGGCTGGTGAAAAAGAGCGGAAACCGTTATAATCTGGAGGTTGATTTCTTCGGCGGCGAGCCGCTGATGAATTTCCCGGCGATCAGGGAGATCGTCGCTTACGGACGCGAGCTGGAAAAGAAGTACCACAAACACTTCAAGTTCACCACGACGACCAACGGCGTAAACCTGAATGATGAAATCATCGCGTTTCTCAATAAAGAGATGTATAACGTCGTTATCTCCATCGACGGCAGGCCGGAGGTGCACGACAGGATGCGCCCCACGGCCAACGGCAAGGGAAGCTATGCCCTGATCATTGATAACGCCAGGAAGCTGGTGGCGCAGCGCAAACAGCAGCAATACTACATCCGCGGCACATACACGCGCTACAATCTGGATTTTGCCAACGATGTCCTGCACCTGGCGGACGAGGGCTTTGAACAGCTTTCCATCGAGCCGGTCGTGACCGATCCTAAAAGGGACTATGCCCTGCAGTTGGCGGATATGCCGCGCATCGGCGAGGAATACGAGCGTTTGGGAAAGGAGTATCTCCGGCGGCGCAGGGACGGCCGCTGGTTCAGCTTCTTCCATTTCGTGCTCGATCTGACCGGCGGCCCCTGCCTGCAGAAGCGGCTTACGGGCTGCGGCGCGGGGAACGAGTACGTAGCCGTGACGCCAAACGGCGATATTTACCCCTGCCATCAGTTTGTCGGCAGGGAAAACATGCGTATGGGATCGGTGCTGGACGGTACGTTTGACGAAAGTATGCAAAACTACTTCAAAGGCAATCATGTTTTGGCAAAAGAAAAGTGCCGCAGTTGCTGGGCACGTTTCTTTTGCAGCGGCGGCTGCGCCGCCAATGCGCACGCATTCAACGGGGATATCGGCAAGCCGTACGAACTGGAATGCAGCCTGGAGCAAAAACGCCTGGAGTGCGCAATGGCGATTTACGCAATCGAGCTGAACAACAGGCTTACCTCAGATTCTGCAGAAGATAATTCAAAAACTTGATCGAATACTCGCTGTTTCCGTTTTGATACAATACGCATAGCACCATACCTTCCGGGTCTATCGAGTAATCGATAAAGCCGGTCAGCAAGTCCGCGGGAATGCCGTAGAGGTATTCGCCCTCGTAGCCGGGGTCGGGGTCGGACAGCTTGACATAGCCGTCGGACAGATCCAAACCTTCGGTATCCAGTTCGCCGCTGTCGATATACGGTTGCAATTCCAGGAAAGCGCCGGAGGCGGCGTACTGCTGATAATAATCTTCTGATAACAGGTAAATATCACCCTGCGCCGCGCTGATCCATACCGTCAGCTGCATATCGCCGTAATAGTCGTCGGAGATCGTTACCGGCGCCGCGGTTACCAGTTCCATTTCCGGCATGATTTCTTCATGGATACGCTCGGCGAGTTCATCAAACAGGGTCTCGTCGCCGGCGGATGATTCTGCGTAAAACTCTACCCGCATGGCTTCCGGCGGTTGGTAGCGCGTCATCGTATACAGCAGATTCCAGCCAAACAGCGCCAGCCCTGCCACCAAAAGGTATATCCAGATCGAATATTGAAAATGGTGGCTGATTTTACGTTTGGTAATCGGCATTTGAAAATCCATGGGAACCCCCTTGTACAGCCTCTATTTCAGGGGCTTCATCGTCGGGAACAGGAGTACGTCGCGGATCGACGCGTTATCGGTAAACAGCATCACCATGCGGTCGATGCCAAAGCCAAGCCCGCCGGTTGGCGGCATACCGAGTTCAAGCGCGTTGATGAAGTCTTCGTCGACTTCGGCATGAATCCCTTCTGCTTTGCGGACGCGGACCTGTTCCTCAAAGCGCTTGCGCTGATCCAGCGGATCGTTGAGTTCGGAGAAAGCGTTGCCCATCTCGTTGCCGTTGATGAAAAACTCAAACCGCTCCGTCAGGTCCGGGTTTTCTGGCTTGCGTTTTGCCAGCGGCGAGATATCCACGGGATAATCGGTGATAAAGGTCGGTTGAATTAAGTTCGCTTCGACAAATTCATCAAACAAAGCCGCCAGACAATCGCCGCGCTTCCAGCTTTTTTCGCAGTGAACGTCCCTGGCTTCCAGGGCGGCGCGGGCGTCCTCGTCGGTTTTCCAATCGGCATAGCGCGCGCCGCAGGCTTCTTCCACGGCGTCCGCCATGGTGATGCGTTTCCAGGGCGCTTTCAGCTCTATTTCGTTGCCCTGATAGGGGATGCGCGTCGAGGAGCAAACCTTAAGCGCCACAAATACAAAGAGCTGCTCCACCATCTCCATTACGGCCTTGTAATCCACATACGCCTGGTAGGTTTCCACACTGGTGAACTCCGGGTTGTGGGTGGAATCCATCCCCTCGTTGCGAAACAGCCGCCCGACCTCGTATACCTTGTCAAATCCGCCGACGATCAGGCGTTTTAGGTATAATTCAGTTTCGATGCGCAGGAACATATCCAAATCCAGCGCGTTGAGATGTGTTTTAAATGTGCGCGCCGCCGCGCCGATCTCCAGGGTTTGCAGCACCGGCGTGTCCACTTCAATAAAGCCCTGCGCGTCCAAAAACTTGCGGACCGCCCTGATGATCAGGGTGCGCTTGCGGAAGGTTTCGCGTACTTCGGGGTTGACGATCATATCCACGTACCGCTGCCGGTAGCGCAGATCCGGGTCCTTCAGCCCGTGATATTTCTCGGGCAGCACTTTCAGGCTCTTGGCAAGCAGCGTGATGCCTGTTACATGCAGGCTCACCTCGCCCTTTTGGGTGCGGAACACCGTGCCGGCCACGCCGATGACGTCGCCGATATCAAGCGCCTTAAACGCCGCGTATTCGTCCGTGCCGATATCGTCGCGCCGGACATAAATCTGCAGTTGCCCGTCGCTGTCCAGAACATGCGCGAACGACGCCTTGCCCATGACGCGTTTACTTACAAGCCGTCCGGCGACGGACGCCGGGCTGCCTTCCAGTTGATCAAAGCTCGAAAGGATTTCCCGGCTCGTTTTCGTTACGTCAAAATGCGTGACGGCATACGGGCTTTGGCCTTCCTGCATCAATTGCATCAGCTTCTCGCGGCGGATCGTTTCCTGCTCGCTGAGCTGCGAATCGCTGAGAGGCTGCGGTGTTTGATTGTGGGAAACGGGGTTCATCGTGTTCATCCTTTCGGGGATATGCGAATTTATCTGGAAATCTGCAAAACTTTCAGTTTTAAAACGCCGCCCGGCGTATCCACGGCTACCTGCTGGCCGACCTTCTTCCCCATCAGCATGGAACCGATCGGGCTTTCGGAAGAGATCTTCATCTCGCGGTGGTTGGTCTCGTTCGCCCCGACGATCATATAGCTGAGCTCTTTATTCAAATTCAGGTTTTTTACCTTCACGGTCGTGCCTACGCCGACGGCGCTGGTGGTGATCTCGTTGTCGTCTACGATCACGCAGGTGCGCAGGATGTTTTCCATTTCAACGATCCGCGCTTCAATGCGGCTCTGTTCGTTTTTCGCTTCGTCATATTCGGCGTTTTCGCTCAAATCGCCGAAACCCCTTGCCGTGGCAATTTGCTCGGCGACTTCATTGCGCCGCACGCGGATGTAATAGTCCAATTCGGCCTCAAGTTTCTTATGGCCTTCTTTGGTCAGAACAATCTTTTTTTCCTTTTGTTCCGCCATGCAACAATCCCCTTTCACGGCACGAAAATCATGCTGCTTTGAAGAATAGAGTATACACCGCTGCACACAACACAACGGTGTATTCAAACATCCATGAGATTATACTGTATCCAGGCTGTAAAGTCAACTGCATTGCTACGCGCAAAACGTCATTTCGTCTGCATTCTCAAGGGGTATGGCAGCGAAGGCGCCTCATTTGCGCGGCTTGTACGGATACGGAGTTCCCGAAGCGCTGATGAAGCATTTTTACATTTGGTTGACTAAATGCCTTAAAACGTGTTTATACTATGAATAGCACCGCACAATCTTGATGTAGGAGGAAGATGCATGATGAAATCCGTTACAGACGCATATACGTTATCAAACGGGGTGAAAATTCCGTGTATCGGCTTTGGCACATGGCAGGTTGAAAACGGTCAGCAGGCCGTATCGTCCGTTCTGTCTGCGATCGAACTGGGTTACCGCCATATCGATACCGCGCAGGGTTACGGTAACGAAGAAAGCGTGGGGGAGGCCGTGAAAAAAAGCGGCGTGAAGCGTGAGGAGCTCTTTATCACCTCCAAGCTTTGGAACGCGGAACACGGGTATGAAAGGACGCTGGCCGCGTTTGAAAAGACCATGCGGAAGCTGGATATGGAATATCTGGATTTATTCCTTATCCATTGGCCCAACCCGATCGCGTTTCGCGACCGCTGGCAGGAGACAAACGCGGAGACATGGAAGGCGTTTGAGGAGCTGTACAAGGCCGGGCGTATCCGCAGCATCGGCCTGAGCAATTTCCGCAGGCATCATATCGAAGCGCTGCTCAAGACCGCGGCCGTCACCCCGATGGTCAACCAGATTCGCCTATGTCCGGGCGATACGCAGGATGAGGTTGTGGATTACAGCCGCAGCCTGAATATGCTGCTGGAAGCGTACAGCCCCCTGGGAGTTGGGAAAATCTTCGGCATACCGGAAATGAAGGAACTGGCCGCGAAGTATGGGAAAACCATCGCGCAGATCGCCATCCGCTGGAGTTTGCAGCGCGGATACCTGCCCCTGCCGAAATCCACGCACACTGACAGAATCAAGGAAAACATGCAGGTGTTCGATTTTGAGCTGGCCGACGCCGACGTAGAATTGATTGCCGATTTGAAAGGCGCCGCCGGTTATTCCGGCGATCCGGATACCGTAGAATTTTAGTATTTCTAGAGCCGTTAGAAACCATACGGTTCCTCCTGTTGCGATCGGACGGCGTGACGGGAAGAATGGTTGTGTGAGTAATTATTTTTGATTGTTTGCAATACGAAATTGCTATACGAAAATCTGCGTTGACGAACAAATCAATCCCTGTTATAATAGCTTTCGCTGGTTATTCATACATGGAGAGATGGCCGAGCGGTTGAAGGCGCTGGTCTTGAAAACCAGTGATGCAGCAATGTACCGGGGGTTCGAATCCCTCTCTCTCCGCCATTTATTATAGGAAAAACCCGGCTATGGAGAAGTACCCAAGTGGCCGAAGGGGCTCCCCTGCTAAGGGAGTAGGGTGCGATAAGCGCCGCGAGGGTTCAACTCCCTCCTTCTCCGCCATCGTCGTCGCGGACTGCATATCGTTCGCGGCGACTTTTCTTTTAGAAAAGCCACCTCTCATTCATTTCGTCGCTCCTCCTCTCGAATTGAAGCAGGCTTCAATTCGCTACTACGGAGAAGGGGCGGTATTCTTTTTGCCAGGAGGGAGTTGAACCCAAAGTGGGCTTCGAGCGTTAAGAAAATGATTGAGTATCATTTTCAGCGAGAAGGGCGAGGGAGGAACGACCGAAGCTGCGGATGCGGAGCATACGCCTCCCTCCTTCTCCGCCATCGTCGTCGCGGACTGCATATCGTTCGCGGCAGCTTTCCCTTTTAGGGAAATCCACCTCTCATTCATTTCGTCGCTCCTCCTCTTCGCGTTCAAGCTTGCTTGAATGCGAGGTAGACGAAGGTACGGTGTGCGTACTGCATATCGTTCGCGATGGTTTCTCCTTTTTAGAAAACCACCTCTCATTTATTGTCACACCGCTCACTCGCCCAGTCGCTGTGTTTAGTAAAAACGTCCAACTCCAGTTCAATTTGCACTTCATGCAAGCGCCTGCCGGGCACACGTTCTCTTTCATTGCCACTCGAATTGAAGCGGGCTTCAATTCGAATTACGAGGATTAGGCGAGTGTATTTTAGGGCGTCACGCGGCTCCGGCACGCTATCCAAAGCGAAGCGTATATACTTCACCGGTCCAATTCGGTTCTCGTCGAAAATTGAACCGTATATAGGATATCTGGTATAATGAACACCGATACTATGAGATTTATGGAAGGCAAATACATGGAAACCAAAAAGAAACTAACCGTCCTAACAAAAATCGCCCATCACCTAAATGCAGCCGGTATCACCTGGGCTGTGGGCGGCTCTATGCTACTGTATTTTAAAAACATCGTATCGGAATTTCAGGATATTGATATTATGATCAAGGACAGGGACGCGGAGGCGGCGAAAAAGATCCTGCTCGGGATGGGTACGCTGGAGCCGCCGAAAGCAAGCGCGAAGTTCAAATCCAAAGCGTTTTATGAATTCACCATCGACGGCGTTGACATAGACGTCATGGCCGGGTTTGTGATCGTAAACAACGGGAAAGAACACGATTGTTCGTTGCAAGAGAAAGAAATTACCCAAACCATTCTACTGGGAAACGAAACAATCCCGCTGCACTCCCTGGCGGCGTGGCGAAGAAATTATAGTTTGATGGATAAGCCGGAGAAAGTTCGCCTGATTGACGAAATGACGAAGTAAACCAGGGCGGCGCGCCGATCAGCGGCCGGCTTTCTTTTTCGTCTTCTTATCATATAAACGCTCATCCGCCAGCTTCAGCACCGCTTCGGGCGTATCGCATTCCGAACGCGCCGCATAGCCGAAGCTGATCGAAATATGGATATCCAGCTGGCAGGAGCTTTCCATCAGCTTCTCAATGCGGTCGATGAAGGTTTGAATGCTGGCGGGCGATGCGTTGGATTGTATCACCAGAAACTCATCGCCGCCGTACCGGACGACAAAATCAGAGCCTCGCGTGGTTTCATGGATACATCCAGCGATGCTCCGCAGGACGATATCCCCGAACACGTGCCCGTGTTCGTCGTTCATCTTTTTAAAATCATCAACGTCAAACATCACGAGAATATAGTCGATATGTTCCCGTTTATATAACGATTCCTGATATTCTATGATAAGATCCAGAAGCTTGCGGTTATACAGCTGCGTCAGTTCGTCTTTGAAGGAACTGCGCAGAAACCGGTCGTTAAGTTCGTTAAACTCCTTTTGCTTGAACAACATATACAATACGATCGCTACAACGGAGATCGAATAGGCGGTGATGACGTACACAAGGGATATAACGTCCTCCGTTGCGGAGAATTCGATCAATGCGGAATAGACCGTCAATACGGCCAGTATAAACAGAAATCCCGTCAGCAGCCATTTTTGCATTTTTCCGGAAAACATGATGATAATCGCCACCAGCATAATCAGCGATACATAGGGCGCGCTTCCGGTGATGCTTGTCAAAATCCAAAATGACGGGAGGAAAATTATAGATGCGTACAGCGTTGTGATATAGCTTGCAGTGTTGAGTTTTAAGCCTTTAAACCGGATAAGAAACACAAGAATGCCAACGCAGAGAACCATACCGGAAAACGCAAGGATATACCACAAATTGACAAAATAGAAACTCGTGACAACAAGTGCTATGGTACTGGCGACGGCGCTAACGAGCATAAAGATTTTTTGCAGTCTCGTGCGTGTTTGGCTGTATTGCTGCTGCTTATATAAGTTCAGAAGAATTTGCTCATTATTCATTGTGAACCTCCTATGTATGTAGTTGTCATCTATAGAAATGTTCAGCGGTATGAGACTTTAGATGCCGAAATGTAACGTTTGCTTGAAGCTTACAGCGCTAGTTTCGGTTTGGTAATTCAACCGGACTGCAGGGAGTTGAATAATTAACATTACTATTCAAGGTATCGACAGAGGAACAATAGTTGTTGTAAAATATCGTACAGTAGAAACAGCAGTCAGCGAAAAAGTATGAGTGACGATGCATATAGGGTTAGGGAATGCTTTCGTTGTATGTATAGAGAATTTTGTCATTGGAAAAACTAAATACCTGAGAAATTTCTATATCAAACGGTGCATCAGACCAAAGTATGAATGCATCAACAATTTCTACAACTGCGCCGGGCTTGATTTCTGCGTGCCTGATATCATTTGAAAACTGACTGCTTGTATTACATTGCGCTCCTCCTTGATAGATTTCAGTAAGTATGTTCCAATAATATGTTTTCGATGAGTTTTTACTGTGTGAAAAGTCTATTGTAAGTAAAGCAACAGTATTGCCGCTCCAGTCTTTTTCGAATGTTATTGACTTTAAGCCAATGAAATAATCTCCAAGATTACCGGATACCAGATAAGTTTCATGCATTTTTTCCTGCAAACGTCTTTCTTGCTCTTTTACTATTGCTTCAGAGAGCATCTGAAGCTCGCTGTCTGTCATATCAGACAAATCAAAGTCGGCAAATACTGCCGTGAAGGAAAGAGCTAATACCAATACAAGAATGATAGCAATAGTCTTTTTCATGAGATACTCCTTTCAATTCAGAGAAGGTGTTTACTATATTATATTGCCAATGTAACGATACTATTAGTAGCATTCGCTCTAAGCTTTACTCATTCCTTTCAGAGACTACTTTTTATCTATACATGGTTTATCTTTTATGCGATATTGTGCTTTGACTTGACTGCTGAATGGACTACACGGTATTTTCACCGGGCAGGATCACGGTATAGCTGCGTTCATCCGGAATTTCTATCAGCTCGCGGCTGCTCAGGTAGTTTAGTATCAATTCGCTGACCTCGGTTTGGATTTCTCTTTCCCGCCGGCAGGGCAGGTAGCAATCAAAGCCGCCCGCGCCGGTGGCACGGTAGTTGTTCATCACCAGCGAAAAGCTGTCTTCGGGAGCTATCGCCTTGCCTTGATACTCCAGCTTTGCGACGCGCTTGCCGATAGGATTTCGCAGGTCAAAAGCGTAGGAGATACCGTAGAAATAATCATAGTTGTAGTGGGCTTTCTTGGGTTTGAGGAAGAAATCTCCGACGGCGAGGGAACCGTCCGGCGAAACATTGAAATACGTCGCGCATTGCTCCAGGGCATCCCGCAGCACTTGCCCGGTCACCCGCAGCACGACCAGGGTGTTCGCGAACGGATAACTGGATACCACGTCGCGTACCGTGACCTGCGCCTTAAAACCCGTAGCGTCGTTGCTCAGCGCTACGCAGGATATCTGCGCGCCGGAGGCATCAAGCTGCACCCGGTTGATGAAATCCGCGATTCCGGAACCGCGCAGGGCCATGGTAAGCTTCGATTCGGGCAACAGAGGTTTGGACAAACGCCCGATGGGCGTATCCAGCCAGGCGTTCAATTTCTCAAAAAGCGTTTGCTCCCACGGCTTGATGACGGGCGGCGCGTTCGGCGTTAACAGGCGGGAGGATATCGCGCCGTCTTCGCCGATCGTCAGGCGAACGCAGGCTTTGGCGTTTCCGGGTGTCTGCGCCACATGCGTACCGTGAACAACCTTGTTTGCCACGGGGATGTGCTGGTGTCCCGTCAGCAGGATATCAAAGGGCAGTTCTTCGCACAGCTTCCAGCCGATGTTCTCGTCGGTACCGGAGAGCAGCTTGCCGGTGTCCAGATCCCTTTCAAACCCGCCGTGGTAAATACCGATCAGTACATCCGCCTTGTCCCGCAGGGCGTCCGCGGCGCCGCGCGCGGCTTCCATGGTGTCGGATATCCTGACGTTTCCCACATTTTCCGCTTTCTCCCAAACGTTGATCCAATGCGTCACGATACCGATAAGCCCGACGCGCATTCCGTTCTCCAGCGTGTGCAGAGCATAGGGGAGTATGGGCAGCTGCCCGGATAAATCCCGCGCGTTTGCGCACAGGCATTGGGCGTTTGACTTTAGCAGATAATCCTTGAGTATTTCGCAGCCGTAGTTGAAATCGTGGTTGCCGAGCGTGATGTAGTCATATTTTAAGTCGTTCATCACATCGGCGCAGGGCATGGGCTTGCCTTGCGCGCGGCAGTAATAGGTCAGCGGCGACCCTTGCAAGGTATCGCCGCCGTCGATGATCAGGGTATTGCCGTCTTTTGTAAACGGCATGCGCAAAAGCCCCTGCGCAAGCGCTCCGGGAGTGATAAAATCGGTCGGGTAGATATACCCGTGCGTATCCGAGGTGAAGTATAGCGTCAGCCGGTTCGCCATGCTAACCCCTCGCCAGCCTTTTGCGAACCCGGGTGGAGAAGAAATCGATGATCAGCATGAGGATGATCATACCAAACAGAAACGCGCCCACCATGTTCCAGCGCCGGCTGTTGATACACTGGATCAGCGCCGCGCCGATGCCGCCCGCGCCGACGATGCCAAGCGTCGTCGCGTCCTTGATGTTGATATCAAAACGGTAAATGATGGTGGAAACGAAGTTGGCGTACAGCTGCGGCAGGATGCCGTAGCGTATCTTCTGGAAGGTCGTGCATCCCGCGGCGTCCAGGCTTTCGAGTACTCTTTTGTCCAGGTCTTCAATGGCGTTAATGTACATCTTGGATATCATGCCGATGGAGCAAATGCTTTGCGTTACCACGCCGCAGAACGGCCCGGGGCCGGTGACGCGAATCCATACCAGCGCCCAAACGAGGCTGGGAATGGTGCGGATAAGCAGGATCAGGGCGCGTACGATGAACGCCGCCCATTTGGGCATGATGTTTTCACTTGCCAGAAAGCTGAAGGGAACCGCGAGCAGCCCGCCGATCAGCGTACCGAGTATGGCGATTGCGACAGTTTCCAAAAGCAGGTAGGGAACGCCGTCTACGGAAAACGTGAACAGCAGATCGGTATCCGGATGAAAAATGCCATGGATGATGCCGTAAGCGACTTCGGAGCCCTTGGATGCGATGCCGTTATAATCGATAGCGCCGGAGGACCAGCCCAGCAGCGCCGCAAACAACAGTACGATCAGGGTATAGAGCCACCAGCGTTTCGGCCGGTTTTTATACATCGCTTCGATGGGATTGAGCGTATTCAGCATGCCTTCACCCCCCTAACTAAGCTTTCTGCGCAGGTACTGGCTGGTATTGTCGATGATCAGCACCACGACAAACAGGGTCAGCAGCACCATGCCGAGGCCTTCGTAATCCCGAAAGCCGACCCGGTCGTTGATCAGAAT